>Ga0079306_1001354_pt1 | contig 16570 bp, 15 predicted proteins | sample Methanotroph_Enr_FD_79181 | JGI IMG/M metagenome (GOLD analysis project Ga0079306, IMG submission 79181) | Enriched soil microbial communities from Old Woman Creek wetland in Ohio, USA - Methanotroph_Enrichment_5 | ecosystem: Environmental > Terrestrial > Soil > Wetlands | place: USA: Ohio...
CACCGACACTAAGGATGTACTACCTAGCAGCCGGCAAAGCCATTCAACAACCATCAATGAAAAGAACAATCGTATCGCTGGTCGCGGTGCTCTTTCTGAGCGCTTCGTGCGACCAGTCGCACCTGCAGCAGGCGCAGGCCCCCGTTCAACCGGGGCTGTCCCCTTTGGACAGGGACCTGCTGTCCAGGGAATCTGAGGAGAAAGCCAAGGCGAAACTTTCGGGTCATCAACCGGTTCAGGTCCATCCTTTCCAGGACGAGGCCGTTGAAATGAGAAAGAGACAGATTCCCGCCATCTCGGCCGCGTTTGCCCGGCGCACCACGCCGGAGCGGGCCCAGTGGCTGGCCGAACTTTGCTTCCAGAAGACGGTCGGCACCACCTTTACCCCCATGGACCTGGCGGAGATCGCCCTGGCCGAGACCGGCGGGCACCAGCTCTCATCGCGCGCCGTATCTTCCAGGGGCGCCCTGGGTGTCTGGCAACTGATGCCGGAGCGGGCCATGAGCCACGGGTACCGTCCCTCCGATATGAGGGACGACGAGAAATGTGCCGACGCTGCCGTACGGGAGCTCAAAGAGAAGCTTTCCATGGCGGGGGGCAACCTGTCGCGGGCCAAGCGCTACTACTGCGGTGCCGGCCCGGCAGCGGCAGCCTACGACCGGCTGCGCAAGCGGTTCAGGGCTGAAATCCTGCGCGAGCTGGAGAAAAGCTACCATAACCAGGGGCTCCTGGTTGCGGCGGCCAACGGATAGTCTTTTTCGATTCAGCTGGGTTGTGGTATATTGGGCGGGTCCTCGGATGGGGGTCCGCCCCTTTTTTGTTATTAGGAGATGTCTGGTGAAAAAAGCCGTTATTTTGCTGCTACTGCTGGTTGTTTGTTCCGGCTGCACCCTGTTCCTTAAAGATCCCGTCGTGACGGTACGCGACCTGAGCGTGGTATCTCTGGACGGCGCCGGTGCCGGAATGGATCTGTATCTCATCGTGAAGAACCCGAACTCCTACGATATCAACCTGCTCGGTTACAGCTACGACCTGAAGGTGATGGCGCTTCCATTGGCCAAGGGAGGTGCGCGCGAAGAGGTGCGTTTCCCCGGGAAGACCGACACCGACCTGCGCATCCCGATCAAGGTGTCTTACGGCGACCTGCTGGAGATCCTCAAGCGCAGGCCGGACCCCAATCAGATACCCTATGCGCTTTCCGCAAGCCTCGATCTGGAAACCCCGGTCGGGCATCTCAGCCTGCCGGTGAACCGCACCGGTACCTACGCCATTCCCGAGCAGTACCGTCCCGGGAACTTCCTGAAGAAGCTCGGCGAGCTGTTCAACTAAACCACCAATTTTTTGCCTGGGCGGCTTGTCCGCTTTTGGGAGTGTGCATGAATGTAGTAGACGTATTCGGCTTGTGCAAGAGTTTCGGTTCCCGGGAATTGCTCGACAAGGTGACCTTCAACGTGGGCGACGACGAGCGCGTTGGTCTGATCGGCGCCAACGGTGCCGGCAAGTCGACCCTTTTGACTATCCTCGCCGGAGCGGAGGATTCCGACGGCGGGTCGATCGCCATGAAGCGTGGCGCCACGGTCGGCTACCTGAGTCAGGAACCGGTCCTGGACGATGCCTCGACGGTTGCGGCCGAGATCGAAGGGGGACTTTCGGAGATACGCCGGGCCATGGCCGACTTCAACGAGCTGTCGGAGCGGATGGCCCAGAACCCGCCGGACCTGGAACGGCTGCTGGTGCGCCAGGGCGAACTCTCCGTCTGGATCGAGCACCACGGCGGCTGGAACACGGATCATCGGGTCGCCGAGATGATGACCCACCTGCAGCTTCCCGACCCCCACCAGAAGATCGGCACGCTCTCCGGCGGGACCAAGCGGCGCGTGGCGCTGGCGAAGCTTCTCTTGCAGGCGCCGGACCTCCTTTTGCTCGACGAGCCGACCAACCACCTGGACGCGGACACCACCCAGTGGCTGCAGGACCACCTGAAGGCCTACCCCGGCGCCGTCATGCTGATCACCCACGACCGATACTTCCTGGACGAGGTGGTGACCCGGATGCTGGAGTTGGAGCGCGGAGGGATCCTCTCCTACCAGGGCGGCTATTCGCTCTACCTGGATCAGCGCGAGGAGCGCCTCATGGGCGAGGCCAACACCCGTTCGCGCCTCTTGAACCTTTTGAGGACCGAGACCGCCTGGATGAGGCGCGGACCCCAGGCGCGCGCCACCAAGCAGAAGGCCCGCATCGACCGTTTCTACGACCTGGAGGAGGCCGTGTCCGGCCCGGCCAGGCGGGATTTGAGGATCGGCTTCTCCACCGAGGAAGGGTTTGGCGGCACCATCCTGGAATTGGATCAGGTCGGCAAGGGGTACGGCGAGAAAAGCCTGTTGCAGGGTGTGACTTTCGGGATGAAACGCGGTGACCGGGTCGGAGTGATCGGACCGAACGGTTGTGGCAAGACCACCTTGATCCGGATGATCATGGGGGAGGAAGAACCCGACGCGGGCCGGGTGGTGGTCGGCAGGAAGACCAAGATCTCCTACTTCGACCAGTTGCGCGAGGTGATCGATCCGGCCCAGACCGTCTATGACTTCTTCGGGGAAGGGGACTACGTCACCACCGGCTCGGGTGAGAAACGGCACAAGATAGGATATCTCGAGGAGTTTTTGTTTTCGCCCGAGGATCGCAGGCGTCCGATCGGGAGCCTTTCCGGTGGCGAAAAGAGCCGTCTGATCCTGGCGCGGCTCATGCTGCAGGACTCGAACCTTTTGGTGCTCGACGAGCCGACCAATGACCTGGACATCCCGACCCTGCAGCTTTTGGACTCCTCGCTCGCGAGTTTTCCCGGTTGCGTCCTCATGGTAACCCACGACCGGTTCTTCCTGGACAAGGTTGCCACCGGAGTGCTGGCCTTCGAAGGGGAGGGGAACGTCACCTTTTACGAGGGGAACTACACCAACTACCGCGAGCGCAAAGAGCAAAACCGCGCGGCGGCTTCGGCGGTCCGGGTGGAGAAACGGGAGGCGCAGCAGGCTGCGCGGCCCGAGAAACAGAAGAAGGGGCTGAGCTACGCCGAGCGGATCGAGCTGGAGAAGCTCGAGGTGAGCATAGCGGTGCTTGAGCAGGAGTTTGCCGCGGTTGAGGCGATGCTGGCCGATCCGTCGTCCTACGCGGGCGCCGAGGGGGGCATTGCCGGCATTTCGGCGAACTACAGCCGGCTTGAGGCGGAGCTTGCGATGAGCTACGCGAGGTGGGAAGAACTGGAGATTAAAAAGGCGGGATAAATCCACGAGCTTTCCCGTGGATCGGTCAGATCGGTCGGATCGGTCGGATCCGTCGGATGAACCGCCACAGGTGCAAAACAAAAAGGGCGAACCGGTGTTCGCCCTTTTTTTACCGGTCAATTGTCAATCGAATCAATGCTTTCCTTAGCCAACTTCAACCCCACCTTCCTCTTGGTTGAAATCGCGTTGCGGTTGATCGTCTCCAGCGCATAAACCAGCGACGGAATATCGCGCCTCACCCTGAGCAGCATCTGATCGATCACCTCGTCGGGAAGCGCCATCTGCCGATCCTCGGCCAGCTTCTTCAAAATCATGCGCCGGGAGTCGTCGTCCGAGACGTCCATGCGCGCCACCAACCCCCACAAAAGCCTGCTGGTCAAATGACCATCGAGGTGCGGCAGTTCCTTGGGCTGCATCAGCCCGGCTATCGCTATCTTGCGTCCCGAGGTGTAAAAGGCGTTGAACAGCTCCCAGAGCTCCACCCGCGCCTGCTGGATATCCGGAAGCAGGTGCAGGTCGTCGAGGATGAGCGCCGGTGCGCCGGCAAAAAAGTCGCTTAAACGGGAGAGACCTTCGGTTGGATAGTCGCCGCGGTACAAGGAACCGGCGTCCCGAAACGAGAGGTATTTCCCTCCCGCAGCGTTGGCAATGGCGGTCAATAGATGGGTTTTGCCGGAGCCCTGGGGACCGTAGATGTAGAGCAGGTTCTCGGTCCCGTCTTCTGACGCGAGCTTGCGAGCGAACTGGTAGGCAGTTTTGTTGCCGCCGCACACCACGAAGTTCTCGAAGCTGAAGCGGGGCATGACGGGGAAATCGAAGATGAGCTGCATCAGACCCCCGGCCTCTAAAACAGTCTGCCCTGCGGCGGTTCGGGCGCGACCCTGCCGAAGTGGTTGTAGGCTGCCGGCGTGGCAACGCGGCCGCGCGGCGTGCGGTTCAGGAAACCGTTCTGGATCAAAAACGGTTCGTAAACGTCCTCGATGGTGTCGCTCTCCTCGCTGATGGCCGCAGCGATGGTATCGAGCCCCACAGGGCCGCCGCCGAACTTGTCGATGATGGTCAACAGGATCATCCGGTCCATGGTGTCGAAACCCATCTGGTCGATCTCCAGCATCTCCAGTGCCTGGTCCGCCACCAGGCGCGTGATCACTCCTGCCGCCCGCACTTGGGCGAAGTCGCGCACGCGGCGCAACAGGCGGTTGGCGATCCTCGGTGTGCCGCGGCTGCGGCGGGCCAGTTCCAAGGCGCCGTCCGGGTCGATCGCCATGTTGAAGATGCGGGCAGAGCGGGTGACGATGTACGCGAGCTCCTCGTGGGTGTAGAACTCCAGCCGCGAGATGACGCCGAAACGGTCCCTGAGCGGCGACGAGAGGAGGCCGGCCCGGGTGGTGGCTCCCACCAGGGTGAACTTCGGCAGGTCGATCTTTATGGTCCGGGCGCTGGGCCCCTGGCCGATGATGATGTCGAGCTGGAAGTCCTCCATCGCAGGGTAGAGGATCTCCTCCACTACGTGGGAGAGCCGGTGGATCTCGTCGATGAAAAGTACGTCGTGCGCTTCCAGGTTGGTGAGTATGGCGGCCAAGTCGCCGGGGCGCTCGATGACCGGACCGGAGGTGGACTTGATGCTCACGCCCATCTCGCAGGCGATGATGTTGGCGAGCGTCGTTTTGCCGAGACCCGGCGGACCGTAGAGCAGCACATGGTCCAGTGCCTCACCCCGGGCGCGGGCCGCGTCGATGAAGAGCCCGAGGTTGCCTTTGGCCTTCTCTTGCCCCACGTACTCGTCGAGCGCGCGCGGGCGCAGCGTCGTTTCGAGGTAGTCGTCTTCGGTCTTGTCCGGGGTGATGGTGCGGGTCATAGTTCTCCGTGCTGCGACGTTCGTGCCTGGTCTGCAGACGAGTCAAGGTATAACAGTTGCTGCTAAAGGTCAAGTTACGCGGCGGACTGGATTTCAGCTGCGCCGGCTACTTCATCAGTATTTTAAGCGCCTGCTTCAGCACCGTCTCGACGGTGGCGTCCTCGGCAGCGCGCACCTCGTTGAGCGCCCTTTGCACGACGGATTCCTTGTACCCCAGGTTGATCAGCGCCGACAGCACGTCCTCGCGGATCTCCTGTTTCTCGGTGACCGGAGCGGCCTCGTGGGCGGTACCCTGGGTAAGCCCCAGCTTCTTTACCTTTTCCCTCAGTTCGAGAACGAGCCGCTCGGCGGTCTTTTTGCCGATGCCGGGGATGCCGGAAAGCCGGACCAGGTCGCCGCGCAGCAGCCAGTCCGCCAGCTCGGACGCCTCGCTGTTGGAGAGGATCGCGTTGGCAAGCTTGGGGCCCACGCCGGAGACGCCGATCAATAGCTGGAACAGCTCCTTCTCCTGCTGGGTGCGGAATCCGTACAGGTTGATGGCATCCTCTTTGACGGAGGTGTGGATCTGCAGCGTGGCGGAGCCACCCTCGGCGGGAAGGGCGTAGTAGGTCGAGAAGGGGATCTGCACCCGGTAGCCGACGCCGTTCACGTCGAGGATGATGTAGTCCGGCGCCTTGAGCGCGATCTTTCCGGTGAGCAGTGCAATCATGTCGGTCCCTCGTGGTGTTGAACGATCATTTCGCCAGTCTGATCAGGTTGTTCATGCCGGCTGAGTGCGCATGGCAGACGGCGACGGCCAAGGCGTCCGAGGCGTCCTCCTGGGCGACTTCGGGGAGGTTCAGCAACACCTTGATCATATGCTGCACCTGCTGCTTTTCGGCGCGACCGGTCCCCACCACCGCCTGCTTGACCTGGAGCGCGCTGTACTCGAAGACCGAGAGTCCGACGCAGACCGCCGCGACAATGGCGGCCCCGCGGGCCTGGCCCAGCTTCAGGGCGCTCTGGGCGTTTTTGGCAAGAAAGACGTTCTCCACCGCCACCGCCTCCGGCTTGTACTGTTCGATGATCTCCGAGAGACCGAAGAAGATCTGCTGCAGGCGCGTAGGGAAGTCCTTGGCGGTCGAGGTGAAGATGGCGCCGTTGTCGACATGGACCAGGCGGTTTCCTTCTTTGGAGATGAGGCCGTAGCCGGTCTTGCGTGATCCAGGATCGATACCCAGAATAACCATGCGATCCCCCACTGATAGAACGCGGATTTTAACGGATGTAACGGGTTTGCGCGGATAAAGTCAAAAGCTGGTTAAGGACAAGGCGAAACTACGGATAAAACCAAAGCTTTGGATATGGCCTAAGCTCAGGATAAAACCTGAGGGTTCGATCCGCGCTGATCCGTTAGATCCGTAAAATCCGCGTTCCATGCTGTTGTCTTTCCCGCGTAACAAAAAACGCGGCAGAGCGGAGGTGTAAGAAGGTACCTTCCGCTCTGCCGCGCCTAAAGCATTTCCGGCCGGTCCTGGCTTGACTACATCATCTTCTCCATCTCCTCCTCGGAGATGTCGAAGTTCGCATACACGTTCTGAACGTCGTCGTTGTCTTCCATGCGGTCCATCAGTTTCAGCATGTTCTCGGCGTTCTTCCCTTCGAGTTTCACCATGGTCTGCGGGATCATGGTGATCTCGGCCGACTCCGGCTTGAAACCCGCCTTCTCGAGGGCGGTCTTCACCTCGTGGAAAGAGGTGGGGTCGGTCAGCACCTCGAACTGCTCTTCTTCATCGACCACGTCGTCGGCACCCGCCTCGATGGACGCCTCGAACAGTTTGTCGAAGTCGATCGACTTCGGGAACACCAGGAGCCCCTTCTTGTCGAAGAGCCAGGAGACGCAGCCGGTCTCGCCCATATTGCCGTTGCACTTGGTGAAGATGCTGCGCACGTCGGAAACGGTGCGGTTGCGGTTGTCGGTCATGACCTCGACCAGCACTGCGGTGCCACCCGGGCCGTACCCTTCGTAGGTGGTCTCTTCGTAGGTGGTGCCTTCCAGACCGCCCACGCCCTTCTTGATGGCGCGCTCGACGTTATCCTTCGGCATGTTCTCAGCTTTAGCTTTATCGATAGCCGTTCTCAGACGCGGGTTGCCGTCCGGATCCCCACCGCCAAGCTTTGCGGCGACGGTAATTTCCTTGATGATCTTGGTGAAGACTTTGCCGCGCTTGGCATCGGCGGCGCCCTTCTTGTGTTTAATGGTACTCCACTTATTATGGCCTGACATGGATACTTCCTCTCTGATCATTTGAGATGAAAACGTGAAATAGTATCACGGGTAAAAGAGTGTTGTAAAGTGAGAAAATGGCGGTTAAACTGTTACCGCACCTACGAGCTACAGCCTTTGTGCTGCGACGGGAGAGATTATGACTCATGGTTGGGATGTTATGAAACGAGCGGGTATCCTTCTGATGCTTCTTTGCAGCATTTCATTCGCAAGCGGATGCGCGACGACCGGGCGTAATGCCGGTGGGCTGCCGCCTATCATGTCCCAGGACGAGTTGGTGCGCCCCTATGACAAGTTGGGAGTCATAACCGTACAGCGCGAACGCTACGGCTCTCCCGCGGACCTGAGCTCGGCGGATTACGAGTGGGGCTATCAGGCACTGCGTGAGCAAGCTGCCAAGATGGGGGCCGACGCGGTGATCTATCCCGAAATAAAGGGCGAGGGACAGACCTACATACTCTTCCCCACCAGCGAGATGACGGCCAAGGGTGTCGCGATAAAATTCCGCTAAACCTACGGCAACTGAAGAATTCCGTTGATTAGTACCGCCTGTTTTTGAGATAGTGTGCGCCGTATACGGTATCGCGGTCAGCGGACCGACTGCTTTGGAAATACTCAATCCCCAGGAGGCGAAAACTATGAAGGCTGTTCTGATGGAAGGATTTGGCGGTCTGGAGGTGCTTAAGTGCGGCGAGGCGCAGCGGCCTGTGCCCAAGGAAAACGAGGTCCTGGTGCGGGTGCATGCCACCTCCATCAACCGTCCGGACCTGGTGCAGCGCGAAGGAAAGTACCCGCCCCCCCCGGGCGATTCTGAAATACTCGGGCTCGAAGTGTCGGGTACCGTCGAAGAGCTGGGGCCGGGGGTCACCGGCTGGCAGGTAGGCGACCGGGTCATGTCGCTGGTGGGTGGCGGCGGTTACGCCGAGTACGCCGTGGCCTACGCGAACCATCTGATGCGCATCCCCGAGTCGATGAGCTTCGAGGAGGCGGCCTGCGTCTGCGAATCCTATATCACCGCATTTCTCAACGTCTTCATGATAGGCGGCCTGCAGGACGGCGAGACTGCGATTCTGCACGGCGGCGGTGGCGGAGTGAACACGGCGGCTATCCAACTCTGCAAGGCGCTGGCTCCCAAGTCGAAGCTGATCGTTACCGCGTCGCCGGAAAAGATGGACCGGGTGAAGGGGCTGGGCGCCGACCTGGTGATCAACTTCAAGGAAACCCCGGACTTCTCCGAGATCGTCAAGGAGTTCACCAACAAGAAAGGGGTCGACGTAATCCTCGACCACGTGGGCGCCAAATACCTGGCTCCCAACATGAACTCGCTCGGCTACAAAGGGCGGCTGGTCATCATCGGCGTCATCTCCGGGATCAAGGCTGAGCTGAACCTGGCTCTCATGATGGTGAAGCGCCAGCAGATCATCGGCAGCGTGCTGCGTTCCCGTCCGGTGTCCGAGAAGGGCGAGATCGTGGCCGAGTTCGTGAGACGCGCGATCCCGAAATTCGCCGACCGCAGCATCGTGCCGATCATCGAGAAGGTGTTCCCGATTGAAGAAGTGGCCGCAGCCCACGGCATGATGGAGTCGGACAAGCACTTCGGCAAGATCGTATTGAAGACTGCATAGGACGTAGCTGCACATAGCACAGCTTTAACTAAAGAGGGGCATAGGGGAGAAACCGAGGCACACAGAAGGAAAAACTAAAGGCTGTCACGATTGGCTTTGAAAAGTTTGCGTTTCCGATCGTCTTCACCCGGTTTCTGTTTTTTCCTCTGTGTATCTCTTCAGTTCTCTCTGTGCTCCTCTGCGGTTAGGCTTCTTTTTTCCCAAGGAGATACTGCTTCACAATGGATCATTATTCCAACTACTTCTTCACCGTCATGGTCAGGTTCTTTTTCCTGCTGACCCCGTTTTTCGTGCTCTCGACCTTTTTGGCCATGACGCCGGAATTGACCCCCGCGCAGCGGCGGGTGACCGCCTTTCGTGTCACCCTTGCGGTGCTGGTGACCTGTTTCGTGCTGTACTCCTTTGGCAACACTCTCTTCTCGCTGTTCGGCATCACGCTCGACTCGTTCCGCATCGGGGCGGGCAGCCTTCTCTTCCTCTCCGCCGTGCAGATGGTGCACGGTGACGACAGCGCTCCTCCCAGCGAGAAGCGCGAAGCCATCTCCGTGGTCCCCTTGGCCATTCCCATCACCGTTGGGCCGGGTACCACCGGTGCCCTCCTGGTCATGGGTGCCGAGGTGCAGCAAAACTGGCAGATCTTCGTCGGCTGCGCCGCGCTCGCTACAGCTGTACTATGCGTCGGCGGACTTTTGGTCTGTGCCTCTTCCATCGAGCACGTGGTCGGCAAGAAGGGGATCACCATCCTCAGCAAGTTGACCGGTCTCTTCGTGGCGGCCCTCGCCGCCCAGATCGTCTTCACCGGAGTACGCAACTTCCTCACCATCAAATAGGAACACCCGAGAGAAGTTCCCTGGTTTCGATTTCAGTCCGTCTAGATCCGTTCCACCCGCGTCATCCGCGTTCTATTGCTTTTTGCCTCCGGGAGCCGCAATGGAAAGAGAGGAAATGACTAACGAGGCTGCCGATAGCGAGGCTGTGGTCGTCGGCTCCGGCCCCAACGGGCTCGCCGCAGCGGTGGAACTGGCCCGCAGCGGTTTCCGGGTCAGCGTTCTCGAAGCTGCCGGGACCATAGGCGGCGGCACGCGCACCCTCGAACTCACGCTGCCCGGCTACCAGCACGACGTCTGCTCAGCTATCCATCCCCTTGGCGCAGCATCGCCTTTCTTCAATCAGCTCCCGCTCGATAGGTTCGGGCTTGAGTGGGTCCATCCGCAGGCAGCGGTGGCGCACCCGCTCGATGACGGCACGGCTGTCCTGCTGGAGAAGGATATCTCCCGCACGCTGGACACGATAGACCCAGCGGATCGGGCCGTGTACCAACGGTTGATGACTCCTCTGCTGGAGAAGTGGGATGCGCTCGCCCCGGAACTTCTCGCGCCGATCCATTTTCCCACCCATCCGCTTCTCATGGCACAGTTCGGCCTGCGCGGCCTCAGGTCGGCAACCGGTCTCGCCCGCAGCACCTTTCAGGGTAGCCGTGCCAGGGCCCTCTTCGCCGGGCTCTCCGCACACTCCTTTCTGCCGCTCGAGCAACCCGGCTCCGCCGCCTTCGGCCTCATCCTCGGAGTGCTGGGACACCTGAACGGTTGGCCTTTTGCCCGCGGTGGTTCCGGTCGGATCTCGCAGGCGCTGGCCGGTTACCTGCAATCCCTGGGCGGAACGATTAGAACCGGGATAGAAGTTCGCTCCGTGAACGGGCTTGATGGTAATGCCTTTGTTTTGCTGGATCTTACCCCGATCCAGGTGCTGAAAGTGGCGGGCCATCGGCTCACGGCGGGCTATCGGAAAAGCCTGGAAAACTACCGCTACGGGCCGGGTGTCTTCAAGGTGGATTGGGCGCTTTCCGGACCCATCCCGTGGCGCGCGGCTGCATGCCTGCGTGCGGCAACTGTCCATGTCGGCGGGACCATGGACGAGATCGCTTTGGCCGAGCGCGAGGTTTGGCAGGGGAGGCATCCGGAGCGACCTTTTGTACTGGTGGCCCAGCAAAGCCTTTTCGATCCTTCGCGAGTTCCGGAAGGGAAGCAGACCGGTTGGGCCTACTGCCATGTGCCGAGCGGGTCGTGGGTCGACATGACCGAGCGGATCGAGCAGCAGATCGAGCGCTTCGCACCGGGATTCCGCGATCTCATCCTGGCCCGGCAGGTCCGCGACTGTGCTGCCCTGGAAAGCTACAACCATAATTTCGTCGGCGGCGACATCAACGGCGGTCTCCAGGACCTGCGGCAGATTGTGGCCCGGCCCGTTCCCGGAGCGCATCCCTACGCTACCTCCGATGGACGTATCTTCATCTGCTCCTCTTCAACCCCGCCCGGCGGCGGCGTCCACGGCATGTGCGGCTACCACGCAGCGCGCCTGGCTGCCGAGCGATTCCCCCACCTGTAGAACGGCGGTCCCTCGACTCGGGGCTTTCTGGCTGCCATAGCTCGTCCCCTCGTGGATGCACGCTCCCTGCCCCATTATCCTGCTTTCGACGTTTATCCCACCTCCCAGTCCCCTGGGGCCGGGCACCACGCGGCACGGCAGTTTCCATACACAAAAAAAGAAGGCTCCAATCGGAAGCCCTCTTTCTCACAGCGCAGGTTGTCGAACCTGGATTACAGGCTCAGCTCGGCGTGGCCGTTGCAGAGCTTGTCACGTTCTGCGATGACATCCTCGTTCTCCAGGTAGTCGTCGAAGGTCATCACCCGGTCGATGAAGCCCGTCGGCATGATCTCGATAATGCGGTTCGCCACGGTGGAGACGAACTCGTGGTCGTGGGAGGCGAACAGCACGACCTCGGTGAAGGATATCAGGCCGTTGTTGAGGGCGGTGATCGATTCCAGGTCGAGGTGGTTGGTCGGCTCGTCGAGGATGAGCGCGTTGGCACCGGCCAGCATCATCTTCGAGAGCATGCAGCGTACCCGCTCGCCACCGGAGAGGACGCAGGTCTTTTTGGTTGCCTCTTCACCGGAGAACAGCATGCGTCCCAGGAAGCCACGGGCGAAACTCTCGCCCTCGGTCGGCGGCGAGTACTGGCCCAGCCACTCGACCAGGCTCAGGTCGTTCTTGAAGTAGTCGCCGTTTTCCTTGGGGAAATAGGTGTGGGTGATAGTCTGGCCCCAGCGGTAGGTTCCCTCGTCCGGCTCGAGTTCGCCGGCCAGGATCTGGAACAGGGTCGACTTGGCCAGGGTGTTGCTCCCAACGAAGGCGATCTTGTCGCCCTTTCTCACCATCAGGTCGAAATCCTTGAAGATCTGGACGCCGTCGATCGTTTTGGAGAGTCCCTTTACCTCGAGGATGATGTCGCCGCAGGGGCGCTCCGGCTTGAACACCACATAGGGGTACTTACGTGACGAGGTCGGCATGTCCTCGATGGTGAGTTTTTCCAGCAGCCTCTTTCTGGAGGTTGCCTGCTTCGCCTTCGACGCGTTAGAGCTGAAGCGCTGGATGAACTCCTTCAGTTCGCTCGCCTTGTCGGTCACCTTCTTGACGTCGTCTTGGCGCTGTTTCAGGTGCAGTTGGCTTGCCTGGTACCAGAAGTCGTAGTTGCCGACATAGACCTGGATCCTGCTGAAGTCGATGTCGGCGATGTGGGTGCAGACCTGGTTCAGGAAGTGACGGTCATGGGAAACCACGATGACCGTATTCTGGAAGCGGAACAGGAACTCCTCCAGCCAGGAAATAGATTTGAGGTCCAGATGGTTGGTGGGCTCGTCCAGGAGGAGCACGTCCGGGTTGCCGAAGAGCGCCTGGGCCAGAAGAACGCGCACCTTGTCGCCGCCTTCCAGTTCCTTCATCAGCTTGCCGCGCAGTTCCTCGGGGATGCCCAGACCGTTCAAGAGCACCGCGGCTTCCGACTCCGCCTCGTAGCCGTTCATCTCGGCGAAGTCGGCCTCCAGTTCCGCGGAGCGGATGCCGTCTTCTTCGCTGAATTCCGGCTTGGAGTAGATCGCCTCGCGCTCGGCCATGATCTCGTAGAGTTTCTTGTGCCCCATGATCACCGTATTGAAGACGGTGTGCTCGTCGTAGGCGAACTGGTCCTGCCTCAGCACAGCGATCCTGCCCTTGCCCGCGGTGATATCGCCCTTGTCCGCTTCGATCTCGCCTGCCAGGATTTTCAGAAAGGTGGATTTACCCGCACCGTTGGCGCCGATGAGGCCGTAGCAGTTCCCCGGGGTGAACTTTATGTTGACGTCCTTGAAGAGGACCCGCTTGCCGTAGGCAAGGGTGACGTTGCTTGCGCTGATCATGATGTGCTCCTTTTTCGTAAATGAAAAAACCACAGGGATGGATCCTGTGGTCGTTTAACCGAACATCTATAGCATTTTTGCCTCACTCGCGGCAACCAATTTTTTGACAGTGCACGGATTTTCCGACACTTTTTTGGGAAAACGGAGCGAATGCGGAGGGAATTAATGGGAGGCGGTAGCAGGCTGGGGCGGGCTGTCGCGGCAAACTATCCGCATCGCGGCCGAAGTAACCACCAACGACAGGGGGTGCCTAGCGGGCCGGGCCCCGCTCGCCGGTCGACCTTAAAGGGAGCGGGTGTGGCAGGAATTTGCCCGATTAATGTAAAATTCTTGTCTTTTCTACCGGGAATATGGCAATCTGCACGGACTTAATCGGTGCCTTTAGGTTTGTGAGCCGAACGGGCACTTCGGAGCATACATGAGAATCGTCGATCGGATGAACGCAGGGAAGCCGTTCATCTCCCTGGAGTTCTTTCCCCCCAAGGACAAAAACGAATGGCCCGCCTTCTTCAAGGTCGCCGGCCGGCTCTCGCAGCTGAACCCGCTTTTCGCCTCGGTCACCTACGGGGCCGGCGGGAGTACTCAGGGTGACACGCTTGAGATCGTGACCCGGCTCAAGAAGGAGCATGGTTTGGAGACCATGGCGCACCTTACCTGCGTTGGAGCCAATCGGGGTGCGTTGCATAAGTTCCTGGACGACCTGGCGCAGGCGGAGGTGTACAACGTGCTCGCCTTGCGGGGAGATCCTCCGCAGGACGCTCCCCCCGAATTCTCCGCGTGCCGCACCCTGGTGCATGCTTCCGACTTGGCGAGCTTCATCAGGGAGGTGCATCCCGGCATGGGGGTCGGCGTGGCGGGCTATCCGGAGACCCACCCCGAGGCGGAAAGCCCCGAGCAGGATCTCGCCTATCTGAAAATGAAGCTGGACCAGGGGGGCGATTTTGCCATCACCCAGCTCTTCTTCGACAACAGCCATTTCTTCGACTTCGTTGCGCGGGCGCGGGCTGCGGGGATCACCAAGCCCATCATTCCGGGCATCATCCCCGTGGTGAGCCTCAAGGTGATCCGGCGCATCGTCTCCCTGTGCGGCGCGAGCCTGCCGCCGGCCTACCTGGCGGAACTGGAAGAGGCCGACCGGCGCGGCGGTGCGGCTGCGGTGCAGCAGGCCGGTATCGCCTACGCCAGAAAGCAGGCACAGGGCCTGCTGGCTGCCGGCGTGCCGGGCGTGCACCTCTATACCCTGAACCGTGACGAGGCCGTGCTGGAACTGGTCGACGGGTTGCTGTGCTGAGGAGCCAGCCGTACTTTCCTCAAAAGCGAGCTATCTGCTCCAATAAATTGGCCCCGGCAATGTCTGTCGGGGCCAATTTCGTAACAGGCATATTGCCTCTTTTTAACCCTCGGTTAGCTCTCCCGCGCCCGCGGACCACGAGCGGATGTTGAGTGCCTCCTGCTCGGGGATCCCCAGCGAGAGGAGGAAGTTGTGGTGCGCTTCCGGAGCACGCTTTTCGAACGCGATATGCAACTGTTTCATCGCGTCGTCGTCCATTCCCGCCGCCCGCAGCATCTCCACGAACATCTCTTTATCCACCGACGACTTGGGACCTCCCTCGCCGCTCAACCTGAGCATGCCGGCCAGCAGGCGCTGTTTGGTCTGCAGGGCATGGATCTCGGCGCCGATCTGATGCAGACGACGCTGCAGCACCGACGTAGTGTCGTCGGCGGCAGTCGCCAGCATGGCCTTGATTCCGTTGATGTCGAGGCCGGCCTGTTTCATCGTGCAGATCGACGCCAGGCGTTCCCGGTCCGCCTCCGAGTAGCCTCGGTAGTTGGCTGCGTTGCGTAGCGAGGGGGCCAAAAGCCCGATCCGGTCGTAGTAGAGCAGCGTGCTGCGCGACAAGCCGAACTGTCGGGCCAATTCCGTAATGCGATACATGGGACCTCCAGCGGTGGGAGGGTCTCCGGCTGGCGCCGGAGACCCCTGGTAGATCAGCTGAACCTGGTGCGGATTTCGTCTACCCGTTCGGCCGGAAGCCCGAGCCATTCGAGGAAACTCTGATGCCCCGCCGGGTTCTCCTTCTCGAACAGCCGGTGCCATTTCTCCATAGCAGCATCGTCCAGGCCGATGGCGCGGAAGCGGCGGGTCCATTCCTCAACAGTCACCTTCTTTTCCATAGCTTTCTCCTTTGTTGTTGGCATGAGTGGTCAGTCACGGCCATGACAACGACAACGCTACAGTGTGAACCTGTAGTCGAGTCAAGAAAAAATATGCTATCGGTTACAACGGCAACTTGGGTCAGCTCAATACTGCCAGAACTCTCGGCTTTGCGCCACCCCTGTTGCTAATGAGGTGCCATACCGGCTTGGTGAGGCTGACTGTTTAGGATGTGGCAGACAGGGCAATTTTCGGGTCAGCAGTGCCTGCGCCGCAGGGGAAATAAAAGAGACTGGTCCGATTGAAGTTGTCGAGCTAAGTGGCAAAATTCATGAGGCGCTTGTTTAGGGCGGATGAGTAGCTAGTGATGCCGAAACAGGTGACTCCACAATCGCAGGTGTCAGCGCCTATGCGTGGGGAGATTTCCCTCTGAGTGACGATGCACTGCAGAACAGAATGCGGCTAAGCGGCGGGTTTCGCACCCTGCACTCCTTTCGGGCAGCGACGCTGATCTACGATGGGACCGTTTCGTTTACCGAGCGTTTCATAGACAAGCGGTCGCGGCTGGTGGACCAGATGGTGCAGGCAGCGCGTAGCGGCAGGCAGAACATAGCAGAGGGGAGCAGGGCGTCGGCGACCTCGAGTCAGACCGAGCTTCGCCTGGTGAACGTGGCGCGGGCCAGCCTTGAGGAGTTGCTGCTCGACTACGAGGATTTTTTGCGGCAGCGCGGCAAGCGCCAGTGGGCCAAAGACGATGCCGAGGCAAGGGCGGTGCGCGAGGTGGGCAGGCGGCCGGGAGATCGGACTGATCGGACCGATCGGACCGATAGGACCGATTATGAGCACGCCGACCACATAGCCTATGCCCACTGGCTGGACCACAGCGACCCGGCGGTGGTAGCCAACGCGATCATTTGCCTGATCCACCAGGCCAACTACCTGCTCGACCAGCAAGTAGCGGGGTTGGAGCGAGCCTTCATCAACGAAGGCGGCTACAGCGAATGCCTTGCGGCGGCTCGCCTTCAGGCCCGCGGCAAACGGGAACCGGCTTCTCCGGCAGGGCGGGCGGGGCAGGTGGCGTGTGCAGGTCAACAGCGCCAACATGGCCCGACAGGTCAAGCAGGTAAAGCAGGTCCGGTCACGCAAGCCGGCCAGC
>Ga0079306_1001355_pt1 | contig 16567 bp, 10 predicted proteins | sample Methanotroph_Enr_FD_79181 | JGI IMG/M metagenome (GOLD analysis project Ga0079306, IMG submission 79181) | Enriched soil microbial communities from Old Woman Creek wetland in Ohio, USA - Methanotroph_Enrichment_5 | ecosystem: Environmental > Terrestrial > Soil > Wetlands | place: USA: Ohio...
CCGCTGGGACTTTCCCGACGATTTTGAAGATGTGGTTATTAATTCCGAAAATTGGTTTCGTAATGACAATAACCCATCCAGTTACGCAGACATCGTGATGATCTCGCAGTTGCACAGTTTTATTGGCAAAGTTGATATAAAAAGAATACCTAAAATTGATGCCCTACCCACCTATAAAAAACTGGCCGGTCATTTGGATGCCAACGACAGCATCAACATACTGGATACTGCCAAAGATGAAATCGAGCAACTCCGCCAAATGCTGGCTTAAGGTATTGTAATGGATATTAACTCGCTAATCAGCAACCAAACCCTTGCCACGAACAGGCTCGCGGAAAACGCTTTAAATCTGAAAGTCGGGCAACAGCTTGACGTAAAAGTGGTCGGCTCGGACATACAGGCAGCAAAAAATGCGATTACCTTATCGCTCGGCAACAAGGACGTCACCGTACAAAGCAATCAACCGGTGACGCTAAGCCCTGGGCAGGACTTGAAAATCCAGGTTACCCAAATCGCCCCGTCCGTAGAATTTAAAATTCTCGATTCGCTGCCCGAACTAAAAACCCAAGCAGCACAACTCCAAGACTCTAAAAACCAAGTTGTTGAATTGCGTTTAAAGTTAATGCCGACAGTCGGCGAAAAACAGGACGGCACCGTTTCCCCGTCGCTGCTGAAACAACCATTGGACGCAAAAATCATCAGCATCGTCGGCACCAAAATCCAGTTGCAGATTTTCAACCCATCGACAGCAGAACCGGGCAGCAAACAAGCTACCCCGATCACTATTGACCGGACTCAACTGAGCAATGCGCCATCGGCTTTAAAAGTCGGGCAAAACCTGAACCTGGAAATCGTCAAAGCCGGAACCGCCACGGAATTCAAGGTCATTCCTAACGCTGTTAATATCCAGGAAACCAAGGTAGCCGAGTTTGTAAAACAGTTTCTGCCGCGGCATGAGGCGGCCCCTATCTTTTTAAATCAGCTAATAAAAGATTTGCCGAAACTGATGGGAAATGAAAGCATTCCCCAGCCCCTAAAAGATATTGCCGCACAAATAATCCAGAATCTGCCGCCCAAAGAGCAGTTGATCACTAGCCAGAGCCTTAAGCAAGCAATCGCCAATTCGGGACTGTTTCTTGAAGCCAAGTTGCTGCTGCCTGCAATGGCTCAAGCTGAACTGATTAAAGAGCTGCCTCAGCTGATAAAAAATGAAAGCGTCCCCCAATCGCTGCAACGTATTGCCGCTGAAATATTACAGAACCTGACGCAAAAAGAACCGTTGATTGACGGCCCAAGCCCTCAACAACCGGTTGCTAATTCAAAGCCAATGCCTGAAACCGAATTAGCAGCGCTAAAGTTGAATTTGGCTGACACACCCAAAGCAGACGCTGTAAGCATCGAAGATTTTAAAGCCAATTTGCTTAAATTTATCCAGGCCTTAAAGCAGGAAATCACTCACCCGGGCGAACAGCAATTAAACCCAACCGAGCTTGATCTGCTCAAAAACCTGCAAAATAAAACCGAAAACACGGTTGCCAAACTGGTGCTGGATCAATTGTCGTCCCTGCCTAAGGACGACAATCCCAAGCAGCAATGGATCATCGATATTCCTTTTATTGACCGGCAACAGGCCGAGTCGGTCAAAATCGAAATGCAGCGGGATAAGGAAAGCAAGCAACAATCCGGCAGCAACGACTGGTCGGTTAATATCACCATCACCCCGCCGGAACTAGGCACGATTCACTGCATGGTGTCCTACCGGCATGATGTGATCAATACCTTTTTTAAGAGCCAGAACACGCAAACGACTGAACTGATCAAACACAATCTGGATTACCTAAAAAACCAGCTCGAAGCATCAGGGTTAACGCCGGGCCACATGGACGCTCATGACGGTCCCCAAAAAACCCAAGCGCCTCCTTACCAACTGGCCGGAAAAAAACTGTTTGATGATAAAGCGTAGGCGTTTTATCAATGAGAAGCGCCACGCTTTTACACGGAGCGTTTGCGATAAATCCGAAGACCCCAGAACAAAATCACTCCCAGCACCGCGCCACAAACATTGGCGGCCGCATCAAAAAATGAAAACTGCCGGCTTACCGTAAACCAATACTGGCAATACTCCAGCAAAATACCGATCAGGCTTGCGGCCGGAATCACGATACTTGCCATCATTAAGGGTCGTCCGTGCTGCCGGAACGCGAGCATCATCAAGACCGACAACAAGCTGTATGCGGCAGCATGATCAAGCAAATCCCAGGTAATAAATCCTATTGCCTCCGAAGAGGCAGGCCGCAACCAGGGATTCAGGCTTAAAAAACCTAAAACAATCAAAAAAAATAACCATAACCATTTCAAAAACACGCTCGACCTTCCATTAATGAACTTGATTAGCAAGAGATGCTTCAGCCAGTGCACGGTACTGCCTGGGGTTTCTCGGTTTTTGGGTGTTCTACAATTCCCGTGTCGCACTGAATTTAATGTCCGGCCAGCGCTCTTCGGTCAGTTGCAGGTTGACCCGGCTGTTGGCGACATAAACCAGGTAACCGCCGCCGTCTTCGGCCAGGTTATCGAATGCCTTGTTCCTGAATTCTTCCAGCTTGGCCGGTTTATCGGAGCTGACCCAACGCACGGCTGAAATGGGTATCGCGTCATAAACGCATTCGACGTTGTATTCGCTTTTAAGCCTGAATGCGGTGACGTCGAACTGCAACACACCGACTGCGCCCAAAATTAGGTCGTTATTTTTTAGCGGCTTGAACAGCTGAGTCGCGCCTTCTTCGGTCAATTGCACCAACCCTTTTTGCAGGGCTTTGGCTCTTAACGGATCTTTTAATACCACGCGGCGGAATAATTCCGGCGCGAAATAAGGGATGCCGCCGAATTTAAGCGTCTCGCCCTGGGTAAAGGTATCGCCGACCTGAATGGTACCGTGATTATGCAGACCGATGATGTCGCCGGGGTAGGCTTCTTCGACGCTTTTGCGGCTATCGGCCTGAAAGGTAATCGCGTTGGCAACCTGGATATTTTTACCGATGCGGACATGGTGGATCTTCATGCCCTTGTCGAATTTACCGGAACACACCCTTAAAAAGGCAATCCGGTCCCGATGAGACGGATCCATGTTGGCCTGCACTTTAAACACAAAGCCGGTAAAGTTGGGCTCTTCAGGCAACACCTCGCGCTGCTCCGCCGGCCTCGGCCTTGGCGATGGCGCATATTCGGCGAACGCATCGAGCAATTCGATAATCCCGAAGTTGTTGATGGCCGAGCCGAAAAATACCGGCGTCAGCTTGCCCGCCAGATAGTCTTCAAGATCGAACTCATGGCTGGCGCCTTTGACCAAATCGATTTCGTCCCTAAGTTCCTGGGCCTGATCGTCCAGCAACTCGTCCAGTTTCGGGTTATCCAGGCCTTTGATGATTTCGGCCTGGGCAATCTTGCCGCCATGCTGGGCGCTGAACAGGTGAATTTCATCTTTGTACAGATGGTAAACCCCCTTGAAGCGCTTGCCCATGCCGATAGGCCAGGTCATCGGCGCGCATTTGATGTTCAGGACGGTTTCAACTTCGTCCATCAATTCGATAGGCTCGCGCCCTTCCCTGTCCAGCTTGTTGATGAAGGTCAGGATCGGCGTGGTACGCAATCGGCACACTTCCATCAGGTTGATGGTTCGGTCTTCAACGCCTTTGGCAACGTCGATCACCATCAGTGCAGAATCGACCGCCGTCAAAGTACGGTAGGTATCTTCTGAAAAGTCTTCATGGCCTGGAGTATCGAGCAGGTTGATGATGCAGTCTTTATGCTCGAACTGCATCACCGAGGTGGTCACCGAAATGCCCCGTTCCTTCTCCATTTCCATCCAGTCGGAGGTCGCATGACGCGCAGCTTTTCGGCCTTTCACCGAGCCTGCCAGCTGGATTGCGCCCCCGAACAGCAACAGTTTTTCGGTGATGGTGGTTTTACCGGCATCAGGATGCGAGATGATGGCAAAGGTTCTACGGCGCTGGGTTTCGGAGCTTAGTTCAGTAATCGACATGTTTTATGCAAAAAATAGGTACGCGCGGTACACAACAAAAAGGGTACCCATTTGTTAATTTAGGGGACGAAAGATGATTGAAGGCCTCCCTGGCCAATGATGTAAAAAACCTATTGGCGGCAGCATTATCTTATGCCTAACTTTCCCGCCAAACAGTGGGCCAAAGGCTTTTAAAAAAACCTGATGTACCAGTTGGTTAATTTTACCTAATTCGCATGAAATAAGTAAGCCTCTGTTAATGTGCGAATGCTCCGGATTCAACCGAAAAATCAGTCCGACATAAAAATGCAAATCCATATCCCAAAAAATCAGCTGAAATCAAGAAATTCAACCATGTAAAACATTAAATATAGAGCGGTTTCTGCGGATAAGTAGTTGCTCTTATTTAATAAAAAAAATAAATGCGTTATCCTGCGGGCGATTGTACAATAACAATCGATTTTCCATAGGGCATAGGTCAGTCCGGCTGCTGTTTTTTCTGTTCTCCGCAACAAAATACAGTTCTGACCGAAGGCTGAAATGTACAATCAAATCGTCGATAATATAAGTCTATTATCAACTGATAATTTCGGATGGATTGGCACTTGGCGTAGTTCGAAGCGGCTTTAATTAACCGTTTCATCAAGCCAACATAACCATCAAATGGAGCAAGCTATGACTAATGGCGAAGAAAAAAGAGTAGCTGGAAGGTACCCTACCCGTTGTACCGTTGAACTTGATTCAGGTACGGGCGTCACACATGACCTGAGCACTACCGGTGTTTGTTTTACGACGGATCAACCCATTGAACCGGATTTGATGGTGCGTTGCTTCATTCCGATGCCGAGGCCTAAAATCGGAAGAGATCTTGTCCGTCTTCGCTGTGAAGGCCGGGTGGTGCGCACGAATAAGTCAGAAGATGGTTGGGATGTTGCCGTTAACTTCACAACGTTGGAATGGTGATAACAGGCATTGCTTAGCCGACCACCAAATCGGGTATCAATGAAACAATAGCGTTTTTGATAGCGACCGCCGCAGTCCGCAGGGCTTGTTGTTCGCCATCGTTCAACTTAGGGTGCAAATGACGAACAATGCCGCCACGCCCCACAACCACCGGAATGCTGAAACAGTTATCGCGAATGCCCATCCAGTCGTCGAACCAAGTGGCGAGAGGCATGGTGCGGTATTCGTCGAAAACCACGGCTTCTATGACCATGCATGCCGCCGTGGCGATGGCGTGGTTGGTATAGCCTTTGAGGCGATAAACTTCAAAACCGGCTTCGGTAACCTGCGCAAATAACTGCCGGTGAATAGGCGTGTCGCCGATCGGTTCTCCTCCCGCTTCCGCACTACTCAGTATGGGCAATTGATTGGAGCCGTGCTCTCCCAGAATATAGGCGCGAAGATCGTCAGGATGAATATGCTCCTCCTGTGACAACAGAGCACGAAACCGGGCGGAATCCACCAGCGTTCCGACTCCCATCACCCGGTTGGCAGAAAAACCGGATAATTTATACGCCGCGTAAGTCATCACATCGACCGGATTGGTCACGATAACGAATACCGCATTGGGATTATTTATCGCCAACACCGGAATCAATTCCCTGAACAATAAGGCATTTTTCTCGCCTAATTGGAGACGGGAGATCAACACCTCCCTATCCGCAGCAACCGATGCGGTGACGACGACAATATCGGCGTCCTTTACCTGCTCGTTAGTACAGCTTTCGATACGCATCGGCCGTGAGCAAAAAGCCAGCGTATGCTGCAAATCCAGCGCATCCCCCCTGGCCTTTTCATAGGTACGGCCGGCAATCACCAGATGGTCGCAAGTCTGTTTTAACACCAGGGCATAAGCAAGCGTCGAACCGACACGCCCGGTTCCGATGATGGCAATTTTCATAAGCGGCAACCCTGAATTTTAAAAAACTTAAAAAACTCTCACCACGAAAGCACGAAGTATTGTTTCCTCGTGTCTTCGTGGTAGATAAAACATTCAATTACCTTGATTGTAGCGGACTTTGCCAACTTATTTTCCGGCTTTGCCGCTTCTTAATGAGCGTGCTGCCGAACCCCCAATGACTGTTCAAACTCATCCAATGGCAACGGCTTGCCGAACAGATAGCCCTGAACGGCAGGGCAACCGTGAAGCTCTAAAAATGCGCGTTGCTCTTCTGTTTCAACGCCTTCGGCAATCACCTTCATGCCTAGATTGCCGGCCATGCCGATAATGGTTTGCACGATCACGGCATTGGTAGGTTTCACACCGATATTGTGCACAAAGGATTGATCGATCTTCAATTGATCAAGCGGCAGTTGGGTCAAGTAAGCCAACGATGAATAGCCGGTGCCGAAATCATCCATGGAAAAATCCACTCCGATTTTTTTGAGCTCCTGCATCTTGATGATGGTGTCATCAATGTTGCCGATCACCAGACTTTCAGTCAGCTCAAGCTTGAGCCGCTCGGGTTGGACACCATGTTTCTCCAGCACAGCGCAAACTTGCTCGACGAAACAGGCTTGGTGAAACTGATGCGCACTGACATTGACGGCGAGCTGCAAATGCCGGGTTTTGGGAATATCCTCCCATAATTTTAGCTGGGCGCAAGCCGCATCCAGCACCCACAAACCTATGGGCAGGATCAACCTGGACTCCTCAGCCAGAGGAATGAATTCCGAAGGCGAAATAAGTCCGTGCTCAGGATGCTCCCATCTCAACAGCACTTCAGCGCCGATGACCTGATGGTCGTGTTGCGCCTGCAACTGAAAATAAAGCTTGAACTGATTTTCCGCCAATGCGCGGTGCAAATCGGCCTCCAAAGTGGCGCGAACCGTAACCGCGGATTGCATGGCCGGATCAAAAAAACGCAAGGTATTCCGACCCGTTGCTTTGGCCGCATACATGGCAATATCAGCCCGTTTCAGCAATTCATCCACAGTCTCCGACTGATCATTGAATAAGGTAATGCCAATGCTGGGGGTACTGTGACATTCATAACTGCTGAGCTGGTAAGGTCGATTTAGGGCTGTGAGGATTTTCTCGCCGACATCCTCCGCCTGAATCGCGGCTTCCTCTGGATTCTGATTCAACTCCTCCAGCATGACCACAAACTCGTCGCCGCCCTGGCGAGCCACGGTGTCGCTTTCGCGTGTGCAACCCAGAAGACGCGTGGCAACTTGCGTTAACAGCATATCCCCCATATCGTGGCCCAAGGTATCATTCAACGATTTGAAGTTATCCAGGTCGATGAACAGCAACGCGCCGTACTTTCGGCTTCTGCCGCTAACGGCGAGCGCCTTAGCCAGCTGCTCCTGAAACAGACGGCGATTAGGCAGCTTGGTGAGCGGATCGTAATAGGCCAAACGATGAATTTCGGCGGCCGCCTCCTTGTTGTTGGTAAGATCGGAAAAGGAGGCGACGTAATGGGTAACGGTGCCGTCGGCTGCGACGACAGAGGAAATATTCAGCCATTCGGCGTAAATCATGCCGTTTTTGCGCCGGTTCCAGATCTCGCCCTGCCAGAAACCATGCTCTTTTAAAGACACCCACATACGCTGATAGAAGGTTTTGTCGTGCCGCCCGGAACTGAGCAGATGAGGGGTTTTGCCCACGGCTTCTTCAGAACTGTAACCGGTCAACCGGGTAAAGGCCTGGTTGACTCGAATAATGACACCATTAGGGTCAGTTACGATCATTCCTTCCTGGGACTCAAAAGCAATGGCCGCGATACGCAGCTCTTCATCATTATGCTTACGCTCGGTGATGTCCATCTCGATACCTGCGATGCGCAGGGGATTGCCCTGAGCATCGCGCTTGACCACGGTGCCGCGATTCAATAGCCAAATCAATGGCCCCGCCAGGGTACGGACGCGGTATTCGGCTTGAAAAAACGGCGTACGATTTTCTAAGTGCGCCGTCAAGGCGGCATTAAAGGCGGGAAAATCATTGGGGTAGATGCCGTTTTCCCAGGTATCGATATGAGGTTCTAAGTCTTGCAACCGGTAACCGCGCATCTTGGCCCAACGTTCATTGAAAATGACACGCCCGGTGCTGATGTCCCAGTCCCATGAGCCCATCTCGGCGCAGGCCAGGGCCATAGACAGCGTGTGCGTTTCAACCTCATGCAGGATCGCCTCTGTATGCCTGCTTTCGCTAATGTCGATTAGCGTAATATACAGCACCGACTCTTTATCAGCCGTCATAACATGCAGGCAGTTCACGTGAACAGAAACTACGGAGCCATCGCTACGTTTAAGCATCAGCCCGATACTTTTCCGCTCGCTATACTTCATTACCTCTAAGAAAAACCGATGCCACCGATCGCCGTCATCGACAGCGACAAAGGCAGCAAAATGCCGGTGCAGCAATTTCCTTCGATCCGTGCCGAATAGCCCTGCGGCAGTGGCATTGATTTCGGTAATCAGGCCCTTGTGCGTAAGAGTAAGGTAGCTGACCGGAGCAAAATCATACAGTTCTGCATAACGGTCCCGGGACTCTTCCAGCGCGATCTGCGTACGCCGTAACTCCTCATTCTGCACCTGGAGCTCAAGCTGGTACATCTGTAGTTCATTACGCAATTCGTCAGCGGGACGAACTGCGGACTCTTTTACCAAGACGGGGTAGCGCTGAACCTCAGCTATGACCCGTAGCGGGTTCCGTTCAATCGTATCCTTTCTCATACATCACCTTTACAAGTTTATGGCGTACTCGCCGGTAAAACATATCGCGGCAATCTACCTTTCCAAGCATCGTTTTATCAGCTAATCACAGGCTAGTCATTTCGCTGTTCGCCGAAAAAGGCACATATATTTAATGACTTAGTTATTACATTTAAGAAAAAAAGAGTGTTTTTTAAGTTTAAATTGATGTCGTTAACCTTAACAAAGCAATCGCATAAATAAAATACGTGCCAATACCTAAAGCTTGCCCGTGCAACCGCAGGATTTTAAGTGGGTAATGAGGATCGACAGTGTTGGCTAAAACCGATTAAGTCGTCATAACTCGTAATGCGTAATTCTTGGAGTACGCAGTACTACTAATTCGTATTATGTCAAGGTTGTGATAATGTTTAAGGTAACCTGCTAATTTATTATGACTTTTAATCTTTACAACTATTCAGTCACAGATTATCGCAGATGCACACTGACAAATTGAGATATAAAGAACTGACTCATCTTACTTATCAATGATTTTGTATCGGTTTTACGATGAGTTATATATAAATGAATTAACATTTAAACCGTTCGTTCGTAATAAAAAAGTAATCTGTTTAATCCGTATTAATCTGCTGGTGTAATTATTAATTTTTAGGGCTTTTATTTATCTTTGCTGTCCCCTAAGGCTCCGTGTCTGTTCGTTTTAATGGATTTTCCGAGGACTCCTAATGAATACCGATTTTCGAATTGTAGTGCTGAGTGATGACCCTTATCACTTGGGCTTATTAAAAGGATATTGTCATGTACACCGTTATAAGATTTTTGAAACAACCGCCCACAGAGAGTTGCTTCATGCAATGACTCAGATGCAGCCAAACCTGGTTATTCTTGCTATGGGAATAACGCAAAATCGCCTCTCCAAAGTTGATTTTGAGAGGGTTCGTGAGTTGGCCGCCAACCTGCAAATCCCAGTGTGCTGTTTGCATGGCATTAACGCTTCCAGTTTGGAAAATGACATGGCTTGCTGGATTGACGCAATTTTGGATGCACCGCTTGATCTTAATCAACTGGACAACTATCTTCTCATCCGATTCAAACATCATCATCTCTTTATTCAAGAAAAAAGGAATCGTGCAAGGCGGGCTGCCAATGATCGCAGGCTGTTAATGCTCGAACAACAAGATGAGGCCGGCTGCAACAAGCACTTGGTTTATAGCACTCCCAAAACGGATGATGCCGATTACTTCATAGTTGGAGCCTTCCAGATTGATCAACGTTCAAAATGCGTCCTGCTAAACGGGAAATCGCTGAATTTAACCCGCAAAGAATTTGATCTTTTCGAGTTGCTGGCAAAAGATGTTGAGCGCGTGTTTATGAGTGATGAAATCATCAACCATGTTTGGCCGGAAAATAACCGGGTAACAAAATCAGATCTTTATCAATACATGCACTTATTAAGAAAAAAGGTTGAAATCGACCCGAATAATCCGCAATGGATTTTGACGATAAAAGGCTTTGGCTACAAGCTGCATGTGGAGGCATCTGCTAACGCGAATCCGCCGGCATTCAAGACAATGAAGCTAATAAATAATATTGCCCCATAGCCTGGGCATTTTCATCGCCAAGGATACGGTGGTTATGACTATTCAGACGCAAATTCAGACAGATTGCGTTTTGCTGTTTATTATTTGTTTGTGTACCATCAGCGATAATTATTTATCTCAATTCCTTACCCGTAGATTCTAAATCGAGACGTTGTGAAGACACTTTATTACAGTCACCCCGATTTCCTTCTTCATGATACAGGCAGGGGTCATCCCGAATGTGCCGATCGACTCAGAAGCATAGAAAAAACATTGGCAATGCCCGAGTTCTCCCATTTAATCCGGAAAGGTCCGCCGCTCGGCACAGAGCAGCAAATAAGACTGATTCACCCCCAGTCTCATATCGACGCTATTCTTGAAGCCATACCCAAACAAGGGGAGAACTATTTGGATCAGGATACGGTGGTCTCACCCGGCTCACGGCAAGCCGCTTTTCGTGCGGTGGGGGCTGTTTGCGATGCGGTTGACAACGTCATGACCGGCAAGGCCGACAATGCCTTTTGCGCAATACGCCCACCGGGACATCATGCAGAACCCGAATTGGCAATGGGCTTTTGCCTGTTTAATAATATAGCGATTGCCGCTAATTACGCCCGCCATCATTATCAACTCGACCGCATTGCCATTGTCGACTTTGATGTTCACCATGGCAACGGCACGCAGGCGGCATTTTACAATCAACCCAATGTGCTTTATGCATCCAGCCATGAGATGCCGCATTACCCCGGCACCGGGCATCCTTCGGAAACCGGAGCCGGCAATATTATCAATGTGCCGTTGGCTGCGGGCGACTCGGGGGTTGAGTTCAGGCAAAAATACAACAGCATTATTTTACCGGCGCTGAAAAACTTCAGACCTGATTTATTGCTGATTTCAGCCGGTTTTGATGCGCATAAGGATGACCCGTTAGCTTCCATTATGTTGGTTGAAGATGACTTCAAGTGGATCACTGAAGAACTGATGTCCATCGCGGACGTTTGCTGCGAAGGCCGGATTATCTCAGCGTTGGAAGGCGGCTATAATCTCAGGGCATTAGCTGCCAGTGTTGCCGCTCATATCAAGAGCCTGATGGCGGGCCAAGGCGACTAACCTACAGGGTAAGTCGGATAAACGACAATCTATTTTTTGCGTAGTCAACTCACTTCGACTATAGTTCAAAGTATTTTCAAATAATCTCAGTACTGAGTCCATGACTACGCAAAATATAGGCAGCCCATTTGAGAAAATAGCCAATAATGGTTCTGAGCGTTCCTCCGGCATACAAAAAATCGTCGGGCAAGTTGAAAAGTTAACAGAGATCGGCATTGCGCTTTCCTCCGAGAAAGATACCTCTCAGTTATTGGAAAAAATTCTGCTGGGAGCGAAATCCATTACCAATTCAGACGGTGGGACGATATACCGGGTTGACGGTAACACTATTAAAATAGAAATCATCCGTTCCGATAGCCTTGGCATTTCTCTGGGAGGGGGAGGAAATTCCATTAACATCCCGAATATCCCGCTGTACGGAGAAAATGGGGAACCTAACCTTAAGAACGTCGTCTGTTATTCATACCACAACAACAAAACCATCAATATTGCTGATGCCTACGATGCAAGTGTGTTTGATTTTACCGGCACCAAGGCATTCGACAAGAAAAATAATTACCGCTCAAAATCTTTTCTGTCCATTCCGTTGACTAATCACCAGGCTGAAATTATCGGCATCCTGCAACTGATTAACGCCATAGATCCTGAAACCAAAGAAATTATCCAGTTCGATTCAGTCTCACAACGGTTTGCTGAAGCATTGGCTTCACAAGCGGCAACCGTCTTAACCAAGCAGCAGCTGATTACCGATTTGGAAAACATGTTTGAGTCGCTGATCAAATTAATAGCGACAGCGGTTGATGAGAAGTCGCCGTATACTGGCGGGCATTGCCGCCGTGTACCGGAATTGGCCTCAATGCTGACGGAGGCGGCACATGATACTGACCATGGTTATTTACGGGATTTTAAACTTAGCGATGCAGATCGTTACGAACTCAATATTGCAAGTTGGTTACACGACTGCGGCAAAATCATCACACCTACGCACGTCATTGACAAGGCGACAAAACTGGAAACTATTTTTGACCGTATTCATTTACTGGAAACACGCTTTGAAGTACTAAAACGTGACCAAGAAATTGCCTATCTCAAACAACAGATTACTGAGCTGCAAAACAATAAGGCCCCGTCACCGGAACTGGAACAATCTTTCCAAGCTAACATTGACCATCTAGATAATACCTTGGCATTTATCCGCTGCTGCAATACCGGCGGAGAAGCAATGTCGAATGAAGACATTGCTCGCCTGGAATCGTTGCAAAAGCAAACATGGTTACTGAATAATGCCGAAGTTCCTGTATTAAGCGATGAAGAGGTTTACAATTTGAGCATATTCCGAGGCACCTTGACCGCGGAAGAACGAACCATCATTAATAATCATATCAACCTTACCATTTCCATGCTGGAAGCCATTAAATTTCCTAAACACTTACAAAACGTTGTTGAGTATGCGGGGGGACATCATGAGCGCATGGATGGCAAAGGCTATCCAAATGGCCTAAGCCGCGAACAAATGTCCATCCCGGCACGGGCAATGGCCATAGCGGATGTATTCGAGGCATTGACAGCAAAAGACCGGCCTTATAAACCGGGAAAAACAATATCCGAGGCATTGTTTATATTAAAGAAAATGAAAGAGGAAGGCCACATCGATCCTGATCTGCACGATGCCTTTATCGAACAGAAAATCTATAAAAAATATGCCGAAAAATTCCTGGATGATTTCCAAATCGACATAGACTAAGGATCGAACACGGAAGTCTTGTCAGGGTGCATCGTGCGCCATTTCCCCAAACGCCATCCCAAGACCCATAGCGCCCCCGGCTATCCACTAGGCTTCTTTGATGAAATTCACTAATAAATGGCTTAAATCCTATCGTTTCCTGGCCTGCGCCCTGATCACGCTGTTATCTATGGCACACACCGCTCATTGGCTGCATATTCCAACTTTGCAGCGCATGGAAAATATCTTATATGACTTGCGTTTGCGGGCAACGATTGCTAACTCCGGCGTCGATCCGCGCATTGTCATTATCGATATAGACGAGGAAAGTCTTGCTAAAGAAGGCCGTTGGCCATGGCGCAGGGATAAACTGGCCTATTTGGTCGACATGCTGTTTGATTATTACAACGTCAAATTATTAGGTTTCGACGTAGTTTTTTCAGAACCTGACACCAGCGGGGGCGTTGAATTGCTGGAAAAATTGGCATCCGGCCCGCTGCAAAAGGATGCCGATTTTTTATCGACACTGGAAACGGTGCGTCCACAACTATCTTACGATGACATGTTTGCCAAAAGCCTGGAAAACAGGCCTGTAGTTCTGGGTTATTCCGCCAGCCATAAAATCGAAAAGACTCCAGAGGTGGGCATGCTGCCCCCGCCTTTGGCCGAGTCAAAGCAACACCCGTTCAGCTCATTGCTGTTTGAGGAAAAAAGCTACGCCGCCAATCTGTCAAAACTGCAAACTGCGGCCATGTCCGGCGGCTTTTTTAACAATCCTAATGTCGATGAGGATGGCGTTTATCGAAGGCTGCCGCTATTAATCAATTACAACAATCAGATTTACGAAGCGTTATCGCTAGCCTTGTACAGAACCTTGCTGGGCAAGCCCGAAGTTAAATTTATTACCGGCGAAGGTTACGGCAAGAACAATACCGATAGTCAGCTGGAAGGACTGGAAATTGAAGGCTTCCCTATTCCAGTCGATCAAACCGGCACCCTTTTGGTGCCTTATCGCGGACGACAAGGCAGTTTTCCCTACGTTTCAGCAACCAATGTGCTTAACGGTGTTATAGATCAAGAAAAACTAAAAGATAAGATTGTGATTGTCGGCACGTCGGCGGCCGGCTTACTCGACTTACGGGTAACCCCCGTACAAAACCTGTACGCTGGGGTGGAAGTACACGCCAATATCCTCAGCGGCTTGCTCGATCAAACCGTTAAATCCAGGCCCAGTAATATCCTTGGGGCTGAATTGGCCGAATTACTGTTGATTTGTCTGCTCGCGGTCTTTGTATTTCCCCGCTTATCCGTGCTTTTATCCGCCATAGTATTCAGCGTATTACTGGTCGGCGGAATAGTTTTCAATTTTTACTGTTGGGTAATTTTAAACATCGATACCATACTGGCCGTCCCCATCACCCTGTTGACTGCACTGTACGGCATCCAAATATTCTTCGGTTTTTTCTTCGAAAACCGAAAGAAAAAACAAATGGGCAACATGTTCGGCCAATATATTCCCCCCGAATTAGTCGAACAAATGAGTCAATCGGATGAAGAATTTTCATTAAAAGGCGAAAGCCGCGAAATGACGGTATTATTTTCCGATGTCCGGGGCTTTACCACTATTTCAGAAGGCATGGAGCCGCAGGAACTGTGCGAGCTGATTAACGGCATTCTAACCCCGGTAACCCGCGTCATTCATGACCACAAAGGCACTATCGACAAATATATCGGCGATGCGATCATGGCATTTTGGGGCGCGCCGATGCACAATCCGCAACATGCCAGCAGTGCCGTAAGAGCCGGCTTGGCGATCTTGCAGGCTCTAAAGGCCATTCAAAAGGATTTCAAAGCCAAAGGCTGGCCGGAAGTTGAGATAGGCATAGGCCTTAACACAGGCAAAATGAGTGTCGGCAATATGGGCTCTGAATTTCGCATCGCCTACACAATCATGGGCGATGCGGTCAATTTAGGCTCACGCTTGGAAGGACTCACCAAGCAATACGGCGTAAAAATGATCGTCAGCGAGAGCACTCTGCTGGCGGCTCCTGAGTTTACCTACCGGGAACTCGACAAGGTACGTGTTAAGGGCAAGCACAAACCCATTACCATTTATGAACCGTTGGGCGTAACAGAGAACATCAGTTCCGAGCAATTGCAGCTTCTCGGCTTATTGAATCAGGGCCTGCGCGACTATCGACAACAACACTGGGCCGCCGCACAATCCATTTTTGAGCAACTGACAGAGCAATATCCACACGATAAACTCTACTCGATTTATCTTGAACGAATAGCGTACTACCTTGAGTCACCGCCAGAAATCGACTGGGATGGCGCGTTCACTTATACTACTAAATAACTGGTCATCACTAAGCTTAAGGAATTGAGTTAACAACCGATATATGTATTAATACGTATCATTAAATATCACCTAAGCTTTATGACGATGACAATTAACATAAAAAAACAAGCACACCGTCAGTCACCGTTTAGCTCAAGTCTGCCGTTACGGAGTGTGCTTCACTTAGCTGTTTTAGCGTCGCTCTACCCTTCTTTTTCTTATGCCAACCCGGACGGAGCGCAAGTCGTCAGCGGTCAAGTCAGCATCGATACCGCTACGCCGGGAGTAACCACGGTCACCAATAGCTCCAATGCGATTATCAACTGGCAAAATTTCAGTATCGCCCAAAACGAACTCACTCAGTTTATCCAGCAGAATGGCCAGAGCGCGGTACTCAACCGCATTATCGGCCAGAACCCCAGCGAAATTTTGGGGCAATTGACCTCTAACGGCAAAGTTTTTCTAATCAACCCGAACGGCATCGTGTTCGGCGCGGGCTCAGTGATTAACACTCAAGGCCTGATTGCCTCCAGCCTTAACCTGAGCGATCAGGATTTCCTGAGCGGCAACTACCATTTTATGGCAGGTTCAAGTGCCGGAAATATCCTTAATGAAGGGATTATCCGAGCAGGAAAAGATGGCAATATTATTCTTATTGCCCCTCAAATCGAAAACAACGGCATTATCAAGAGCGACGGAGGCTCGATTACCTTGGCGGCCGGACAGGAACTAACCATTACCAACCTGGATAACCCCGACATCCGTTTTCAAATCCAAGCACCCTCCGATAGCGTACTTAATCTCGGTAAGCTGTTATCCGAAGGCGGCGCAATTAACGTGTTTGCCGGCACCATTACGCACAGCGGCGAAATCAATGCCGACAGCGTCCAGATAGATAAACAAGGCCATATCCAACTGGTTGCGCAAGGGGACATAACGCTAGCCTCCGGTAGCACAATATCGGCCAATAACAGCCAGGGCGATGCCGGGACTATCCATATCGACAGCAAAACCGGCACAACTTTGGCATATGGCACCATCGAAGCTCAGGCCACTCAAACCGGCAGTTCGACTCAGCTCACTACAGGCAAAGGCGGCACGATAGAACTGCTCGGCGAACGCGTTGGTGTTCTGGA
>Ga0079306_1001356_pt1 | contig 16567 bp, 15 predicted proteins | sample Methanotroph_Enr_FD_79181 | JGI IMG/M metagenome (GOLD analysis project Ga0079306, IMG submission 79181) | Enriched soil microbial communities from Old Woman Creek wetland in Ohio, USA - Methanotroph_Enrichment_5 | ecosystem: Environmental > Terrestrial > Soil > Wetlands | place: USA: Ohio...
ACGCCCCTCACAATCGGCGGAAAGAGGGGGTTGATGAGATCTGGAACCATGAAGCCGACGGTGTATGACCGTTTGGTTCGAAGACCACGCGCCATCGAATTCGGTTGGTAGTTGAGTTTCGCTGCGATCTCGAGCACGCGTTTGACAGTTTCGGCGGCGACCAAGTGCCGGGATTCAGGATTGAGGGCCTTGGACGCGGTGCCGGGGTGAACGCCGGCAGCTTCTGCAACATCGGCAAGTGTGCTGACCATTTTGGCAAGGATAGGTGATTACCCTGACGAAACCAACGCCATACTAGTTTCTGCAGATGCCAAATTGTTACAAACACTGGCAGCTAGACCCTTGACGGCAGGTGATTGTGTGACCTACCTTTCCAACAGACCAAAGTCGTTGAGCACCTCTACGAGGAGAGCGTTCAACAACCGCGGCGAAGTCGAACGCGAGTATGTACCCCAGCGTCCACGATTCGACACATTCATTGTTCGTATCTATGCACTAGGAAGGTAACGGAATGAATAACAATCGATTGTCTAAACGATGGTTCAAGAGAGCTCCTCTTGTCGCTGTCGTGGGCGCCGCTCTCGTTGTTCTGAGCGCATGCTCGGCCTCCACGTCATCAACATCGTCAACTCCATCGGCAAGCACCAAGCCGTTGGTGATCGGTATTTCCCTTTCACTCACTGGAGACTTCGCCGATCCAGGTACAGCAGTAAAGAAGGGCTATGAACTTTGGGCCGACACCGTCAATGCAAAAGGCGGCATCCTCGGACGTCAGGTTCAACTCAAGATTGTTGACGATCTTTCCAGTCCAACCCAGGTTGTCACCAACTACCAGAACCTCATTACTCGGGACAAGGTTGATCTTGTCTTTGGTCCATTCTCAAGCTTGCTAACTGTTCCAGCCTCACAGGTTGCCGATCGTTACAAGTATGCATTCATTGAATCTGCTGGCGGTGGCCCCAAGGTCTTTGCGCAGAAGTTGGGCAACCTCTTCTTCATTCAGCCAGGTCCAATCGTCAAGCAAGGCGATGTTTTTGCTGACTACATTCTTGCGCTACCTGCTTCTGAGCGTCCAAAGACAGCGGCATACCCATCGCTAGATGATCCATTTGCTCAGCCAATTGCTGCCAACATTCAAGCACGTTTCGAGGCTGCGGGGATCAAGACCGTTTACTCAGGTACCTATCCTGCGGAAACACCTGACCTCACACCAATCATGACAAAGGCAATTGCAGGCAAACCGGACGTCATCGTTTCCGGAACCCAATCACTAGATGCATACCAGCAAGTGAAGGCTTTGATCCAACTTCATTACAACCCAAAGTGGTTGTACATGAGCAACGGAGCCAACTCACCAGTTGAATTCCCAAGCAAGGTTGGCGCAGCCAACACCGAAGGGGTTTTCTCCTCTGGTGACTGGTTCCCAAGCAGTACGGCAACAGGCAGTGCCGATTTCATCAAGGCCTACATTAAGAAGTACGGCGGAGATGCAAGTGCGATCGACAACTCTTCTGTTGAGGCGTACGCGGCGGGCCAAGTTCTTGAACTCGTTGCCGCAAAGACCGGCAAGGTTGATAACGCAACAATCATCTCAACTTTGCACTCGGGTACTTGGGCAACTGTCCTTGGTGATCTCTCTTGGGATGCCATCGGCGAGCCTCAAGGAAGTTACTTGCTGGTGCAGTGGCAGAAAGGCAAGCTCATGCCTGTCTACCCAACTGCAATCGCACAAGCGTCACCAGTGGCTCCAAAGCCAAACTGGGGTGGCTGAGAAACAGTAGGACCCGTTTGATCGGCGGGCCCAACTTGAAAGCGACGTTTCGAGTTGGGCCCGCTACAAAACCACTTAATCCACGCACTATTTAGGAGGCAAGACAATGCACACGCTGATCCAAGGTGTGATCTTGGGTGTTCTCACCGGTGGGGTCTATGCATTAATGGCCTCGGGTCAGACACTGATCTTCGGGGTGATGAAAGTAGTCAATCTTGCTCAAGGGGCCTTTGTTATCGCCTCGGCTTATCTCGCATTTAGTTTGTTTACAAATTATGGAATTGATCCGTTGTTCGCAGTCTTGATTACGACTCCCGTCATGTTCGGAATAGGAGTACTTGGTCATTGGATCTTCCTCCGCCCACTTCGTCGCGAGGACGCTGTCGAGCTCTCCATTCTGGTTACGTTTGCTCTGGCACTCCTTATTGAGGGAATCCTTTCGGTTACTTATCACACGACTTATCGAAGCATTAACACCTCTTATGCAAACAAAGCCTTTGATATTGGGGGCTTTGCGATCTCTGCGGTACGTGTCTATGGGTTCGTCGTTTCGTGCGTCCTTCTTCTTCTCTTATACATAGTTCTTCAGAAAACTCGGTTTGGCCGTGCGATCCGCGCGACGGTACAGAATCCACAGTCGGCGACTCTGCTGGGCGTTGATTCCAACCGAGTCAAGGCATATGGCTTTGGTCTGGGTATCGCAACCGCCGCAGCATCGGGATCGATTTTCGGACTTCTATTTCCATTCAACTCAGGCAGCCACTACGACTTGATATCACGATTGCTCTCGGTCGTTGTTCTCGGCGGCCTCGGATCGATAGGTGGCGCAGTGCTTGCAGGTGTAATAATCGGAGTCGTTTCCTCGGTCGCGGCTGTTACGTGGTCGCCAACATGGTCGGAGATGACGTTCTTTATTGTCTTGCTTCTTGTGCTGCTCGTGCGTCCACAAGGAATGTTTGGTCGAGTAGAGCGGGGTAACCTGTGAAAAAGACAGCGGAGGGTGCTAGCGCTTTCTTCACTCGCATCGGCCTTCTTCGAGGCGGAGTCATGATCGCAGTTCTCATCGCCATGCCGGAGATCTTTCGCGCTCACTGGATATGGAATCTGCTCTTCTTCACTGTTCTCTACGCCGCGATGTCATCTGCCTGGAACTTGATCGGCGGCTACGCTGGATATCCGTCTCTAGGCCATGCGGCATTCTTCGGAATCGGCGCATACGCCATTGCCTTTATGTTCAAGAACACCGAGCTTTTGACCAATGGCTGGGCGCCGTTTATCTCGCTTCCACTCATTGGTCTTGGCTGCGCTCTCCTCGCCCTGCCAATTGGGTGGCTCGCGATGCGTACAAGGGCAGATGTATTCGCCATTGTGACGATTACGCTGCTTTTCGTTGCGCAGACTTTGGGCTACAACCTCAAGAGTCTGACGGGTGGTGCACAAGGTGCCGGAGTGTCGCGAGCCCCGTTCAACCTCGATATTTTCGAACAGCCTTTTTACTTCGTCGCCGCTGGTTTGTTGCTCCTGGCAATGGGCATTACGTATTTCGTAATCCGAACAAAGCTGGGCATGGCACTTACTGCGATAAGGGCAGATGAGGACAAGGCCCGCGGGGTCGGAGTCCCCACGATCGGAGTGAAGTTGCTTGCCTTCTCTGTAAGCGTGGCTATCACTGGCATGGCAGGAGCCGCTTGGGCCTACTACATCGGCTTCATCTATCCGCAATTCGCCTTCGATCCATTGATCACGATCGCGATCGTATTGATGACCTTTCTTGGTGGCCGTGCCACCCTCTGGGGTCCTGTGCTTGGCGCTGCGATCTTGATGCCCGCTCAACAACTTCTTGCCTACTACGTTGGTGGCAGTCAGATCTATCTCATTGCCTATGCAGCAATCTTCTTGATCATCATGTTGCTTCTGCCACGAGGAATCTTGCCAACGCTACTTAGCAAGCGACGTCTGGCGGCCCTTGCAGAACAACGCAATATTGCCGACGGCACGACCACGTCGACCATTTCCCAAGGAGCCCACTCATGAGCGAACTCTTACGAGTAACCAACTTAACCAAGAGTTTTGGCGAATTGACTGCCGTCGATAATTGCTCGTTCTCCGTTGAGGAAGGGAGCATCACGGCTCTTATCGGCCCAAATGGATCCGGCAAGACAACGGTCTTCAACCTCATTACCGGCTACCTTCCATCGGATAGCGGAACTGTCGAATTCGCTGGTTCCACTATTCATAAAGAGGGTCCTGGCACTCTCTATCGAAAGGGACTGACGCGAACTTTTCAGCAGGCGCGAGTTTTCGCAGACCTAACAGTCCAGGAGAATCTGGTTGTTGCGCGCGGCGGAACTTTGAAGTCCTTCTTCGGAAGGCGAATATCGGCAGATGATCGAATGAGGGCGGCAGAGTTGCTCGACGAGTTCAAGCTCAGCCATGTAGCCGATCTCTATGCGAGCGAACTCTCATGGGGCCAACGCAAACTTCTTGAGTTTGCATCGGTGTTGATGAGCAAACCTCGCTTGGTTCTCCTTGACGAACCCACTGCTGGCGTCAACCCGATTCTGATCGAAACGATGGCAACCCACATTCGCTCGTACAACGAAGCGGGGGTTACATTCTTGATCGTCGAACATGACATGAGTTTCGTAATGCGCGTGTGCAATCCCGTAATCGTCCTTGACCGTGGAAAAACCATAGCAACTGGCAATCCTGAGACGGTGCAATCTGACCCCCGAGTGCTCGATGCTTACCTTGGAGATTGAGGAAAACATGAATACACAACAGACGAGCTCCAAGGCCACCGTGTTGCTTCAACTTACGAACGTCATTGCCGGATATGGATCGGGCATGGTGCTCAAGGGAGTTGATCTCACACTCAATCGTGGCGACATCATGTGCCTCATCGGTCCAAACGGTGCCGGAAAGTCAACAGTCCTTAAGACGGTTTCGGGCCTTCTTCCGCCGAAGGAGGGAAAAGTAATGTTCGAGAACTCGGACATAGCAGGTCAAACACCGAAGGAGAATCTGCGCCGAGGCATCGTCCACGTTCCGCAAGAGCGTTCGCTATTTCCTGGTATGACCGTGTGGGATAACTTGCTGATGGGCGGCTACCTCATACGCAGTCGAAAGGTGATTCAAGACCGTATTGATGAAGCTGCGCACATCTTCCCCATCATCACGCAGCGACGGAATACACATGCAGGGTCGTTATCCGGTGGCGAGCAGAAGCAGGTTGAACTTGCCCGCACACTTCTCTTCGATCCAAAACTCATCTTGCTTGACGAGCCCTCCATCGGTCTTGACCCTAAATCTCGCCGCCTAGTTTTTGAGGCGATTAGAGGATTGGCCACAGCAGGGCGAACAATTTTGCTTGTAGAACAGAATGCGAGATCCGGGTTGGCTGCGGCTGATCAGGGAGCAATTCTCGAAACTGGTCTTGTTCGGATAACCGGAGCAGCAGCGACGCTTCTCGAGGATCCTGAAGTCGCCCGTCTTTATCTGGGCGCATCCACAATGACTCGCCCGCCGGCCAAGACTCAACAGGAGAACTGACATGACGAATACTTCAAACCCAACTATTGGCTGGATCGGCACGGGACGAATGGGATACGCCATGGTCTCTCGTCTGCTCAACGCTGGACTCAAAGTGAGTGTTTACAACCGCACTCGTTCGAAAGCCGAGCCGTTGGCTGCTTATGGTGCTGAGGTCGTGGACACGATTTCTGAATTGGCCAAGTGCGACATTGTCTTTTCGATGGTCTCTGAATCCTCCGACTTGCTCCAAGTGACCACGGGTGCTGGCGGAGTACTTACACAGAAACTCACGCCAAAAATCTTGATTGATTGCTCGACTGTGAGTGTTGAAGCATCCGAAGAAGTTCGGCTTGCTGCGGCAGCAAGAGGAACGAAGTATCTCGTAGCGCCGGTTTCTGGAAACGGCAAGGTGGTCAAAGCCGGGAAGTTGACGATGATCGCCTCGGGACCAAAGGACGTATTCGAGGAAGTCGAGCCAATACTCCATCACATTGTTAAAGCCGCGACATATGCGGGCGAGGGCGACCTAGCCCGCTTGGTGAAGCTCGCACACAATATCTTCCTTGGTGTGGTCACTCAGTCGATGGCAGAGATCACCGTATTCGCTGAAAAGGCTGGCGTTCCACGCGCTGCCTTCCTGGCTTTCCTGAACGACTCAGTCATGGGCTCGATCTTCACCCGCTACAAGAGCCCAGCTTTTATCAACCTCGACATGACGCCAACCTTTACTCCAATTCTCCTGCGCAAGGACTTCGATCTTGGGCTTGCAGCTGCCCGCGATTTGGAAGTGCCAATGCCGATTGCCTCGGCAACGCATCAGATTGTGCAGCAGGCGGTCGGTCACGGTAACGTGGATATGGATTTCGCAGTACTCCTTCTTGAACAGGCCGCGGCCTCGGGGATGACGTTGAAATCTGAAGATGTGAAGGTGTCTGACGGACTCGAGAGCGAGTCTGCTTAACTGCAGATCGTAGGAGGAACGAAATCATGAAAAAAGTAGCGCCACTGGCTGCTCCCGGACATATGGGAGTCGATTACGAAGCCCGGGTTGATTTCGACCGTCTTCGCAAGTACCGCATCGGTCGTGCCAAGGATGCGCTCAATAGCAGCGAGTGCGGCGCATTCCTACTCTTTGATTTCTACAACATCAGGTACACGACTCAAACGTGGATAGGTGGCGCGCTCGGCGACAAGATGACGCGGTATGCGCTTCTCACCCGCGATGGCGGCGAGCCCATGCTCTGGGACTTTGGGTCCGCAGTCCGCCACCACAAGCTCTATTCTCCATGGCTCAAAGAAGAGAACAACCGCCCCGGAATGCTCGGTATGCGTGGCGCTGTCGCCCCCTCAGCAGGGCTCATGGAGTCGGCGATCAAGGAGATCAAGTCGCTCCTTGTTGAGGCCGGCGTGGCAGACATGCCAATCGGGGTCGACATCGTGGAGCCGGCCTTTCTTTTTGAAATGCAGCGCCAAGGATTGAAAGTCGTTGACGCCCAGCAGTTCATGTTAGACGCGCGCGTCATCAAGTCGATCGATGAGATTATGCTTTTGAACCAGGCCGCTGCGATGGTCGATGGCGTCTATCAGAACATTGTCGACGTTCTTAAACCCGGCATTCGGGAGAACGAGATCGTCGCCTTGGCCAATAAGCGTCTCTACGAAATGGGATCAGATCAAGTGGAGGCGATCAACGCCATCTCCGGCGACCGCTGCAATCCTCACCCTCACAATTTCACCGACAGAATCATCAGACCTGGTGACCAGGCATTCTTTGACATCATTCATTCCTTCAACGGTTACCGCACCTGCTACTACCGAACCTTTGCCGTCGGAAGCGCCACTGCAAGTCAGCACGATGCCTACACGAAGGCGCGTGAGTGGATGGACGCGGCTATTGACACCGTCAGAGTGGGCGTGGGTACCGACGAAATCGCGAAGGTCTGGCCCAAGGCCGAGGACTTCGGGTTCACCGACGAACTAGCCGCATTCGGATTGCAGTTCGGTCACGGCTTGGGGCTCGGGCTGCACGAACGGCCTATCATCTCCCGCCTTAACAGCCTCGAGAACCCGATAGAAATCAAAGCGGGCATGGTTTTTGCACTAGAAACATACTGCCCAGCATCCGATGGCGTATCGGCTGCGCGCATCGAAGAAGAAGTTGTGGTCACCGATAGCGGTGTTCACGTTCTCACAAAGTTCCCCTCAAAGGAACTTTTTATCGCCAACGAGTACTAGCCGCACGTTGCGCTTTTAAGAAACGGACCTCTTCACCGCTGCAGCTACCGCTGTCACAACGTTGGGATCAAATACGCTCGGCACGATAAATGATGTGTTGAGTTGATCAGCTGACACGCACCCAGCAATTGCCTCGGCGCACGCAACCAGGAGTTCATCGGTGATCTTGTGAGCGTTTGCATCTAGGAGACCGCGGAAGATTCCGGGGAAGGCCAGAACATTGTTGATCTGGTTTGGCTGGTCGCTTCGTCCAGTAGCCACAATCGCTGCGTGCTTGCGCGCAATGTATGGATCGATCTCTGGATCTGGATTCGCGAGTGCAAAGACAATGGAATCCTTCGCCATCGCGACAACATCGGCCTCTTTCAAGATATTTCCTGCACTGACACCGATGAAGACGTCCGCATCAACGATGCCCTCGGCCATCTTGCCTACGAAATTGTTTGGATTGCAGTTGTCGATGAACCACTGACGCATTGGGTCTTTAGTGATCGTTCCGCTGTGGATCGAACCCTTAGAGTCGAAGGCGATAATGTTCTTGGCGCCACTGATCGTAAGAAGGCGGGCGATAGCTGTACCAGCAGCACCCGCACCGCTGATCACAATTTTGCAGTCAGCCAGATTCTTCTTCACCAGCTTCAAGGCATTTGTAAGCGCTGCAAGTACGCAGACCGCAGTACCGTGCTGATCGTCATGGAAAACTGGAATATCAAGGAGCTCGCGAAGTCGTGCCTCGACTTCAAAGCAGCGGGGTGCCGAGATGTCTTCGAGGTTGATGCCTCCATAGACCGGGGCAATTAATTGAACGGTTCGTACAATTTCATCGACATCTTGTGTATCAAGGCAGACAGGCCATGCGTCGACGTCCGCGAAACGCTTGAATAACACTGCTTTTCCTTCCATGACTGGAAGTGCGGCCTCTGGGCCGATGTTTCCGAGTCCGAGAACTGCTGAACCATCGGTGACCACAGCGACGGTGTTGCGCTTGATAGTAAGACGTCGGGCATCGGTTGGGTCGTCGACGATTGCTTGGCAGATACGTGCCACGCCAGGGGTGTACGCCCGAGAGAGGTCGTCGCGGGTTTTCAAGGGCACTCGAGAATGGATTTCGAGTTTGCCACCGAGGTGCAATAGGAAGGTGCGATCGCTGACCTTTCGAACAGTCAATCCCTCATGAGCGCTGATGGCTTTAGTGATTTCTTCCGCATGATCGGCATTGATGGTGTCGCAGGTGATGTCTATGACAACCTTGTCCAAGAGCGATTCCACGACGTCAAGAGCGGTGATGGTCGCTCCCGCCTTAGTTATTGCCGCTGTTGCCTCGGCCACTGGCTGCACCGAAGGTGCGCCTTCTACGCGAATGGTGATGCCATATCCAGGACTAGTTGATGCCATGTTAAACAACTCCGTAAAGTCGGTCGCCCGCGTCACCTAGACCCGGCACGATATATCCATTTTCGTTTAGTTTTGTATCAAGTGCTCCGGTAACAATTGTGATTGGTATCGGACAGTTTTCGAACGCCTGCTCCATGTATGCAACGCCTTCAGGGGCGGCAATGATGCAGATTGCAATGATGTCTGTTGCACCTAAATCAATAAGGTAGTTAAGTGCGGCAACAAGGGTTCCACCGGTGGCCAACATGGGGTCAAGAACAAAACATTGGCGCCCAGAAAGATCATCTGGCAGTCGGTTGGCGTAAGTGCTAGCAAGCAAAGTTTTCTCGTCGCGCACCATTCCGAGGAAACCAACTTCGGCAGTTGGAACCAGGCGCACCATCCCTTCGAGCATTCCAAGACCGGCGCGCAAGATTGGGACGACAACAGGACGGGGATCCGCCATCTTCTCCCCCTGCGTAACAACTACCGGCGTCTTTATCGTGACTGTTTTTGTGCGTACTTCCCGCGTGGCCTCGTATGCCAACAGAGTTACTAGTTCTTCAACGAGGCGACGAAATGTCGGAGAGTCAGTGGACTCATCGCGTAACACGGTCAATTTGTGCGAGATTAGCGGGTGATTCGCGACGTGGACTTTCACCCTCCATACCTTACAGGTCTTTTCTTCTCAAGAAATGAGTGTCAGTATGCAACCTGAGAGCAAATGAAATGGGGGCGGTGATGAGTGAGGAAGTTGATATCGCAGTGGCCGCTTGGCATGAAGATGGTCGGTGGAATCTCGCCAAGTTGCCCAATCCGCATGACCTGGCTCACATTATTGATCGCTTGAAGAGCCAACGTACGAATGGTGGGGCGATTGCACTGATTGCCATTGATGAGGAGTTTTTCATCATCATTAGAGTTCTCGGTACGCATATCAGCATGTTTCTTAGCGATGTTACTTGCGCGTTCGATTATGAAGTTGCATCCGATTTCATCGAGTTGGCCGACCTGCCATTCCCCAATGAAGACGATGAGCCACTGCCAGTCGGACATTTGGACATCCTTGCCGACCTTGGCATGAACCACATGGAAATATCAGCGCTCTGTGACGATGCAGAATTGTTTCCCGAAGAGCAGTTGGATGCCATCGCTACTCGATTGGGTTTTGGTGAAGAGTTTCGTGAACTCATCGATCTATGAATTTTGAAGAAGCGATGGCTTTGGCTATCAAGGTTGCTCAAGATGCAGTCACGACAAGTGCCGATGTCCCAGTCGGTGCCGTGATTTTAAATAGCAAAAGCGAAGTGGTCGCAACTGGAAGCAACGAACGCGAATTGGATCATGATCCAACTGCGCATGCAGAAATCGTTGCGATGCGTAGGGCCGCCGCAAAGCTCGGGAGTTGGCGTTTGGAGGACCACACCTTGGTCGTCACCCTCGAACCCTGCGCGATGTGCGCCGGCGCGATTGTCCAGTCCCGAATCCCACGGGTCGTTTTTGGCGCCTGGGATGAGAAGGCGGGGGCAGTCGGTTCCATCTGGGATATTTTGCGTGATCCAAGAACCTTGAACAAACCCGAAGTCATTACAGGTGTGATGGCCGATGAATGTGCCCAACTGCTCCAGTCGTTCTTTCAGGCGCAACGAAAGGGAAATTAAGTACTGTATCCTCGCTCCTGGTGGCGTGTCCGAGCGGCCAAAGGAGCACGCCTCGAAAGCGTGTGTTGGGGAAACTCAACCGTGGGTTCAAATCCCACCGCCACCGCCAAAGCAATCTGCGAAGTTAGATAACGATCTCGTAAGACGGATTCAGGATTGTGAGAGAGCCATTGGTCTCGCCAACCATGCCCTCCGCGAGAAGCTGAGACCCGACATCAAGTCCGGCGATTTCGCGTCTTCCCAAGAATTGCAGTGTGACTCCGCCGGTCTCGTCCCACACTTCGACTTCAACTATAGGCGCTGCACCACGCGGAGCGGTCTTGATCGAAGTAACCCTTCCCTTTACATGTGCCCTATTGCGCCATGAGATCTTGCCGATGGGTGTCAGATTCTCGGCGTAGTGGCTGACGGGTTCGCTACTCATGAATGAGACAGCGCTCGCCGGCTTGATCTTCAACTCAGGTGCAAAAGGAGTCGGACTCTTGGCGACAGTTGCCAATTCCAGTCCGTGACTGTCGTGGATGACGACGCTTTGACCAGAAATAATCTTGGCTACATCAAAGGGAATAATCGTCGCAACCACGCGCGGCAATTGAGAAATCGGACGGGCAATTTCTTCAGCAGTCTGATCGTGAAGCAACTTGCCGAGTACGGGGGTGTAAGAACGTCGTGGTAGGAGCAGGGTCAATTCCACGTCTGGCGAAGTAGTTGCCCTGATTGCGTAGTCCATGGCGGCGTTGGGGAGGCGACGATCGGGACAGTCGATGAGTTCGAGCGTTACATCATCTAGCGCTGGTGCCGCAGCCCAAGCCTTACGAATATCTTCGGCCCGTTGGTCGTCAATGACAAAGTGAACGGCAGCCAATGAATGGGGATTGAGGCTTCGCGCGTACCGGACTGCGCCGACTGTTGCCACGTCGACGCTGTCGACTAGCACTGTCACGTCGTGGCGGCTGATGGAGGTCGCGCGAGATTCCTCGCTTCGGAAATTTAATGCTGCTTGCTCGCGTCGATACTGACGGTTTAGACGCAGTAAGGAGAAGACTGCGATTGGCGCAATGGTGATAACCAACCAGGCGCCTTCCGTGAACTTTACGACGGCAAAAACTAGAACGACGATAACTGCGACGCTCCCGGAGAGTCCGTTGATGAACATCTTGAGTTTCCAGTTGCCGATGCGATGTGTGTAGGCATGTTTTGCCATTCCGAATCCCGCAAGTGTAAATCCTGTGAAGACACCAAGTGCGTAGAAGGCCACGAGGTGGTCAACAGCTGCTTTTGTGATAATCACGAGAACCGTTGCGGAAGTGGCGAGGAAGATGATTCCGTTAGAAAATGAGAGACGGTGCCCACGCTTGGTCAATTGATGAGGCAGATATCCATCCGTTGCAACGAAATTACAGAGAATCGGGAACGCGTTATACGTCGTGTTGGCTCCGGCGAAGAGAATCAACATGGTTGCGGCTTGGACTAGAACGAAGAGAATCTTTCCCGTCGTCTGATCTCCGAGAGAAGCCTTGGCAATCTGCGAAATGACAGTTGGAGTGCCACTTACGTAGGGCAAGGCGTGAATTCGTTGAGCAAACCAAGAGACTCCAATTACCAGAGTTCCCAAAATCATGCTCATCGTGACCAGGGTCTTACGCGCATTTTGCGCTTCTGGCACCTTGAAAAGAGCGACCCCATCAGAGATCGCCTCAAGACCAGTCAAAGAGGATCCGCCATTTGCGAAGGCGCGGAGGAGAATGAAAATCGCGCTAAATGTAAGAAGCCCCTGTGCATGGCCCATGGGGAATGTTCCCGCCACATTGGTGTCCAGGACCGTCAAGTGACCAGTAAACGCCTTAACCAAACCCGTTATGAAGACAATGGCCATTGCGCTGATAAAGAAGTAGGTAGGCATCGCAAATGATTTGCCAGCCTCTTTCACCCCGCGCAGGTTTCCATAGGTGATGAGGACGATTACTCCGATGGTCATGTAGACCTTGCCCGGGTGCATCGAAGGGAAAGTCGAGATGATTGCAGCAACACCAGCCGCCGATTGAATGGCGACGGTCACTATGTAGTCGAGCATCAATGCCACTGCCGCGATGATCGACATCACTGGACCAAAATTGTCCTTGGTGACGATGTATGCCCCGCCGGTCTTGGTGTAAACCTCGATCACGTTTCGATAACTCAAAGTAATGATGGTCAAAATTGCGATGATGACCACCGTCATTGGCATCATCAATGCGAAAGAGGCAAGCCCAAATGCAGGAAGAAGGGCGATCAAGATCTGCTCGCTGCCATACGCCGACGAGGAGATGCAGTCGGAGGAGAGAATTCCTAAGGCGTATCTTTTGGCCAGCCTCTGATGTCCAAGGGTGTGCCGATTAAGGGGGTTGCCGAGGAGCGCCTTTTTGATCTTGTAAACGATCGGGTCCCTGAGATGGGCATGTTCTTGGAGGGCTACTGGCGCTGGTGCATTATCGGTCCAAGATTTAGGCACTATTACTCCCCAGACACGATTTGATAAGTGGTGCTGATCACTCCGCCATCCTAGATTGTCCGCCTCGGCTTTGCGCACGCCCTTGCCGAAGGAGGCCACTCTGCTACCGGGAGGTAGGGATAAATATGTGCGGGTATGCTCGGAGCATGCGTACACAGTTATATATCGATGGAAAATGGGTCGACGGCAACGGAACAATGCCGGTCTATGACCCCAGTGATGGATCAGTTATCGCCGAAGTTGCAACTGCCGGCGACGCCGAATGTGAAGCAGCGCTAGACGCGGCACATCGTGCATTCCCTTCATGGGCAAAGACGGCTCCTCGGGTTCGAAGCGAGATGTTGCGGAAGGCATTCGAGATTATGACCGCAGAAAGCGATCAGATCGCGACAATGATTTCGCGTGAGAACGGAAAAGTTTTCGCAGATGCGAAGGGCGAAGTTGCCTACGCTGCTGAGTTCTTCCGTTGGTTTGCCGAAGAGGCAGTCCGCACTCCGGGAGATTTCCGCAAGTCTCCAAGCGGAGATAAAAGAATTCTTGTCACCCATCAGCCCATCGGTGTTTCTCTCCTTATTACCCCCTGGAACTATCCAGCGGGCATGGCTACGCGAAAGATCGGCCCTGCGCTTGCGGCCGGATGCACGGTCATTCTCAAGCCTGCCGGCGAAACTCCATTAACTGCGCTCTACATCGTCGATATTCTCGAGCGCGCCGGAGTACCCAAGGGTGTTGTCAACGTCATCATGCCAAAGCCTGTTGGCGAAACCATCAGCAAGATGCTGCACGATCCACGCGTTAGGAATTTGTCCTTCACTGGTTCTACCGAAGTGGGTCGCGTCCTTCTTCGCGAGGCAGCCGATCAAGTTGTTCGCTGCTCAATGGAGCTCGGCGGAAATGCGCCTGTGCTGGTTTTTGATGATGCAGATGTCACAAAGGCAGTCGAGGGAATCATGGTCGCCAAGATGCGCAACGGTGGTGCGGCGTGCACTGCAGCAAACCGCATCTACGTTCAGCGCGGTATCGCAGAGAAGCTCACTGCCGCACTTACGAAAGCAATGGAAGCTCTTCACATGGGATCACCTCTTGAGGCAGGGATGAATCTCGGCGCGAGCGTTTCCCTAAAGGAGCGCGACAAGATCGCCTCGCTCGTAGATATGGCCGTCAAGCAAGGCGGATTGGTTATGACTGGAGGAAAGGTTCCAGATCGTGCGGGAGCTTTCTATCCTGCGACGGTCCTCACCGTGAAGAGCGACAACGAGATTCTCAAGAACGAAGTCTTCGGACCTGTTGCACCTGTCGTCATTTTCGATACCGATGAAGAGGGCATTGCTCTTGCCAACAACACCGACTTCGGTCTCATCAGCTACGTCTTCTCGGGCGAGCTCGGACGCGCAATTCGCGTAGCCGAAGCAATGGAATCGGGAATGGTCGCGATTAACCGCGGTGTCATTTCGGATCCTGCTGCCCCATTCGGTGGAATGAAGCAGAGTGGTCTTGGACGCGAAGGCGGCTTTGATGGCATCCACGAGTTCCTCGAGACGAAGTACATCGGCGTCGAGATTTGACGCTTATTTTGTGAGCGTTAGAGGCCCTTTTGGAGTTGCTAAACCAAGAACTCAAGTCTGGCTCGGGCTTCGCTGTGCGCGAATTGTTCTACAAGGCGTCTGATACGTAGACCTTTTCGCCAATGCAGCGGAGCCAGTCCCAGCGAATTCGAGAATGTCAGTCCTTGATCGTGGGAGATACTGTAGGCGGCCCCTTCGTCCTCAAGCCAGTACTTGAGTATGGAGTTGCCTATTGGCACGAGTAAATGACCCTCTCGGAGCAGTTCCTTTGCTTGGAGTTCATAACGTGATTTATTTTCGTCATGGAACCGAGCGAAGAGATCAATGAACGCTTGACCTGCGTCAGTTTCTACGAAGGGTTCACCGGAGCCATCGTAAATTTCCACATGATGAGTTTAGATCAAGTTCCACAGTTGAGGGGGACGATATGGGTGGAACGGGTTCGTCCCGCGTATTGCCACGCTCCTTGGATAATTGCCTTTGAGTAAGCGATTCCGAAGTAGCGCGTCGTTTTGTTATTCAAGCACTTGACGGCAGCATTTGCGATCTCGACCTTTAGACCCGAGGAACTCGCGACAATCGGATTGGTCTGAAATTGAACAACGAAATGATTGCCAAAAATTCCAGTTTTGTATATCTCAAGGGTCAAAAGGACACGTTGCTGTGGCACGTTACATATGGATCTTGCGTTTATCTTTACGAATCTTGTCTTGCGGTGTTTGAGTATTGAAGAGGATATATGTGCATTGTCGACTTCAATCCGACAGGAAGCTTTGGGTGCTTTCGTCTCACCCATGGTTGCGTAGACAGGGGTCGGATCGATTAAAAATGGGAATTCCAGTATCACAACCAGGCAAATGTGCAGGTATCTGAGTAGTTTTGCGTGGCCAGCCATGCTCGAGGATTGCAAACCGCGGTCTTTCCCAAAGGAGGTTATCCACATGGGGCAACAAATGGCGGAGGTGTCCCGACCAACGAACGACGTCAATTTGGCAGGGGTTCCTCGGAAATCAAGAATGGCGGAGGATAGGGGATTTGAACCCCTGAAAGGTTGCCCTTTACACGCTTTCCAAGCGTGCGCACTCGGCCGCTATGCGAATCCTCCGTGGAGAACTCTAGCGGTGCTCTAACTATGATTAGCGCCAGATCCCTCGTGCGGCATTATCGGGCTGAACTCCCCCAGGGCTGGAAGGCAGCAAGGGTAGGCCCGCTCTAGTGGGTGCACGAGGGGTCCTCTTACGCTCCGCGTAAGAGGACCAAATCCTTAACGTTTTCCTAGGCAGAAAGGGGATAGCGATGTCTTTAGCGCTCTATCGCAAGTACCGTCCGTCCCTGTTCGCCGATGTCATCGGCCAGGAGCATGTGACTATCCCTCTCTCTAACGCTCTTTCATCAGGGCGAACGCATCACGCGTACCTCTTCTCTGGTCCTCGTGGTTGCGGAAAGACTTCTAGCGCTCGCATCATGGCTCGCAGCCTCAATTGTGAAAAGGGACCAACTCCCAATCCATGTGGCGAGTGCCAATCGTGCAAGGACTTGGTTGCAAATGGCCCCGGATCCTTGGATGTCATCGAACTTGATGCGGCAACGCACGGCTTAGTGGACGACGCTCGCGATCTTCGTGACAAAGCGTTCTTTGCTCCCGTCCAGAGCCGATACAAGATCTACATCATCGATGAGGCGCACCAACTCGGACCAGGCGCTGCAAATGCGCTCCTGAAAGTCGTCGAAGAGCCGCCACCTCACGTAATTTTTATTTTTGCGACGACCGAGCCTGAGAAATTGATATCGACGATTCGCTCGCGTACTCACCACTATCCATTCCGATTGGTGCCTCCAGGAATTTTGGCTGCAAACCTCGAGAAGATCTGTAACGCCGAAGGTGTCAAAGTCGCAAAGGGCGTCATTCCTCTTGTTGTCCGCGCCAGCGGTGGAT
>Ga0079306_1001357_pt1 | contig 16561 bp, 14 predicted proteins | sample Methanotroph_Enr_FD_79181 | JGI IMG/M metagenome (GOLD analysis project Ga0079306, IMG submission 79181) | Enriched soil microbial communities from Old Woman Creek wetland in Ohio, USA - Methanotroph_Enrichment_5 | ecosystem: Environmental > Terrestrial > Soil > Wetlands | place: USA: Ohio...
CAGGATACGCCAGGCAGATGTAGTTACGTTCGCATACAAATTCGCCGGCATGTACGGGGCAGGACTGTCAATTGCACGATCACTGGAAATACTCGCTCTCCAGGCTCCCAGCGTCGCATTCAAGAATGTTCTCATGGACATCAAAGAAGCCGTGCAGAACGGTTCAAGCCTCAAAGCCGCTTTTGAAAAGCATTCAGAAGTTTTTTCAGAATTCTTCGTAGGCATGGTAGAAGCCGGCGAAACAGGTGGCAAACTGGCCCAAACTCTGGAAATGGCCGCCCAATATTTAGATAACCAGCTCGAACTCCGGCATAAAGTAAGAAGCGCATTTGCTTATCCTATTATAGTAGGCTCCATGAGCCTTCTCATTGTCGCATATCTTATCATTTTCGTCGTTCCCATATTTTCAAAGCTTTACAAACAGCTTAAGGTTTCACTGCCAGGCCCCACGCAGACGCTGGTTATCCTGAGCGAGATTTGCCGTAATTATTGGTGGCTGGTTATAGCCTTAGTGGCGACTGCAATTTATCTTTACCGCAAATACCGCAGAGATCCCAGAATAGTAGCCCGCATTGATCATTTAAAGCTTACGGTCCCGATCTTCGCAAATCTCAATAAAATGGTACTCGTCTCACGTTTTACACGCACATTCGCGATGATGTCCGCCGCGGGAGTTGGCTTGATCGAAGCTATCGAAGTTGCCAATCGTGTAGCGAATAATACTGATTTTGATCCCGTTGCAAGAAGCATGCAGGAAAGCATTGCCGCCGGCTCACCCGTATCAGAACCGATGGAGCAGGCCGAGATTTTTCCTCCTATGATAGTTCAGATGGCCGCCGCAGGAGAGGAAATAGGCCTTGTTCCCGAAATGCTCTCAAAAGGTGTCGACTTGCTTGATAAAGATATCGACAGGACTATAAGGTCACTCCTTGTCAAACTTGAACCGGTTTTAACATTATTAATGGGCATTATTGTCGGCTTTATTCTGCTTGGCCTCTATTTACCAATGTTTGATTACATGAGCCATTTAAAATAATTTTTTTGCAAAGTAGCATTGTTCTTTTGTCGAAAGTACTTCAAGAACCGCTTAGTAACGATAACCGAAAGGGTAAAAAATGATTAATGTAAGTAAAAGGAAAGGCTTCACCCTGGTAGAGCTGCTCATTGTAGTGCTGATCCTTGCCGCGTTGGCAGCGATAGCTGTACCCAGGATGGTCGCAAGTGCAGAAACAGCCAAACGAGGCGCCTGCAACACAAATGTTGATGTCATCAACAGCCAGATCGAGCTTTACAGGGCCACAACTGGCAATGCGCCGGTGCTGGCTGATCTCCTGGCCGACACAAATTACTTCCCAGATGGTGCGCCTGTTTGCCCTTATGCAACAGCATATGTACTGGGGACAAATGGCCATGTGACTCCTCACAGCCACTGATCACTTTTCAAATCACTGCGCAGCGATTTGCAAAAAACATGGATGGCCATGTCCTCAAACGAGGCTTGGGCATCCATTTTTTTTCAGGAGAATACTTAGATGCACCTGTACCATAGAATTGAAAAAGGCTACACGCTTGCCGAATTGGTACTTGTAAGCGCAGTGATTAGTATTTGCGCAATTATCGCCATACCTCGGATGAACACAGACTTACTCAAAAAATACAAGTCGCAAACTGCTGCCAAACAAATTATTACCGATCTGCGCATTGCCAGGAGTCTTGCGATCCAATCAGCCGCCGTCAACAGCAGCGGCTTTGCTTTGCAAATGATCGGCTCGTCACCCTATCGCTCGTATAAATTGGTCAACCTGGCCACAAGCATTGTGCTCAGCAGCCATGATCTGGATTCTTCGCTCCAGTGTACAGGCGGAGCTATTTTCAACTTCGGCCCGCTTGGAAATCTTAAAACCGGCTCTGACACCTCGCTCATTATCAGCGGAGCCGGCTCGACCACAACCATAACCATTACCGCCGCTACCGGAATGGTGAATTATGCAAAATAAGCACAAACGGATGGGCATCACTATAGCCGAAACAGTAGTGGCGTCGTTTCTGCTCGCTACCGCGCTTATACCCTGCCTAAAAGCTCTTACCACAGCAAATCTGTTTTCCACAAAGCTCGAAAGAAATACCCGCTCACTTTTGCTGGCCCGCCAGAAGATGGAAGATGTGCGCGCCAAAGCCATCTATTCGTATTCAACAAACTTTGCCGCAAATTCAATAAATCTGGGCGATAAGTATTTCTGCAACATAGCAGATACGGCTATAAGCAGCAATCTCCGAAAAATTAAGATAAGTGCAGGGTTTGATTCCGATTCGAGCGGTACCCTTTCTTCATCTGAGATTATAGTGACACTCGAAAACCTGATCGCCAGACGGTGGAATTAATTTGCGTAACCCGTTATCGGACTTCATTTATAATGCTATTATTTTCTTTTTGGCACTCATTAATGTTCCCATAAAACGGCGTTATAAAGCTTACTGATTTAGTTATGACTTAATTCGAATTAAGTATTCAAATTCTTATTTATCCACTTAATCAAAGCCCAGTTTGTGTCGATAAAAATATGGCGCTTAGTGCGCGCAAATAGTATGAAGAAAGAAAATTATAAAAAACCGGCTGCTATGACACTAGTTGAAATGATGGTCGCCATTTCGATTATGGCAACTATCTTCATGGTGCTTGCGCCTCAACTCCGACTGATCCAAAACAGTTGGGCAATGACGCAGGCGCAGGGTGAAACACTTCAAAACGGCAGAGTATTCATTGAGGAGATCACAGCCGCTCTCCAGCAGGCTTCGCAGATAACAGCTGTAAGTTCCCCATCCGAAAACAACGGCTATATCGAATTTCTCGGCCATGATGATATAACCCGTAGGTGTCAGATTTTGAATAACAACATTTCGTTTGGGGAACCCAATGCGCTTGCACAGATCGCCGGCCCCGCAACTGCCCTGAATTTCTCATGCTTCAGTGCGACCGATCTGGTTTCTCCAATAACTGATCCAAATCTTATCAGATCAGTTAAGGTTTCCGCAACTATCAAAGACCCCGAAAGTTCCGTAACCGAAACCTACACAACTCAGGCATACCTGCGAGTTAATTCCATGCCGGCCCAGGATTCCGCCGGTACAAGATATATTTTTGATAATAACCGGGGCAAAACGCCGGCTTTGGCCAAAATTGATGATTCCCACTATATCTGTGCATATACAAGTTATAACGACACGGGCGTGGCCCAGATACTCTGGACCAATTCGATTTCGAAAGCCCTCGGCTATGTTAATCACGATGTTTTTGAGTATTCTATGGCGATTACGCCCACCTTATGTAAGATCGACAACTGGCATTACCTCGTAGCTTATGAAAGCATCGGCGACGATGGTTATGCCCAGGTGATCTGCATTAATCCGACAAATTACGCTATATGGCACGGTAATGCCACCGCTTTTGATTCCACCGTCGGCCAGCAGCCCGCTTTAACGCAAATTGACGCTTCCAGATATCTCTGCGTCTACAAAGGTTCCAGCTCTTGCGGCTATGCGATCGTACTCACGGTTGACACCTGGTTTGATTCGGTCGCCAAAGCCAATTTTTCACCATATAGATTCGACTCCATCAGATGTTATAATCCCGATATTGTCAAAATAGATTATAACCGCTACCTGGTCGTTTACCGGGGTGAAGGTGATGACGGCTATGCCGCCGTACTATGGGTGAATCCTTCAAACTGGAATGTAACAAAAATCTCTTCATTTGAATTTGATGCACAAAATTGCGCATTCCCCAGTGTTGTTCAATATGATAGTTCGAATTACATTTGTACATATACGGGCAAGGACGATGATGGTTTCGCTGTTATTCTAAAAGTAAACCCGGACAACACAATTTCAAAGCAGGCAAGCATTGAATTTGATACCAGAACAGGTAAATATTCTTGTGTACGCAAAATTGATGCGAATAATTTCATCTGTGCCTACCAGACAGAATACAATCGCGGCATGACATGCCTCTTAAATGTCAAAACAAACCCCGCGAAAATAATTAAAACAGGCACAATACTATTTGAACCCACGCGATGTTTTTACCCTAAAATTATACAATCAGATAATGCCTGCTTTCTCGCAGCCTACCAGGGGCCTTCAGATAAAGGTTATGCGACAGTATTATCAACCGCCTTGCAAGTGGTACCATGAAAAAAAGTGTAAATAAAACTGGTTCGGTGATGCTCATCACCATTTTTGTTATCGCAGTCATTGCCGTGCTGATAAGCGGCATACTCGCGGTATCAACCGAGCACTTACAGCTCTGGAATAACCAGCTCTATTCAACACAGGCTTTGCAGGTGGCCGAAGCAGGTTTAAATGATGCAATGGCTTCACTACGTTCAGATCCAAACTGGAATACAGGTTTCACAGCTAAAACATTCTGGATCGGCTCATATACAGTTGATGTAAACACCACCGACTTTCCGGCCATTGTCATTAAATCCGTCGCAACAGCAAATGGCTTCACGGCCAACATGATCGCCAAGGCGACCGTAGCCCAGTCCAATCCGCGTATAATACGAATTGATGACCTGAGGGTAAACAGCTATGAATAATAAGCTTGCCCTTGGAATAAACATCAGCTCCGACCAGATCACCCTGGCAATGCTCAAAAAGACACGCCAAGGTCTAACGCTGGTAAAAGCAGTCACTTCGCCAACAACCGAAAGCGTAATTGCCGCCGGGAATATCAAAAATCCGGCTCAGCTCGCGCGAATGATAAAAGACCTTTGCTCGAAGCACAAGCTGAATACCTCAAACGTGATCCTTTCTTTGGCCGCAAGACCCTCATTGCTTAGAATAACGGATATGCCCCGTGAAGTTGGTGGCAATGTAAAGCAGTTTGTAAAAGATGAACTCAAGCATTATGCCCCCCTGGCGGGCAAAACTGTGAGCCATGATTTCGCAATTTTGAAAAATGCCAAAGCTAATCGATTACTCCTCGGTGCTGCCGATGAGGATAAAATAGCGGGTATAGTCAAAGCATGCAACCGCATCGGCGTGATCATACGCGGAATAGAACCCGCCGCACTTGCCGCTGTCAGAGCGATTTACGCCAAACACATAACAAAGAAGTTCGACTCCAACATATTGGTTGCGCATGTCCAGGATAACTCTCTTACCTGTTTTGTTTTCAGGGACGCCTTACTGGATTTTATCAAAGTTACTGCAATCAGTTCACCTGCTGATCCCGATTCCATCCAGGCATTTACAGATGAAATAGTCTCTGTAAAACAATATTATCAGCTCGAACTGAGCCAAAACGCCAAAAACTGGGAATTCTTCATTACAGGCATTAACTCGATGCAAAACAGCGAGGCTGCTGTAAAATCATTGCAAGCGCATTTGCCCCAAAACCGCGTCTATCCATGTCTGCCCCAAAGCATCCAGGCTGATACCTCGATCATTTGCTCAACCTCAGCCGACCCCGTCGCGGTCGGTCTTGCCATGAGATTTTTTGACCTTGGCCCAGCCGAACTCAAACTCAACTTGTTACCGGCAAGTACCGACGACGCCCACAACCTTCAAAAATTCGGACTCGTGATGGCAAACACCGCCGCCGCGGCATTCCTTTCAGTGCTCTTGGCGGTACCCGTGCTCAAAAGCAAACTACAGATCGTCCAGGATGCCACCGCCAAACAGCTCAAGGCCAGCGACTTACCACCAATGGAAAAACTCCTCACCACACAAAACCAGCACACCGGCCGGGCTAAATATCTCAAAGACCAGCTCACTGTTTTGACATCCCTGTCAATGGCAAAACAGGAAATTGATTATGCCCAGATACTCCGGGAAGTGCAGCATCGAATACCCAGGAATGTCCAGATTACAAAAATGGCTACTCAGCCCGAAAATTTCACAATGACTTTATCCGGGCTTGCCGCAACCTATGAGGAAGTCAATATGTTCACAAAACTCATGGCCAGATCACCAGTGGCACGCACCGCTTCGCTGATCAAAACGGAAGTCGATCCAACAGGCACCGGGCTCCTTTCATACAATATGCTCGTTAACCTTGCGCCAATGGAGAATGATCCAAATGCTCGTTAATGCTTATGCAAAATCTTCACCGGTATCGAGGTTGGCCGTGCTGCTCTTCGCAGCTGTATTCGCCGGCATTAATTCCTGGGATTGGCTTGTAAATCCTCACGTCCTCTCACTAAAGGCGGCACAGACGTATGCCGCCCAGACCGATTCGTTCTGCAAAAAAGGCCGAATTATGCATGCCGCCGCCCAGCTCCAAAAAATGGAGGCCCAAAAGCTTTCCGTTGAGGTCAAAGCACTTGAAAAACGCTTTTTCAGCCTTGAAACCGCCCAGATTTTTTTCACAGAACTTGAATCTATCGCCAATCAAAACGGCGTTACCATAACTTCTCTCAAACTTATCGAAAACGCACAAGACCCCAAGCAGCTTACAGGAAATGGCGTATCCTGCCATCAGGCATCCCTCAGCGTAATAGGCAAATTTGTGCCGATTACCAATCTTCTTAAACAGCTTTCAGATTATGAGCAGAAGCTTGATATTTCAGCAGTTTCATTAATAACAAAGAACGATCGCATTGAATGCTCGATGATACTGAGCATTTACGTTTTAGAACAGGGAGGTAAAAAATGAGCAACACGCAAATGATTTCGGCAGCTTTAATTTTAGCCATGCAGACAATATGTATTGGTGCATCGCAGACTCCCGCCGAACTAGCGCCGAATATTAGTATCGGCAGAGAAAATCCCTTCGGACAGGTCAATGCTGTTGTCAAGACTCAGCCCGAGCCGTCGATTGAGGATATCCAAGCTCCCAACTACCAGCCTCAGCCCATGCAGGCCAAACCAGATCTTTTCGTCGAAACAATTATGGTAAAGGTGCTCGGGGCCGAAAACCTCAAGGTCGTATTTGAGAAAATGCTCACGCCTTTTGGCTCCATCGCCGTCGATTCCCAGAGCAACTCCCTCATAATCTGCGATACGCGCGAAAATCTCGATAAAATCCTTGTTCAGCTCCACAATATTGACAAAACGCCCCGGATAATCGAGATCGAAGTAGCCATTGTAGACGTGGCACTTGACTCCGATACTGATGTAGGATTTAACTGGGACATGCTCTCAACCAATACTGACAACCCCGCCTACAGACAGAATTTCACGCCCCGCATCGGTGCGGTAGCGCCCTCTACAGACACAATAGGAAACGCCACAGCTTACAACTCCCTCGGCCGGGGCACCGACATCAGCATCGTCGTCGGAACAGTGCGCAGTGTGCTCCATCTCCTCCAGACCAAGCGAAAGATCGAAATACTTGCAAAACCTACCGTCCGAGTCGTCAGCGGCAAAACCGCTTCGGTCGAAACCGTCGAGGAGATACCATACCAGGAGCAGTTTGATTCATCTCAAGGAGGCTCATTCGCCGCAACCCAGTTCAAGGAAGTCGGCGTAAAGCTTGAAGTAACCGCGATGATAAATGATGATAATTCCATCATGCTCACCGTTGCTCCCGAACAAAACATTAACACCGGCACCTTCGGCATCAACAATATTCCCATCATTGATACTCGCAGAGCCAAATCAAACCTTCTCCTCCGTGATGGCCAGGTCGTCATTATGGGCGGACTTCGCCGAAAAGAAAAGTCTACCCTTCGTGATCAGGTCCCCCTTATTGGCTCGCTCCCAGTCGTCGGCAAACTCTTCGGCCGCGACAAAGAAGTTATTATCAATTCCGAACTGATGGTCTTTATTTCCCCACGCATAAGCAAAAACGAGCTTACACCGGATGAAATTTTGAAGTTCCGCCAGATGAATGCCCTTCCATCTCTGCCGCTGGATGACCCCAACACGCCAAAGTCTTCGGCAAAACGTACTAATCCAAAACCTGTAAGCAAAGCGGAAGATGCCCGGCAATCAATAAAAGCTGCAAAACAAAAAAAATCCGCCGAAAAAGTGATCTCCCGACTCTAAACCCGGGCACAAAGTGATCCCGTGTATTAACCAGCCCACGATGGCAATCATGGGTTTAGACTCCCCTATTCCTATCTTTATCCCTATTCCTATCCCTATTCCTATCTAAATACTTTTCACTTTTTTTAATCATTTCTTTTATATATTCATTCATTCCTTGACGCGACCTTCTATATTGTGCTATTTTCGATTTGGGTGATTGTCTCTGGAGGACATCCCCCGATTCTTAAGCCGTAAACTCCTGCACAATCATGTATCGCAACTTGAAGGGGGAATGAAGATGAAGATAACTGCCTTTAACGGCTCCCAATGGGGAGGAAATAGCAATACCCAATTTATGGTAGACGAATTCCTCGCGGGCGCCTGCGATTGCGGCTGCCGTGTCGAAAGCATTTCCCTTGTAGATCATATTGTAAAACCCTGCACAGGCTGCTTCGAATGCTTCGGAGACAAACGCGGCCGCTGCCATATCAGTGACGACATGCAATCGCTCATCCGCAAGTTCGTCAATTCCAATATCGTCGTACTGGCAAGCCCCGTCTACATGGACGGCGTCACAGGCCTGATGAAAACATTTATAGACCGCCTCCTGCCCGTGCTTGATCCTCATTTTGAACAGGATGAAGCCGGCGAATTCCGTCACGCATCAAGGCATAGTCGCATGCCGACATTCGTCGTCATTGCAAACGCGCACATGCCCGAAGAATCCCACTTCCAGGTAGTCAAGCTTTTCATGCAAAGGATCGCAAGGACCTTTCACACCTCCATCACAGCCGAAATATATCGAAGCACAGGCGGCCTCCTCCGCTCACGTGAGGAACAGTTCCGCCCCTATATCCGCGCCTATAAACAATTGCTCCGAGATGCCGGCCAGGAACTCGCCCTCAATGGCCACATCAGCTTCCACACCGAGCAGGAATTAAAAAAACCGCTTGTCCCCTCGGATGAATATATCGAATACGCAAATCGAATGTGGGATAGACTTGTCGGAACAAGCGAGGTATCAGGTTTCGCAAAAATTCATAGTATGCTAACCGCCCTCTGGGCCTAAACCCGCTGCGGTAACCTACCAGCTCACGATGGCAATCGTGGGTTTACAGCGTCAAGGCACCGGTATTACAAGCCGGTTATCGCTGCTCTCCAGCCAGTTTACACACATCAGGTAAACATCAGTGAGATTTACATATGCATCCCTGTTCACATCCGCCCCGCCGCAGAAATTATTCGACATAGTACAACCAGTCGCAAGCCATTTTTTCGCTAATTGCGCAAAATCCCCCATATCCACACTGCAAAGCCCATTCAAATCACCATCGATCCCCCCGCAATCCTCACTGATAATGGAATTGATCCACCCCGCATAAGTACTCACACGAACCGCATCCATTCTTTGCGCCGGCAGGTACGGATTTTGCTCTATTTGCGAATTAGGATTAGCAAACAAATTATATCGATTCTGACCATCATAAAAATGCTCCACAGAACGTGTTATGCCAACCAGTTGCCATTCATTGCCAACCTGGACAAACCACCCGCTGCCGGAATCATACATGGCACACATACCTTCATAAGGTGTGAATCCAGTGCCGTCTATGCCAATACCATCAAAATCCGCTCGAACTATCGCCGATGTATAACTCGAAAGAGTATTCGAATCTTCTGCCCATTCTATTTTATTCGTACACCACCGCAATGCCTTGTTATTGGCACCCCACATATAACCATAGGGCCTGTTAGCATAATCGTAAACATTTGCTCCCCAGCCAACCCCGCACCCGCCAGCTACGATTTCTTTACCGATCTCATCCTCAGTACCTTCGTATGCAGCAGCAAATTTCAAATTCGGCTCGGTGCCATCGACATTCTTTAACCTTATAAGTCTTATATCAGCATTGCCATTAGGCCCTCCTACCCACTTGGGACTGTAAAAACATTTATAAGTGTTGCCGCCGATGTTTATTTCATTGTTATTAGGAAATGTATTCTGATGCCGAGTTGTAATAATCCATTTGGGAGAGATCACACAAAAAGATGCGTTGGTACTCCAAGCTCCCACAACTTCATTATCAGGCCTGCCTGCCCAGTCCGCCGCGGGTTCATGCCCCGGATGAAGTATTATCGCCCCCGCCCAGGTGCAAAAACCTAGCACCCAGACAATCGCCCCAAACAGCCGCCATCCTCCAAAATTCATAGTACGATAATATACCACAGCATCCCGCAAATTTATGCCATTTTTTCGCAAAATTCAGCGAAAGCCTTCACCATCGCCAATCCGGCTGGATAAAAGTTGAGCATTCGACGCTCACTTTTTTAACTCGCAACGCGCAACTCGTAACTACTTTCTACCCCACATTAACCTCAAGATATTCCGCAACCTTATTAAAATTCTCCAGCCATTTCCTCGCGTCCTCGCTGCCCTGCTGGGCCCGCTGCTTGGTGGATTCATAATAGTTCTTGCGCAAATCAAAACACATGTTCTGCGCCTTCCAAAGGTCAAGCTCCTGGGGCAATGGTTTTAATATCCGCAGCACAGCCTCAAGCTTTTCCAGCACTGCCATGTCCTGCGGGTTAAGATAAAAACGCCGCATAAGATTATTTATCTTATCACTGGCCACATACCCCAGCTTGCCTTTATCCAGCTCAAACGACCACTTGCGCACTTCCGCCACAAGGTTCTGAAGCTTGTGAATATCGAAATCCTCTTTCTCAAGCTCCTGGGTAAAATCACTGTTGATAATAAATTCTGCCGGCGTCGAAAGCGCTTTGGGCAGCGGCATAAGCATTTCCCGCATCGCCTGCATAAGCGGGTAGTGATGTTCATATATATGTCTGAACACCCCTTCCACTTCCAGCAGCGAGGCGCGGAATATTTCATTGATAACTTTGCGCTGCTCATCCTTGAACAGGTACCACAGCGAATAATTGTGCGTGCCGAAATACATATTCAAAATGCGTATAACCCCCGAAATATCGCTTCTATGAAAGGCTGCTTTCATTTCGGTATTCATATTCGCAAAAGCCATATCATCGAGCCTTGCCCCAACGCCGCCATAAATATTATGCTCACCGAGGTGCAGCACCGCAAAATCAATGATATATTCATCCAGCGTGATCACCGAACGCATTCTCGCCCTGCCGACCACAAGCGTCTGCGTCCCTGCCTCCCACCTTTCAAATATCTCATTGATAGTCGTATAGCAGTACACCTGCGAACTGGTCGGGTATTGCCCAAACAAAGATGACACCGCATAGTGAGCCCCTACCCTGTGAAGATCGATCTCAGCAGGCTCTATATAAAGTTCGTAAGCCTCCAGCCCGTTTGCAACCCGCTTGCTGTTGCTCTTTGATTTTTCAAGTATCGCCTTGTATTGCTTTTCAAGGTCCACACCCAGCACTTCCCTGGCCAGTTGTATCGCCCTTGCCGCATAGAGCATCACCTGTACGCCCTCTATCCCGCTTATCTCGTCAAAGAACCACCCGCAGCTTGTATACATCAGCATGGCGTGCCTTTGTATTTCCAGCAGCTTGAGCATCCGGTTCTTTTCCATTTCCGCAAGCCCTCTGCCCGTCTTGGCGGCAAGGAACTCGTTTACCTTCTGCATTCGCCTGTCAAGTATTACGTCAACATATTCATCGCGCACCTGCCACGGATCACTGACGTAACCTTTCATCTCCTGCTCATAAAGCGGCGCCAGGCTGTCCCGCAAAAAATCCATCCCTTCACGCAGCCCTACCCTCCACTGCTGCGACCACCCCGGATGCCCGCCGCTCGAGCAACCGCAATTGCTCTTCCACCGCTCCACACCATGCACGCAGCTCCAAGACGAATTATCATGAATTTTAACTTCCCACTGCGGAGGAAACATTTCAAGATACTCGCCATAATTGGTCAGCTTGGCAAGATTTTTGGATTCTATATAGTGCATGCAATAAGCAAGCGCCATATCCCCATGCCTGTGGTGATGCCCGAATGTCTCGCCGTCCGTCGCGATACTAACAAGCTGCGGCTGCGAATCCGGCAAAGTAAACGCCCCCGCAAGCCTGTTTGCGAAATTCTCCCCGTTGTGAAGAAGCCCGCCATACCCCACGCTCGCGCTTATAGGCCCGTCATAAAAGAATATCGCAATCGACTTTCCTGACGAGAGCATGCATTTATAAACCCGCTTGGGATCTATCGAAGCGTTCTTCACTTCCTGCCAGTTCCCGTCCCCCGCCTTTTTCACCTGCCAAGCCTGCCTTGGCGAAAGTATCGTATATTTTATCCCATGCTCCGCCAGCACATCCAGCGTTTCCATATCCGCCGCCGTCTCCGGCAGCCACATCCCCTCCGGATCCCTGCCGAACCGGTATTTGAAGTCCGCTATCCCCCATCGCACCTGCGTGCGCTTATCTCGTGCGCTGGCCAGCGGCATGATCATATGATTGTACGCCTGGGCTATCGCCGAACCGTGCCCCGAATATCGCTTCGCGCTTAACTTATCCGCCTCAATTATAGTTTGGTAAACCTCCGGCGAATGTCGCTCCATCCACGAAAGCAGCGTCGGCCCGAAATTAAAGCTCATCCTGGCGTAATTATTCACTATATCCAGAATGCGTTTTTGGCTGTCCAGTATGCGCGATGCCCCGTTAGGCCCATAAGCATCCGACGTTATCCGCGCGTTCCAGTCATGATAGGGATACGCCGAATCCTCAAGCTCCACTTCCTCAAGCCAGGGGTTCTCGCGCGGGGGCTGGTAAAAATGCCCATGTATGCATACATATCTATCCATTAACAATCTCCATCTCGTAGAGCACCGCATTGTAGCCGAGAACCGAAAACTCACTACCCGCAAGCCTCTGGCCCGCCGCTTCCCCAGGCCCCAGCCACTGCTCACTCGCTGAGTCGAATACTTTTATCCAGTTCTGCCCATCCGTTGTACGCAACTTGGCCATGTCTTGTTTAAAATTCAGCACCAGCATCGCTCCGCTTTTATCACGCCACCGCCTGACCACCAGCGCCCCACCCTGTATCGCGACATCCATCCCTGCCTTATCTAGATTCCTAAGCGCCTTGATTCTCCGTCGAAGTGATATCAGTTCCTTGTACATCGACGCTACCGCCGCATGCTTCGGTAAAAACCTTTTGCCCCACTCCAGTTTAGATTTTTGAAAAGTCTCCCTGCTCTGCGGATCCGGCACATCATCCCCCCATCCAAAACCCGCAAACTCCTGTCTTCTCCCCCGCCGAACCGCCTCAATAAGTGCATTATCCGAATGATCAACAAAATACAAAAACGGGTTATCCTCCCCGTATTCCTCCCCCATGAACACCAGCGGTATATAAGGCGAAAGAATTACCGCCGCCGCCGCCAGTTTAGCAGCCTCGAAATTCACAAGACTGCTAAGCCGCTCGCCCTTCATGCGATTCCCTACCTGGTCATGGTTTTGCGCGCAAACTATAAAATGCCCGCCCGGCTCCCCCGCGGAACTCGAACCGAAATGCCTCTTGCGAACCGGCGAATAAACCCATGAATACACAAACCCTTCCTTATATGCTTTGGCGATATGTTCTATGGACCCATACCCCCCATAATACCCCTGCCTCTCCCCCGTAAGCAGCGCATGCAGACTGTGATGAAAATCATCCGACCACTGCGCATCCAAACCCATCCCGCCCCTTTCCTCCGGCCTGACAAGCCGCACATCATTGAAATCGCTTTCCGCGATCAGGTATCGTTTTCGCCCGCTTTGCCGTGAATACTCCCCCACCTTCACCGCCAATTCCAGCAGAAAAGGCCTGGCACTCGAATCATAAATCGCATGCACCGCATCGAGCCGCAAGCCATCAATATGGTAATACCTCAACCAGTACAACGCGTTTTGGATAAAAAAGTTCCGCACCTCATCGCTATATTCATCATCAAAATTTATCGCCATCCCCCAGGGCGTATTGTACTTGCTTGTAAGATAAGGCCCCATGTCACAAATATAAGCCCCTTCAGGCCCGAAATGGTTGTAAACCACATCCAACAGCACAGCCATCCCCCTCACATGACAAGCATCAATCAAATGCTTCAATCCCTCCGGCCCCCCATACGAATTCTGTACCGCATAAGCATACGCCCCGTCATAACCCCAGTTCCTCGTCCCCGGAAATTGTGCCACCGGCATCAGTTCTATCGCGTTAAAACCCGCCTCCCACAACTCATTGAGCCTGCCCTCAACAGCCGCAAACGTCCCTTCATCCGTAAATGTCCCCACATGCAGTTCATAAATCACCATTTCCTCCAGCCCACATCCCCGCCAGTCCCCATCCTGCCAGTTATATGCAAGATGATCTATCACCTGAGAAGGCCCATGCACCCCTTCCGGCTGGAAATGTGACGCTGGATCTGGAAGTTCCCGCCCATCGCACCGGAACCGGTAATTTGTCCCGCTCTCAAGGTGCCCTACCGATGCGTGCCAGTACCCCCTCTCATCACGCACCATCGCGATAGACCCTTTGCCGTACAGTTGGAGTGTTACCTCGCCGAAATAGGGTCCCCATACCCCAAACGCACAGCTATTATCTTCCCGGTATGTCGCCCCAACCTCCATTGTGCCCCCTTGGATGGTATTCGCTTAATTATTAAAATAGCGCCAACCTCACTCATTTGCAACACAATTAAAGGCTTTGTTCTTCTCTCTTCCATCTTCTCACTCCTCACTCCTCACTTCTCACTTATTCAGGGATTTGGCCAGACAAAATAAGGGAATCCCTTATTGTCGTATGGGCATTGCAGACGTATTTTATGATGTAACAAACGGCCGATGTAGACCGCGTTGCTATGAACTTAATTTTAAGGTGGGGTGAACAATGTTTTATGATAAGTTACTAGCAAAGGTTTTCTCCTGCCCGCAATGCAAAGGAGAAATGCAGGAAGTACACCGCACCCAGGAAAAGGGGTTTTTATATATTTGGCTCGAATGCACTAAACCCGATTGTGCAGGACAGTGGCTTCAGAAAATACCTGTTTCGAACCCTGAAAAATCTGCCGGTAATGATTGTATTGCCCCAGGCGTGCTAACCCGCTAATGTTGTTCGCAAACAGCTAATTAGGCCATCAGGCCAGGGGGTGAATCATGCAGATGAGAGACATCATGACTCGCAACGTGGAAACAGTCTCGCCCGACACATCGATCCAGGAAGCAGCAAGAAAAATGAGGTCCTTCGATGTAGGTATCCTTCCCGTATGCGAAAATCAGCAGTGCATCGGCGTTATAACCGACCGTGATATCACAATACGTTCAACCGCCGAAGGTTTCGATCCTGCCTCAACCTATGTAAATGAAATAATGACTCACACCGTCGTCTACTGCTCCGAAAACGACGACGTAAGAACCGCAGCCCGCGTTATGGAAGACAAGCAGATCCGCCGCATACTCGTTCTCGATGACGATAAACGAGTCTTGGGAATCTGCTCTCTTGCCGACCTCGTGCTGGATACCAATGATCTCCAGCTCACAGGAGAGATCATTCACGAAGTATCAAAGCACGGCTGGTAACATTAGCTTCTTAGAGGCATACTGCCCGTGCAGCGTTCATAGCACGGGCATGTATTCTTAATTTTTTCGTGATGTTTAAACTCGTAACCCGTAACTCGCAACCCGCAACATGGGAGCTAAAAATATGGCTCTACTACTACTCGAAGACGTCCGACGCCTTTTGGGCTCACATCAGCCGCCCTGCATTTCAATGATGTTCCCAACCGTCAAAGCCGGTGCAGATACCCGCCAGAACATCATCCGTTTCAAAAACATGGTTCGCAAAGCTTGCGACTCCCTCGAACTTGCCGGATCCCAGCAGGCAGATATAAAACGGCTCCTCGCCCCCGCCCAGCCACTCCTCCACGACGACAGTTTCTGGCAGGACCAGGGCGACTCCTTCGCGATGTTCCTTTCAGACGACACAAATGAGCACTACACTGTCCCATTCCGCCTCGAAGAAACAGTCAAAGTCAACAGCCGTTTTCACACCGCACCTCTCTTGCCCATGTTCTTTGAAAACGGCCGCTTCTACATGCTCGCCCTCAGCCAGAGCAAGATCCGCCTCTTCCAGGTCGCATTCGACAACATCCGCCAGGTAACCCTCACCGACATACCCCAGAACATAGACGAAATGCTCGCCAACTATACCGGCGAAAAGCACATCGAATGGCACACACAGTTGCCAGCAAATATCAGTCACAGCAAGTCGGGCCTCCGTCAGGCCTATTTCCACGGCCAAGGCTCCGCTTCGCTCCATTCCGAGGACAAGATCCAGCAGTTCTTCTATATGGTCAACAAGGGCGTCCACAAAGCGCTCCTTGACGAACACGTTCCGCTCGTCTTTGTCGGCGTAGACTACCTCTTCCCAATGTGGAAGGCCGTCAACACATATTCAAACCTCTGTTCCAAATCCATCGAGACCAATCCTGACCGCCTCAGCCCCAAAGAACTCCTCGACCGCGCCCGCCTCATAGTCGCCCCAAGATTCACCCAGGCCAAGCTCGACGCGATAGATAAATATAAGCAGTTCGTCGGCTCAGGCCACACTACTTCAGACCCCACC
>Ga0079306_1001358_pt1 | contig 16548 bp, 15 predicted proteins | sample Methanotroph_Enr_FD_79181 | JGI IMG/M metagenome (GOLD analysis project Ga0079306, IMG submission 79181) | Enriched soil microbial communities from Old Woman Creek wetland in Ohio, USA - Methanotroph_Enrichment_5 | ecosystem: Environmental > Terrestrial > Soil > Wetlands | place: USA: Ohio...
CAAAAGCGATCGGCCGGACCCTGTCGGAGGCTTGAGCCAACCTTGCCGTGATCTGTTGGCCCCGCAAACGCAAACGCGTTTTCTACCCCGTGCGACAGAGTAATCCGCGAAAGTATACTATACCACCCAACCCCACACAAGGTTTTTTTATTCTTCCAGCTCCAAATTCACCAAAGCCCAATAAAATCCCCAATTCCAGCCCTGAATAACCCTTAATCTCTAAATCAAATTTATACAACTTTGATTTAGAACTCCTGACTCCTGTCTCCTCTCTTCGCACTGAGCACTCTTTAGCACTTACGCACTTCTTCTCTCCTGTTCTCCTTACTCCCGACTTCTGTCTTCTCATCTTCCCACTGACCAATTTGAAATTTTTTTAAGTTCTTCTTGCTATTCAATCCCGCTTTGCTCTATTATATCGTTTTTGTCATTTTGAGAGCTGTTTTGCGCATGGTAAAAGAACAGTTTAACTTCGATTATACCCCTGCCGCTCCTACCTCTGCGCGCATTTTGCCAACTCGCCCCATTACCATCACCGGCTTCTCAGGCGACCATATCTTCGAAACCGTCCGTGCAACCAGAAAATTTTACGAATACGCCTGCCTCGAAAGCGTACTTTGCGCCCTGCCAGCCCCGCCTGCCGTGGTGATTGATATCGGCGCCAACATTGGCAACCATACCATCTTTTTCTCCCGTATCCTCAACTCACGCGTAATCAGCGTAGAACCAGACTGCCGCACTAATTCCATTCTCGCCCAAAATCTCTCATTCAATGAGGTCGAACACCTTGTCACGCTTTGCCCTGTTGCCGCCGGCCACCAGGATGGCTCCATCACATTCGTTCCCGCAAAACCGCAAAACCTCGGCATGTCATGCGTCTCATTAGAGCCGCCTTCAATGAAATGCCTCAACGTCCCCATGCTCACCATCGACTCCATCGTCGCCCAGCACAAACTCAAAGATGTCTCGCTCATAAAGATTGACGTCGAAGGCTTTGAAGCCCAGGTACTCCTTGGCGCACAAAATACACTGTCCGCTTTCCGCCCAAACCTCATTATAGAGGTCGAATGCTATAATACAAATTCCGCCATAGACGACTACCTCCGCGCCATGGGCTATAATTATTCCATCGAACTACCAAGTGCTTCCCAAACCCGCCTCTACATGACCGCTCCCCCCAACTACCCCCGCCTCCGCCAATACCTCCTCGAGCTCGCTGCCCTCCTAACCCGCCCATCAGCATAGAGGCCCGCTTCTTCCGAATTGTCCATTTCCGTCATCCTGAGCTTTGCGAAGGACCTTTCTAATATATCGCGCAGCGATTCCATAAATTTCCAAAAACTCACAAAACTTCTCCGTATCCCCCTCCGCCCGCGACCTTTTCCACTAGCTCGACTCGGCAGAAGTGTCCGAATTCCAAAGCCCATTCTCACGGCCTGCGTAGATCATCACTTCTTTTTCGCATCTATGACTGCTTGTTCCAGTTCCGATTTGAGCTTGGCAATCGCATCATGGTCACATTTTATAAAGCGCTTGCCAAGCAGTATCGGCGCCCAAAATATGCCCATTAACGCCAGTAAACCCATAAATACTAACCAGGCAAAGGACAAGCCAATTAGATCACCAGCAATTAAATAGGGAAGAGGAGAAAGACTGTAAATTGCAATTATTAATGAACTGGCCGGAATATTCTCTAATTCAGAAATATTCTTTAAAAGCTTACTTTGTAACCTGCCGCTCTAAGCTCTTGCATTATGGGATATTTTGCTTCCGTGATATGGTTTCTGAACGACTTATAGATTACACCTGAAATGTCGCTGGGCACCTCAACATCCTCTTTTTTCACGCAACATACTCTTCCACGGCCAAGTTTCGCAACAAAAAATCCCATTTCAAAGATAACATTCTGTCTAGCTCGCTTCAAAACAGTACCATCTGGGTTTGTGACTGTATCATCAGGCGTAAGCAATATAAGTGCAAATCCGACCTTACTATGCTTTTCAAATTTTTCTATTATTGTGAGCCCCTCGTCGGGTTTGCGGTGCAAAACCACAGGCTTAAGACCTAGCTCTGTTATAAATTGTTCAAGTTCATTCTTAGCTGCTTCATCGCGACCGTGCACAATGAATATTTCTGTTGTTTCTATTTTAGCCGGTGTTAAAAATTCAGGCTGAGGCGCAGACGTAAACTCCATGTCCTCCAACTTCTCGTTGAGAAAATCTCTTAAAGAAGTTAATTTGATTACTGCACAATTAATGCCTCTTCTAAAGTTATCCTGCACGTCTTCGCATGTATATGAAAAAATAAGATTTAGTGTATGAAGTGAGTCAATGGAAAATTCGCTATACTCCTTAGTATCATGCCCCAAAATCTCCTGAAGCGTGTAATTGATCTTTTTTTTCAGTAAATTAGGAGCCATATCGAAACCGCTCCTTAAATCATCGACATTGAATTCATTAAGATCTTGGATACGGCGATTCACTTTGGTAATTGCTCTTCGGAGATCATTAACAGATAACTGCGCAAATCTTTCATAATATTTTTCAGTCACTTACTTCTCCCACAATAGTCATTGTACAAGTTACTACTTAAGTAGATTGGAATCAAGTATTTTGGATATGAATTGCGACTAAAAGCTCATAGCCATAGGGGGCAAAATTAATATTTTGCCCAAATCCTGCCTGAAGGTCCGTTTTATACTCAAAAACCGACCGCTCCAATTTCTCCTCGCAAATCAACTCACCCCCACTTCACACTTTTCACACCTTTCCCATGATTCGCACTTTTCGCACTCTTTTAATTTGAACTAGTACTCCCTCTCCCATTTCTTAAAAACCCGCAACAAATTCCCTCTAATGCCTGCACTTCCCCCCTCCCCCGTGCCTTTTATTCTCGATACTCGATACTTGATACTTTCCCCTCCTGTCCCCGCCTTTCCGCACTTACTTTGCACTTCTTGCATTATGCACTCTTGGCCCTTTGGCACTTAGGCACTAATTTGCACTTTTGCACTATTTGCACTTTGAATTTGATCTTCTTCCTCTTCCGCCTGAACGCTCAACCCTGAACCCTGAACGCTAAAAAACCCGCTCTTATTTCCTATCCCTATTCCTATTCCTATCCCAATCCCCCCTCTCACCCCACCCGCCACCTACTTTCTGTCTCCCGTCTCCTTAACTCCTGTCTCCCCCAAACCATACCGCGCCCATACCGCGCTCCACCGTCGCGCAACGTTTTTTTGTTTACTGGGAAATATCCACAATGCTCCCCAAAAACCGCCCTGCAACCCCCAAAACTGCCATTTTCCTCAATTTTGAACTTTAAATTTTAAACTTTTAACTTTTTAACTACCCCTTTTCAACTTGCGCAAGTTTCACCAAAAAAATGCAATTTCCGGCGCATAAAAAAGCACCCGTCCAGTTATGATCGGGTGCTTTCTGGACAGTCGAGTTTAGCTAGCTTTAGCTAGAAATCCTTTTGCCTCTTCTTGTCCGCCCTGGACATCCTTGTCCGGGGTTGTATTCATCTCCTGGGCAGCGTCAAGCTGCGAGCAGGCCTGGAGAATATTGTGTTTTTCCACTTCCACAAGTTCCGCGATAAGCCGTTTTGGAACCCTGTTAAGGGCCATCCTAAGAACCTTTTCTTCAACCATCCCGGCAATCGTACGCGCACTGGACATTTCAATCCCTTGTCTTACAAGGGCAAAAGTGATCTGGGATTTGTTCCAGCTTTGTTGGTTTTCGCCAAGGAAACTATCGACGACTTCAGTGCGTTTGCGTGTAAGGGCGCGGGTAAAGTGATAATTATTAAGCACCAGCGACGCTTCATCATGACCTGTAGCTGTCAGCATGGCCTGGATCATGAAATAGATCTCGGAAGTGCTTACTTGCCCGTCTGCCTGGTGGGTTCCATATAGATAGAACGTTATGGCGTCAGCTAGCTGCTCGGCTACGAAAGTTGTGTCCTGCCCCGTGCCGGCAAAGGCGTTTGCGATCGTACCAAGCACCTTTGTATGGAGGTATTCCTCAATTGTGCCGTCCGCCTTGACCACTTTGAGCTGCAAAGATCGATCCTTCATGCTTCCCTGCCTTTTTTGCCAAGCCCTAATCACCAAAGAGCTTAGGCTGATTTTTCGAGTCCAGTTCCGCTATTGCCTGTGTTACTTCCTGTATCAGTTCACCAGCGTCATTGAAATCGCGGTAGACACTTGCAAAACGTATATAAGCAACTTTGTCCGCGGTCTTGAGGTGCCGCATGACACTTTCGCCAATGAAAGCCGAGGTGACTTCCTTGTCTGACATCTTGAAGATATCTTCCTCGACCCTGTCAGCTATTTCCTGTATCTGCTCAGCCGAGACAGGCCGTTTGTAGCAGGCCTTCTGGAGTCCAAGCACTATCTTTTCACGGTCGTACGGTACGCGGCTTTTATCTTTCTTAACCACATTGAGCTTGAAAGACTCGCCGACCTTTTCATAGGTGGTAAACCGCTTGGAGCATAGCAGGCATTGCCGACGTCGCCGGATTATCCGTCCTGCCTCGCTCGAGCGTGAGTCTATGACCTTATCGCTATCTTCTTTACAATATGGACATCTCACTGCTTTGCACCTGCGAAAACCGCATTTTCAGTATTGATACTAGATTTGGAATACACAAATTGTAAATACTATATGTTGTATGTCAAAGTAAAATTGGAAAAATGGTGCATTTCTTTGAAGGCGAGGTTGTTTTTATGCGGGATAATTTTGTCAGGCGCAAAGAAAAAGCCTCTACGTCCCCTGCCGCAGAGGCTAATCGGAAAGAAACTTACATGGCCCCCCACTAAGTTTCCTGAAGCTTTTTACGAGAGCCACCTCGCCCGGCATTGCCGGATCGTTTCGGGCTTGAACCTTTATTTAGACCTGGCGTTTACAGGAGGAGTAGTCGTAAACTGTCGGTCCGTTTTAATTTTTAAATCGTCAAGCCTTCTACTTTAAATCTAAGATACAAAAACCGCGTTGCCAAATGCTGTCGGTCAAAAAATTTTGGCCGTGGATTTAAATTATTTGTTCCGTTGCAAATACCTTAAATCCAAGGTCAAAAAGGTTTTCCTTAAGGCAACGGCGGACTTCTTTCGCCCATCGTCATAGGTCTGGTTTTAAGATAACTGTTCATTTGACAAATCCCCCGAAATCGCACCACAAATGTGGTTAAGTTAGTTTTTAATATATCATAGAGCGCTGAAAAATCCTAAAAAGTATTAAGCAGATATTAAGAATTGTTATAAAAATGCCGGTGAGAAACTTGCGCGTGCGAGATTATTGGACTGGAGCTTTAAAATTTTTTAACGATTCTGTCCTAATTTTAACGGAGGATATAGAGATTTCCGGGTAATTGCTTAATAAGACCCTTGATCTGAAGCGAAATAATCGAGGATTGGACGGGGCCTGCGGCGAAACCCGTTGAGGCAATGAGTTCGTCGATGTGGATCGGGTCTTTGCTGAGGGCACCGAACAACTTCTGCTCGTTTTCGTTGAGGTTGAGCATTGCCCGGTCAAAAAGAGGTGCCTGGGCTTTTTGCAATGCATCCTTTGCCAGCGGCAGGGTGTGAGATTCGATGCTTTTGCCGACGCAGCCAAGGGTTTCGAGAATGTCTTCAATTGAGTCGACGAGTTTTGCTCCTTGCTTTAAAAGCTTGTGGGAGCCGGCGTTAAGAGGCGAATCGATCTTGCCGGGTATGGCCATTACTTCGCGGTCGTATTCCAGGGCGGCCTTGGCGGTGATAAGGGCGCCGCTGTTTGCGGTAGCCTCAATGACGAGCGTGCCTAATGACAGTGCGGCGATTATGCGATTACGGGCGGGGAAGTTTTCGGCGCGAGGTTCGGTGGCAAGGGGCAGTTCGCTGATTACGGCTCCGTTTTGAGTTATATGGGTGAAAAGCTCTTTGTTTTCAGGCGGAAAGACGTGATTGAGGCCGCAGCCCTGGACGGCGATGGTTCGGCCTTTTGCGGCTATAGCGCCTCGGTGTGCGGAGGAATCCACGCCGCGGGCGAGGCCGCTGACAATCGTAAAACCTCCTGATGCAAGGAGATGCGCAAAACGCGATGCCTGTTCCTGGCCATAGATGCTTGATCTTCTTGAGCCTACGATGGCGACGGCGAGGCTATCGGCGCGGGTGATTTCGCCTTTGACGTAAAGTACCGGCGGAGGATCGTAGATCGGTGCAAGCGCGGGTGGGTAGCGGGGGTCCTGAAGGGTGAGTAATGTAACTGAGAGGGCCTGGGCAAGGATAAGTTCGGCGGCAACATTGAACTTTTCGCGGCTTGCGGCGATGGAATGGGCAGTTTTGGGCCCGATGCCTTCGACTTTTTCAAGCGATGCCGCGGAGGCACCAAGTATATCATCCACCGAGCCAAAGAATTTGAGCAACCGGCCAAATGTTACCGGCCCGATTCCCTGGGCATTATTTAGCAAAAGCCATTTTTCTATATCGGAACTGTGGTTCAATTTCGTCTTGAGCTCTACTTAATTGGGGATATTATAACTTATTATATATATTTAGCAAGAACTACGAACAAAAAACGTTCTTTTTAGTATATTAATGAAATCGGCTCATTAACGGTGAACATTGGAGCTGGGCGTAGGCTGCAAAGTTTGTTTTTCGGTGAAAACTCGGAAATCGAACAGAAACGAACATTAGTAACTGCAGGTCTAAAGCCATTTGTAACAGCCATTTACAGTATAAAAAACGCAATATTTCGGGCGAAATATACTGGATGACTGATGTTTACTATTGACTATCGATACATATTATGGTAGACTACCTTCGATGGCAGCTGTAGTAAAAACTAAAAAGAGCAATAATAATTCTAAATCTTCCATCGTAGCGGTCAAGCCTAAAAAGGCTTTTAGAACATATAAACAAGCAATGTCTTATCTGTTCGACCGTACGGATTATGAGAAGCAGACCGTATTGCGCTATAATGTAACGACCTTCAACCTTGACAGGATGAAGAAGTTGCTGTCGCTTGTAGACAATCCTCATAAAAAGATCACATCTGCCCATATAGCGGGCACAAAAGGTAAAGGTTCGACCTGCACGATGCTGGCCAAGATGCTGGAGGCCAACGGGTACAAGGTTGGTCTTTACACATCGCCGCATGTCGTGAGCATTCATGAGCGAATCACCGTCAATTCTGAGATGATCACAGAACATGATATGCTGGTACTGCTTAACAGGGTATATGAACCCATTGAGAAAATGGCTAAGACCGACGCGCCGACTTTCTTTGAGATCATGACGGCGATGGCGTTCATGTATTTTGTTGAAAAGAATGTTGATATCGCGGTAGTCGAGACGGGTCTGGGCGGCAGACTTGACAGCACAAACGTAATCGAGCCAAAAGTTGTCGGCATTACAAGCATAAGCTTCGACCACATGAGGCAGCTTGGCAATACCATAGAACAGATCGCCAAAGAAAAGGCGGGCATCTTCAAAAAGGGCATACCAGTATTGACAGTGCCCCAGGACCCTTCGGCAATGAAGGTTTTGAAGAAGCAGGCCAACGAGATCAAATCGCCGCTGCAGGTAACTGGTGCGGATATTGATTTTTCTTACCGGTTTGAATCTTCTCGCGAACATGGGCCGCATACTCGGATATGTCTGACGACTCCTACGAGCCGTTTTGAGCATCTGCGAGTTCCGCTTCCCGGCGAACACCAGGCGCTTAACTGCGGGCTGGCGCTTGCGATGCTTGACAAACTCAAGCTAAGCGGGTTCAAGATCGACGATGAAAAGGCTGTAAATGGCCTTAATGACATATCCATGCTAGGTCGGATGGAAGTAATATTACAGGATCCACGCGTTATCGTGGATGCCGCTCATAACGCAGCAAGCATAAGGGCACTGATACAGGCAATAGGTCAGCATGTCCCCTATGATTCGATGGTAGTCATATTCGGCTGCAATGCTGATAAGGACGTTGCCGGCATGCTTGAGCAGCTTCAGTACGGGGCCGACAAGGTCATTTTCACGCGTAGCAATAATCCCCGGGCGATGTTCCCACAGGACCTGGCGGATATGTATAGCGAGATCTGCGGGAAAATGTGTCAGACAGCACTGACACTGCGAGATGCCATGGCGATAGCAAAAAGTGCTGTCGGCAAGGAAGATCTTATCTGCATAACCGGCAGCTTTTATCTGGTCGGACAGGCGAAAACGCAGCTTCAGCTAAATCAGGCCAAGCTGGCCGCAACAGCAAGCTGACCGTAAGCTATTTATAAACAGCTATTTATAGGACGAAACCTCATCGGCGGGGCAGGTTAATTTTTTCAGGGTTTTAGTGCTTTTTTCATTGCTTTACAGCATCACCAGCCTTACACTTTTTAACTAATATGCAAAAAGTCCTTTGTGCTTTCAAAGGAATATGAGAGTCATCCTTCAATAAGTTTTAAGGAGAAAAGAAAAATGAAGGCAGTTAAATGTCTGTTAGTGGCGGGGATCATCGCATTTGCTTTGAGCAGTGCGATGGCAGAATCGTTGACAAGCCCGATCCAGGGCAAGGTCGGTTACAGCTTCATGAGCGACTACATGTGGCGCGGCCTTAATATGAGCAGAATACTTGGCAATAACCTCGGCGGCGGCGCACAGGAAATGACCTACGGCGCAGGCATCAACCTCGCGGACCTGAGCCCGGATTATTCAGGGCAGGTGTGGGTAACTTATCAGCAGGCATATTTCGATCACTTTGATTTCACCGATGCTCACGAAGCTAAGAACGATATTTCGGTGAGCTACACCAACGCGGTTCCGTTCATTGATGCGGACTGGACTGTGGCTTATCGCTATTACAGCTGGAACGCTGTCAAGACGATCAATGCCGTTGCTTATCCCGACATGCACCTGAATACCCAGGAAATCACGTTGCAGTTGGCTCTTAACGACGGCTGCTGGTGGAAGAGCGCAACCGGCGCGGACATGGGCAAGAGGGTTTTGAATCCAACATTCCAGTATGTTTATGATTATGATCTGGCTGATAATGGTGGGCTGCTGCTATTCGGTCTGTCACACGCATTCGATCTGGCCGAAGTATTTGGCCCTGATCTTACAGGTCTGAGCCTGACACCTTCATGGCAGGTCGCGATGGACAACAGGTTCTATAAGAGGTATGTCAATGGTCTTGCCGGCGAGAACGTTCTTGATGAAGAGGGCACGACAAAGGTCGCGTACATGGAATACGGCCTTAACCTCGGCGCCGACATCAGCAAGATGGCAAGCATGAAGACCGGCAAGCTGACATTAAACGGCGGCGTGGCATTTGTGAATGCCTTCGAAAAGATCGCCAAGAACGTTTTGACAGATCAGCTTTACAGCTATGTAAACGTTCAGTACAAGTGGTAAGAGCCACTGGATAAAAATCAAAAGGCCGGTTCAGATGAGCCGGCCTTTTTTATTGCGCCTCGTTAGATAGCAAATCAATTTGGTATATTAAGTCCAGGTGTTTAGGCGCATAAGACCCACGTTTTTAAACACGAAGAGCACGAAAGGCACGAAGGTTAAAACCTAAAAGCCGTGTAATGTAATGCAGAAAACGGTGGGCAAGAGTACTTGCCCACCCTACGCGAATTATGTCAGAGCACAAATGTTACCAGGACTGGGTTGCGGTGTATTGCAGGGTCTCGTTGGCGTCTGCCGGGATATTGATCTCGAAACGGGCTGTTGTCGCATCGTGCTTGGTATACTTGTGGGTTGAATCGTCGATCTTCCAATTTACCCATTGCGGGAATTTCTCATCGACTCGCACCGTTACCGGTGAATCCTTGCGGTTTCGCAATTCGATCTTGTGAGTTTCTGTGCGGCTGCGACGATCGACTTTACTATCGAGCATTGTGTATTCGGGAACAATGTCGAACGCGTCGCCGATATAGAGCGATACTTTTTCGTTACGGGCGGTGTGCTTGATCTGATCTTCGCCGACAAATTCAAGCATTCCGTCGGCTGGGTCTTTCTTGAATACACGCACCTTGCCTTGGGGCAGAGCTATGCCGAGCTGGTTTTCTTTGCTGTTTGCAAATTCAAATTTCACCTGAACCTTGTCCGCCTTTTCCTGGCGATCAAAGACCAGTAATTTTTTGACAGCGACTTTCTCGGCAGTGGGTATGAGTTCGAGCTGCTTTGTTTCGTTATTTTTAATTGTGCTTGGCCTGGCAAGGGTATAGAGATGATATTCCATGAAGGGTTTTTCTTCGAAACCTTCCGGGGCGGCGGCGGCCATGGTTCGGCGTTTTTCCATGTAGACCATGTCCATTCTTGGCTGGGGCGGCTGGACACGACGAACATCGCCTGCGACAAGTTTGAGCTTCGCATCTTTATACGCAGTGCCGCTCTTATTATCAATGGTGACCCAGCCGGCAAATGAAACAGCTGTTTCATTTGGATCAAGAGTAGCAGTGTAATCTGCATTCCAGTTTATCTCGTTTGTGGTATAGGTGATCTGGCAAAGCTGGCCGCCGGAAACTTCTGAGCGAGCAAGCCAGACAAGGGCGGGTTCGACGATGAGGTCGGCGGGCAACTCGCTAAGCTTGATGGATTCAATATCGCTGCGGCCGATGATCTCAAGTGTTTTGGTTTGCGAGTTCATCAGGATGATGTTTTCGTCACGCGCCCCGATGAGCATGCCGTTTGTATTACGGCTGGGGTCTGAACCGGCACCTTTGACGGACAGCTCGATATCCTTATTGAGGTAGCGTTTGAGCAGAGACTGCGTATTTGCCAGGTCAAATTCATAGTTCTGCTCCAGGATGTTCACACGGCCAGGCGAAGAGAGACATTCGAATTTAACGGTAGTGGGGTCGATGGCGGTAGCGACATCAGTGAACTGGAGCGTATTGAGACCCTCGCTGAAGGGCAAGGTGCGGCGCTCCTTCACCACGGCGAAATTACCGTTATAGATAGTTAGTCCAACACCGGTTTCGTTTGGTTCTCCATATAACTGTGAAGAAATGGTCAAGAGTACGGCTGCGCAAAAACGCTTCATAGAATATCCTCCCAAAATTTAGGTTGGCATATTCTCTCGCGCCGGTGTTATTTCGTAAAGTATTATTTGGAGGCGCGGGATATAAGCATATCGGCGTAATCCTGAGCAGCTTGGTTTTGATGTGTAATTGCTGAGCGCGAAGAAGATGCCTTTGAAAAGAGTGCGGTCATTTCTTTTGCACCAATAAAAATAAATAAAAGGCACAGTGCCCCGGCGATTAAAAAAATCTTCACGTTCCCCCCTGTAACTCAAAGTACAATTATCGAGTCGATTGTTTTTGAAAATATAATAATCAAATTGCAGAAGTGCAAAGGTTCAGCAAGGAAAAGATGATAAATCAACGAGGTTCTTTTGGGTAGTCGCAGGAGAAGGTGTTTTACCGGACTATTGTCTTTCTAAGCAGGCAACACGATTGAATCGATAAGGTCTCTCAATGAATCCCTGGCCGCACAGGCAGGGAGCATGCCCAAGTTTTCGATAGCTTGCTGGTGATAATGGGCGGCAATTTTAAGAGCTTGCCCAATTGCCGGGCTGGATTGGATCATGGAGATCTTTTCATCGACGGGTATTTGCGCATCGGCAAGTTTGGCAACAAGACGGGACTTTTGCTCAGCCGTCGCGGATTCTACAAGCAGGATAGCGGGCAAAGTGGGGACACAGTTGATAAGGTCGCCGCCGAGGGGTTTGCCGGTGGCCGCAGGCGAGGCGGTTATGTCATTTATGTCATCTACGATCTGAAATGCTATGCCGAGGTTGAGGCCGAAGCGGCTCAGAGTTTCAACATGCTCGCCGACAGCTTGTGAGGCAAATGCTCCGGCTTGGGCAGAGGCACTGAAAAAGGTTGCACTTTTTTCGATTATGATCCTGATGTATTCATCGCGGCTAAGCTGCCAGTTATTCCTGGCGAAGCTCTGCCTTATTTCGCCGGTGCAAATGGTCGAAGTCGTCTGGGCAAGCAACGAGGCGATCTGCGGATTATTAAAAGCCGAGCATATTTGGAATGCCTTTGCGAAAACCAGGTCGCCGGCGAGTATTGCCAATTTATTTCCAAAAATGCTGTTGATCGACGGCTTGCGGCGGCGAAACTGGGCGTCATCAAGAACATCGTCGTGGAGCAACGTTGAAATGTGAATAAGTTCGATAGCTGCGGCTGCATTGATATGAAGCTCATTAATTTGAGAAAAGCACCTGCCGGCCAGGAGCACCAGCGCGGGTCTGAGCATTTTACCACTGGCGGTTTTAATAGATTGCGCGAGGTGCTCGTCAATTCCATCGAACTGCCGCTGGATGAGCAGGCGAACCTCCTCAAGCTCGGCCGAGATGGATTCAAATGGAAGCCGCTGTACTTTGCCGGTATTCATCAATAGTTTGTATTACCGTTTGCGTAATCAAAGAATGCCTTGCGAAGAGTTCCGGTGATCGGGCCGGGTTTGCCGGATCCGACGGTCCTGCCGTCAATATCTACAACCGCGATGACCTCGGCGGCGGTTCCGGTAAGGAAGAACTCATCGGCAACGTAAAGATCGAAGCGCGTGAGATTCCTTTCGGCGAAAGGAATACCCATTTTTTTGGCGAGCTTAATAACGACCGATCGCGTTACACCTTCGAGCGAACCAGCCTGGATGGACGGGGAATACAGGACGCCGTCGCGGACGATGAAGATATTGTCTGCGCTGGCTTCGGAGACGTATCCCTGTTGATTGTACATGATGGACTCCGAGACGTTGGCGTCCGATGCCTCGATCTTGGCAAGGATATTATTGAGATAATTGAGGCTTTTGACCTGCGCGGGCATAGTCATCGGGTGATTGCTGGTCGTAACGGCACTGATAACCTTCATGCCTTTTTCGTACATCTCCGGCGGATAGAGCTGGATGGTGCTGGCGATGATGATCACGCCGGCACGACCGCAGGTAAACGGGTTAATGCCCAAGGCGCCTTTGCCCCTGGTAATGACGAGGCGAATATAGCCATCTGAGATGTTATTGGCCTTTACGGTTTGCTCTGTTGCCTGGGCCAGTTCCTCTGGTGTCATTGGTATGACGAGCCTGATGACCTTCGCGGATTCGTAGAGACGTTTGAGATGGGCCTGGAATTCAAATATTCTGCCGCCGTAGACGCGAATGCCCTCAAAAACACCGTCGCCATATAGCAGGCCATGATCAAAAACACTGACCATCGCCTGGCTTTCATCAACCAGTTTGCCGTCGAGCCAAATCAATAATCCCATAGGTACTCCGTTTCGTTACTGGCCTTGGCCGATCAACCCGTCGGCAAGGCGAATAACCCTGTGGGCTCGGCCCGCGATGCGGAGGTCGTGCGTAACCATAATGATCGTCTGACCGGCCCTGTTTAAATTTTCCAAGACCTCTAGAATACCATTTCCTGTGGCAGAGTCAAGGTTTCCGGTAGGTTCATCGGCCAGCAGTAGAGGAGGGGATTTCATCAATGCCCTGCCGATTGCCACACGCTGGCGTTCGCCGCCGGAAAGCTGATGGGGCTTATGTGCCAGACGATCCTTGAGGCCAAGCTGGTCGGCGAGGTCTTTTGCGCGTGCTTTGATCGTTTTACGGTTTTTTATCCAGCCCAGCATGGAAGATGAAATCATGGCCGGAAGCATTATATTTTCTTCGACGGTCAATTCGGGCAGGAGATGGTAAAACTGGAAAACGAAACCTACCTGGCTGTTGCGGTACTTGTTAAGGCGCGCCCACGAGTATTTCGTAATTTCGCTTTCCTGAAATTCGACCGAGCCTTTGTCGGGCCTGTCGAGTGCACCGAGAATATGGAGCAGGGTGCTTTTGCCCGATCCACTTGCGCCGGTAATGGCGACAAATTCACCGTGTTTGACAGCCATGTCAACACCTTTAAGGACGTGAAGGTCTGCCGAGCCCATCTTGTAATGCTTGTGGACATTGGTTGCGCGTATGATGTATTTGCTCATATCTGGGTCACCTGTAAAGTCTCGACCGGTTTTTTGCCCGAGGCCCTCATGGCAGGCAGCAAGGCTCCCGCAACGCAGGCCAGGATCGCCGATGCAATTATTATAGAAAGGACCAGCATGTTGAGCTGGTTTGGGATCGCCTCAATCGAATACATGGACCGGTCCCACAGGGCCAGGCCGAAATGCTCCATGAAAAAATGTTCGATTCTGTTTATGTACTCCAAAAAGAGCAGGCCAGCCGATGCGCCCAGGCCCGAGCCAATCGCGCCTATGAGCGTCGATACGGTGAGGAATACATAAGCGATGTCGACATCTGAAGCGCCGAAACTTTTTAATATTCCGATGTCCTTGGTCTTTGCACCGACGAGCATGCTGAAGATCACGAAGATAATGAATATGGTTATTACGCCGACCATGCAGAAGAGTACCGTGATCATGACCTGCTCTTTTTCAAGCGGGGCGATCTCATCCCGCGAATAATCTTTCCATGACTGCACAAGGACATTTTTGAGCAGTTCACTATGGGCAGCGTTTTGCGCGGAGAAATTGTTCCAGAGCTTGCGCACATTTGCAGTTGCCTCGTTTATATTCACGCCGTCTTTGAAGCGGATGTAAATGGCGCTTACGCGCTTTTGCGGGGCGTTCATAGAGCAAAGCATCTGCACATCTTCGAGCGAGGCATAAATATTACCGGTATCCGGGCCGGCAAGGCCGGTATGCGAATCGTCGCTGAAGTAAAAGACTTTTGTATTCACGAGATCTGTGCCCATTTTCGCAAGGGTGCCCTTGGCTGTCAGCGGGAAGCAGCTCACAGCCAGTTCGAATTCCGGCGGGACCGGATCGTGCCTGTAGGTGCCGAACATATCACGACCGCTGATTAATTCGATACCTACGACTACGCCGGGCCGGTTTGGATCGCGCAAAGGTTTAAATGCATCGCGGCAATTGCCTTTATGATAGAACAGGCTGTCTCCCCAGCTGGTTACATTGCAGTGGCGGTTTGGGTCGATGCCCATAATCGCAACAGCCCTGTTGTGATCCGAGCCGACACGGCTTATCAACGCCCAGTTGGTAATAACAGGCGAGGTCACAGCGACGGATGAATCTTTTTCAAGCAAGGACATGAATTCTTCATACAGCGGAAAACCGACCAGCGATTTTGTATGCACAATGCAGTCGCCGATGAAAGAATGATTCTTGTTTCGGATGTCTGTCACCAGGCCAGATAGTACCGTCATGACCACCACGACCATGAAGACACACAGCGCAACGGCAGCAATCGCAAGCCAGCTTGCAGGGCGTTTGAGTATATAGCGTATCGCCAGTTTAAATTTATACATTATTCATACCGAAGTATCTTAACCGGCCGCACGCGGGCCGCTGCCAAAGCTGGGATAAGTGCGCCGATTGCCGACGCGGCAACAGCTGCGATCATGATCCATATCACCGAAGGGATATGCAGGTCGTTTGGTATCGTGCTGAATACATAGACGCTGCTTTTCCAAATTTTAAGACCGAAAGCTCTTGTGATGAATTGTTCAACCGCGTTGATATTGAGCAGGAAGTACCAGCCGAAGAGAAGCCCCAGCACAGAACCTGCCAAGCCTATTGAAATACCGTAGCTGACAAATGTTGAGGCAACTGAAACGCTTGACGCACCGCAACTTTTAAGCACCGCGATATCGCGCTGCTTGGAAACGACGATCATGTAAAATATGCAGAAGATCAGGAGTATCGCCCCGAGACTCGCTGCGCCGAATATTATTAGCAGCACGGCCATCTGCTTTCGCAGTTCGCGGATGTAGTCCTTCTGCTCCTCTTTTGCGGTTTTGACCTCTGTTCGCCAGACAAGGTAGCCCTCCCATCCGAGCACTGTTTTTGCGAAGTCGTCAAAAGCTGCCCTGACAACGCCCACAGCACGATCATGGTTGATGCCTTTTTTTATTTTGATCTGGATCATATCGGCGCTGGCTAGCGAACCGGGATAAAGTTTTTCACCAAGATAGTCTATAGGCACATAAACGAACTGTGAATCAAGAGCGTAAACACCTGTGAATACAATATCGGCGGCTGCGAAGGCCAGTGTCCGGGCGCGCAACTTATTCTGGCCCTCTACATCGGCGGTGCCGGTGGTTATCACGACGCGATTTGAAATTATTTTTGAAGCCGACGCGAAATCGTATTCATCGGTAACCTCGTTGGGTTCAGCCAGCACCGCTACACCTATGAATATGCCGGGCAGGTTTGAATCCGTTTTGAACGAGGGCTGGCCGGGGGCGTTCTTTTGCCGCACGAGAGCGGATTTAAAGCCGGTCACTTTATTTCTGCCGGCCGGATCGATGCCCCACACGCTTACCGCTCGCACATTGCCGGAGCCTAGGTGAATGAGTCCGTTGCTCTGCAAAACGGCAGTAGCCGCTTCTACCTCCGGCAGTTTTTCCAGGCGAGCAAGGAGCTTGTCATAGGAACCGAATCGCACGGGCGGCTTGATCATGACATCGCCCAGCACAACCGCAGCACTGTTTTCCACAGCGGTGATAAAGGAATTGAAGATACTTGCGACAACAATAAGCAGTCCGCAAGCCAGAGCCA
>Ga0079306_1001359_pt1 | contig 16535 bp, 17 predicted proteins | sample Methanotroph_Enr_FD_79181 | JGI IMG/M metagenome (GOLD analysis project Ga0079306, IMG submission 79181) | Enriched soil microbial communities from Old Woman Creek wetland in Ohio, USA - Methanotroph_Enrichment_5 | ecosystem: Environmental > Terrestrial > Soil > Wetlands | place: USA: Ohio...
CGTTAAATCTCGATCAGGCTCAGATCGATCTTGCCAATGCCGCGATTGCAACCGGGAAACCGGTAGTTTTGCTGACCTTGGGCGGTCGTCCGCGCATTATCACCTCGATTGCGGAACGGGCTTCCGGCGTTATTTTGGGCTTTTTGCCGGGTATGGAGGGCGGCGAGGCGATTGCCGATATTTTATACGGCGACTATAACCCCAGCGCCAAACTGCCGATTTCCTATCCGCGTAACACCAACGGTATTACTCCGTATGATTACAAACCGATCGAATCGTTTGAGTCGAATATTTATGATCCGCTGTATCCGTTCGGTCATGGCTTGAGCTATACCACTTTTGCAACCAGCGGTTTGAAAGTAGTTAAAGAGAAAGTCAACATCGGCGAAAATATCAATGTCACCGTTAATGTCAAAAACACCGGCGCGTTAACAGGCAAGGAAACCGTGCTGGTTTACATCAATGATGTGGCGGCTTCGGTGACCCGCCCTAACAAGCAGCTTAAAGCCTTTAAAAAAGTCGAACTGAATCCGGGACAAACCGAAACCTTAAGTTTTACCTTAACGCCGCACGATTTGTCGTTTATCGGCGTTGATCTTAAACGCATTGTGGAACCGGGAGATTTTAAGGTGATGGTGGGCAATGAAACGGTCGGTTTTACGGTGACGAAGTAATAGCCCGCAGAACCAAGAGCAAACGGCCCAATCGGGCATACGGAATAAATTATGGCGACTTTTAGCTATCCAATAAAATGGAACGCAGATGACGCAGATAATTATGATGAACACGGATAAGCTCAAAATGGCGATCAACTGGTTTTTCATGATAACTACTCACGCCTTGTTAAATCTCAAAACCGATTTTGAACTATCCAAAGCCAGCTTTGGACTCCAGAAAGCGTGGATGCCGGAGTTCAAAGCTAGCTTTGAACCTTATAGTTCTAAACTGTATGCTTTATAAGAATTCGAAATCCGGCGTCTATTATGACGAATGGTTACAAAATCTTATTCAATCATAAATATCAGCGTCATCAGCGTTCTATTATTTTTTCCAGCAGCTAAATGGTTACAACTTATGATCAATGCAACCTACACACCCCGTATTAGCGCAGACAAAAAATCCTATTTAGGCTCTCTGTCCGTGTTAACCTCGCTGTTTTTTATCTGGGGCTTTATAACCTGTTTGAATGATATTTTGATCCCGCATTTAAAATCGGTATTCACCCTGAATTACACCGAAGCCATGTTGGTTCAATTTTGTTTTTTCACCGCCTATTTTGTCGTGTCCGTCCCCAGCGGCTATTTGGTCGAAAAAATCGATTACAAAGGCGGCATCATTGCCGGATTAAGTATTGCCGGCATCGGCTGTCTGCTGTTTTATCCGGCCGCAAGTCTGCATTCCTATCCGTTATTTCTGGCGGCGTTTTTTGTGTTGGCATCCGGCATTACCCTGTTGCAGGTCGCCGCAAACCCGTACGTCACCATTTTGGGTAAACCTGAAACAGCCTCCAGCCGATTGACCATGACTCAGGCGTTTAATTCGCTGGGCACGACCATCGCCCCTTATTTCGGCGCGTTATTTATCCTTGCCACTGCCGTTAAAACGGCGGATGAACTCAAGCTGCTGAATGCCGATGAATTGTCGGCTTATCAAGCGGCGCAAGCAGCAGCCGTGCAAATCCCTTACTTGTTGATTGCTGCGGTTTTATTTTTTATTGCGGTTGTTTTTGCGCTGATCAAATTGCCCAAAATTGAAGCTGCCGACATTCGGGTTTCAGGCGCTGAAGACGATGTTAACGATAGCGCCTGGAACTACAGGCATCTGGTACTAGGCGCAATCGGCATTTTTGTTTATGTCGGCGGCGAAGTGTCCATCGGCAGTTTTCTGATCAATTTTCTGGGCGAGCCTTCGATTGCCGGCTTGGAGGAACAAGATGCCGGAAAGTACGTGTCGTTTTATTGGGGCGGGGCTATGGTCGGGCGATTTATCGGCGCGGCAGTCATGCAAAAAATCCAGCCCGGCAAAGCACTTACTTTTAATGCCGTAACGGCGGCGGCGCTGGTTTTAATGACCATGCTCAATAGCGGTCACCTGGCGATGTGGACTATTCTTGCGGTCGGGTTGTTTAACTCGATCATGTTCCCCACCATCTTTTCGCTGGCGGTTAGCGGATTGGGCAAGCATACCGGCCAAGGGTCGGGGATATTATGCTCGGCCATAATCGGAGGCGCTATTCTTCCAGTCATTCAAGGCTCATTTGCTGATTTGATCGGCATTCAACAGGCGTTTTTTATCCCTGTTCTTTGTTATTGTTACATCGCTTATTACGGCTGGCGGGGGCACCGGTTTTCCGCATTAAACTGTCGTCCGGCGGTCAAGACGGTAACATAACGCCCAGAACCGGCGTATTGGTTTTAAACATCGCCCATACCGACATGCCGGGCACAAGCGCCAAACTCTGTGCGCTTTGCTGCGTAATCATGGCAACCAGCGTTTCGCCGCCAGGCAACAAAACAATCACCTCCGCATTCACCTCGTCTTGTTGGACGCGAATCACGCTGCCGGACAAGCAGTTGCGCGCAGAAAATCGAGCGGGGTCGAAATCGATTGCCAACGTGATGTCGGCGCTGTTGATCAACAATACCGCATCGGCACCGACCTGTAACCCAAGCTCGCTAAGCGATGTCTGGGTGATACTGGTAATAATCTGCTCGCCCCCTTTCAACTCTACAATAATCTCGGCATTTACCGCCCCGGCCTGAATCGCGGTAATGTTGCCGAAAATCTGGTTGCTGGCGCTGGTTTTAACCACCAGTCGTTGCAGCAGCAAGACCGTGTCGGGATCGTCAGCGAGACCACGGTTGAGCCGTTCAAGAAAGTGTTGATGCTGTTGCTCCAGACGGGTAAACAGCGCCAGCAAAGAACGCCCCGCCTCGGTCAAACAGGTGCCGCCGCCTTTGTTCCCGCCGGTGGCGGTGCTAACCAATGTTTTCGGCGCACCGTTATTGGCTCTTTCGATGATTTGCCAAGCGCCTTTGTAACTCAACCCCACCTGCTTGGCGGCCTGATTGAGCGAGCCGCTTTGATCTATCGCCCTTAACAAGCCGATCATGCGGCTATCCAAGCCGGCTAACCGCAATTCGCCATCGACCCAGGCTGTTGAAATATTGTTGTGGTTTAAGCTGTCAGCCATAAATGTTTGTGCTGCGATGCAAGAATAGAGTTAAACATTATTTCCAAATGATGTGAGGACAAATTGAATAACTGCTCTGTCATAAAGCTTACAGAACAGAACAAAATGCTTGAAACACGACATTGTTTGCTCTTTGACAAAAAACAATAATCAAGACAATTCAATGACGTAACCTCTATATTAATAATTGGCACATCACATGCTTGGGATATTGTCATTAGCTCGTTATGTACTATGATACATAGCGATGTTAAACTGGAATTGTGTCTTATTTTAATCTTCCCGAATGAGACTCTCTATGCATCGGCTAATCAACGCGGATGCGAACATTATAGTTATAGGTCATTGATGATGCGAAGAAAATATTTTACCGGCGTTACTGTTAATCATACCCTCAGCTTAATTGTCGCTAGCGGCTTTTACTTAACAAATGGCCTTGATGATGTCCAAGCCGCGGAAACCAATAGCTACACCAGACAGCCTTTTAGCGCTTATTCCAGTCAAACGGATGATGCTTTATTGGGCTCAGGCAAATACGAAAAGCCGGTTTGGAATTTGCACGATACATTAAAATTACCAAAATGGTTATCGCTTTCAGTGAATCAGCGCACCCGCTACGAATCACTCAGCGGTAGTTTTACGCCTCGCAGCACAGGTGGCGACCAACAAATTGCCTTACAAACAGATGTCTGGCTGGCAGCCAAGTTCGGTAAGTTTAGTGCCGCCACAGAGTTTTTAGATGCTCGCGCATTACTTGCAGACACGGGCTCAAAAACCCTGAGTAATTCGCATGTCGATACAGCCGATTTTATCCAAGGTTACGTCTCTTGGGCTGATCAAAACGTTTTGCACAGCGGTATCGGCGCTGAGGTCAAAGTCGGCCGACAAACATTAGATTATGGCGGCCGAAGACTGGTAGCAAGAAATACCTTCCGCAATACTATTAACAGCTTTACCGGGTTAAACATGCGATTCCTGAATTACGATAAATGGCAGTTTAACGCCTTTGTTACGATGCCCGTTATACGTTATCCGCAAGGCACCGACACACCGGAGTTAATCAATAATGATGGAAACATGGACAGAGAGGACGTCCATACCTTGTTTTCCGGTGGATTTTTAGAGTTACCTAATTTGGCTTGGGGCATCAACAGCGAAGCTTATCTGTATCATCTTGACGAGAGCGACAGCAATACCAATCCAACACGTAATCGCCGCTATATTACTCCCGGCGTGCGTTTTTATATCAAACCCGCCAAGGCGAAATTCGATTTTCAAGCAGAAGCAATGGGCCAGTTTGGTACGGTACGGGCAACAACTAACGCTACTGACAAGAGAAACATTCAACACGAGGCATGGTCTAACCATTTTGATATGGGTTATACCTTCGATGTGCCGTGGTCGCCACGCTTCGCCTTAGAATACGACTATGCGAGCGGCAATAATTCCAACAACCCAAATTTAGATCAACGCTTCGACCCTCTTTATGGCGTTCGCAGAGTCGATTTTGGCCCTACCGGCATTTATGGCGCTTTTTCCCGCAGCAACATCAATACTCCAGGTTACCGCATTAATGCCGCACCACGCTCTGATGTGCAACTCTCATTTGCCCATAAATTTCTTTGGCTGGCATCATCGACTGATTGCTGGGGCGGCGCTAACTGTAGCAGCACCTCAACCAGCACCACGCTATGGGACACAACCGGCCGCAGCGGCAGTTATGCCGGTCAACAACTTGATTTGTCCGCTCGCTGGGACGTCAACAGCAGCTTAAACTTAGAATCGGGTTGGGCACATCTATTCAAAGGTGAATTTGCCAAAAAGGCCCCATCGGCTCCTAACGGACAAGATATTGATTATTTTTATGTGCAAAGTCAGTTAAGATTTTAAAAACGGTTGAGGTAACTATTCAGCCACAGATTGACACAGATTATCCAAAGCTAGCTTTGGACTCCAGCAAACGTGAATATTGGAGTTCAAAGCTAGCTTTGAACAATAGAGTGATATTTAAAAAGTCTCCGGGGTAATTAAGGCCTGTCATGTGAATGTAGTCATTCCAAAGGCCCTAAATACCCCGGAAGCCCACTCCCTCGTGAGTAATTTTTTCCAAGTTTCGGAGTTCACATGTTAAAAAATATTTCTTTCCGTTCCATATTTTTATTAAGTTTGCTGCTGGTTAGCTCCATCAGTCCGGCCGCAACAACCTTGGTCGCAGTAGCGGCCAACTTCACCAAACCGATGACAGAAATTGCCACCGAATTCGAAAAGTCCACCGGTCACACCGCCAAGCTGTCGTTCGGCTCCTCCGGCAAATTCGTTTCGCAAATGCAAAACGGCGCGCCGTTTGAAGTGTTTTTGTCAGCCGATGAAAGCGGCCCGCTAAAACTGGAACAAAGCGGTTTTACCGTGCCGGACAGTCGTTTTATCTACGCACTGGGCAAATTGGTGCTTTGGTCCGCGACGCCTGGTTTGGTTGACGATCAAGGCAAGGTGCTCAACAGCGGTAGTTTTAAACATCTGGCCTTGGCTGATCCTAAGCTGGCGCCTTACGGCGTTGCCGCAATGGAGGTATTGAAAAATCTGGGCCTATCTGAAAAACTACAACCGCTAATAGTTCTGGGTGAAAACATTGCCCAAACCCAGCAGTTTGTCAGTACCGGCAACGCCGAATTGGGGTTTATCGCCTTATCGCAAGTGATCGATAACGGAAAAATCGGCAGCGGTTCCGGCTGGATCGTACCGGCCGACCGCTATGCCCCCATCAAGCAAAGCGCAGTATTATTGACTTTGGGTGCTGAAAACCCAGCCGCCAAAGCCTTGATCGATTATTTAAAATCTGCGCCCGCTTTGGCGATTATCGAAAAATACGGCTACGACTTGGCCAAGTAACCGGAGCTCACTGATGCTGACAACCGCCGATCTCGACACCCTGTTACTCACCTGCAAAATCGCCGGGATCGCAACTGCGTTAATGTTGTTGATCGGCACGCCGCTGGCATGGTGGCTAACCCGAACATCCTCTTCCTTGAAAGGCATCATCAATACCCTGGTCGCATTGCCGTTGGTACTACCGCCCTCGGTACTTGGCTTCTATTTACTGGTTATGATGGGGCCGGCAGGACCGGTTGGCAAGCTGACCGTTTGGCTGGGATTGGGTACGCTGCCGTTTACTTTCGCCGGTTTGGTCGTGGCTTCGGTGTTGTATTCGCTGCCGTTTGTGGTTCAACCCTTGCAAGCCTCATTTGCCGGCATCAGCGAGCAAGCCCTGGAGGCGGCGGCTACCTTGCGCGCCAGTCCTCTGGACACATTTTTCAGCGTCGTGATGCCGCTGGCGAAACCCGGCTTCCTGAGCGCTGCTATTTTAGGCTTTGCGCATACCGTCGGTGAATTCGGCGTGGTGCTGATGGTCGGCGGCAATATTCCCGACAAGACCCGTGTGGTGTCGGTGCAGATCTACAACCATGTCGAAGCACTGGAATACAGCGAAGCGCACTGGCTGGCCGGTTGTTTGCTGCTGTTCTCGTTTAGCGTATTGCTGGTGTTATATACCGTGCTGAAGACGCAACCCGTCGCCCATCCGCTTAAATGACAAACATGACCACAATCCAAGCCCGCTTCCAGCTCGATTACGGCGACTTTAAACTGGATGTCGATTTAAAGCTGCCCGGCACCGGCATTACGGTGTTGTTCGGCCATTCCGGTTCCGGCAAAACTACCCTGCTGCGCTGCATCGCCGGACTGCAACGCGCACCGCAGGGTCTTCTGGAAATTAACGGCCATGTTTGGCAGGACAGCGAACGCGGACTGTTTCTGCCCACTTATAAACGTCCCCTGGGCTATGTGTTTCAGGAAGCCAACCTGTTTCCGCATTTAACGGTACGGGATAATCTGCACTACGGTTTGAAACGGATTAAACAAAATCCGGGCACGGTCAAATTGGAGCAAGCTGTGAAATTACTGGGCATCGGCCACTTGATGGAGCGCATGCCGGAACGCTTGTCCGGCGGCGAACGGCAACGTGTCGCCATCGCCCGTGCCCTGGCGCTGAATCCGGAAATCCTGCTGATGGACGAGCCGCTGGCGTCGCTGGATTTCAAGCGCAAACAGGAAATCCTGCCGTTTTTAAGCCGCCTGCATCAGCAATTGGACATTCCGGTACTGTACGTCACCCACTCCCAGCAGGAAGTCGCGCAACTGGCCGACACGCTGGTGATTCTGGAGGACGGCCGGGCGCTGGCTTCGGGGCCGCTGTCGGACACGCAAAGCCGTCTCGACGTACCGCTGGCGCAAGATCGGGAAGCCGCCACGGTTTGGCAGGCAACTGTCGCCGAACACGAAGCCGACTATCATCTGACTCGCGTCGCCTTTGCCGGAGGCTCACTCAGCCTTCCGGCGGTCGATGCCGAGATCAGCACACCATTACGGGTACAGATTTACGCCCGCGATGTCAGCATCGCCCTTGAGGCACCGACCGCCACCAGCATTCTGAATGTGCTGCCTGCGACCATCACCGGCATCGCCGACGGTCGGGACGGCCAAGCTGTGGTACAAGCGCAGGTCGGCAATCAGGCGCTGCTGGCGCACATCACCCGCAAATCGGCGCTAATGCTGGGTTTGCAGATCGGCATGGCGGTTTATGTGCAGATCAAGGGTACCTCGATATTAAATTAATTCAGGAGATTCATCATGAAAGCAAGTGCTCGTAATCAGTTTACCGGTACCGTCAGCCAAGTAATTATCGGCGCAGTAAATGCCGAAGTTCATGTCGGCTTGAAGGGCGGAGAATCCATCGTCGCCTCTATTACCAAAGAGTCCGTCGAAACGCTGGGGATCAAGATCGGCCTGAAAGTGGTGGCTCTGGTCAAGGCCCCGCAAATCATCATCGTAACCGATTTCGGCGGCTACCGGCTTTCGGCGCGCAACCAGCTGCAAGGCACGGTAACCCAGGTTAAACCGGGAGCGGTCAACGCCGAGGTCGATATCGAGTTAAAGGGCGGCGAACAGATTGCCGCGACCGTGACCAATGACAGCGTCGAAGCTTTGGGCTTGAGCAAAGGCCAAGCTGCCACGGCGGTGTTCAAGGCGGGCGTAGTGATTCTGGCTGTTGCGGGTTGATTAACTCCGCTTTCTCGTTCCCACGCGGCGCGTGGGAACGAGGAAAACATCTCTTAATCAACGGGGGTAATCATGCTGCTGGAAATGAATGTAAAACTGCGCCGGGGACATTTCGATCTGACCACGCGATTGTCGATCAACGACACAAGCGTCGGCCTGTTCGGAAAATCCGGCGCGGGTAAAAGCACGGTGCTCGGCTTAATCGCCGGTACCATTCAACCGCAAAGCGGACATATCGTGCTGAACGGAAAAATTATGTTCGACAGCCGCAAAGGTATCATGATGCCGCGCGAGCAGCGTCCGGTGGGCGCGGTGCTGCAAGTCGACTGCGCCGATTCGACTGAAACCGTTCGCGACAACCTCACAGCCGCCTATAATCGCACCCTAAAACACCGCCGCATTTTCAAACTGGATTTTTTAATCGAGCTTTTAGAACTGGAGCCTATCCTCAATCATGTCATCGAACTGCTTTCCGCCGGGGAACGTCAGCGTGTAGCGCTGGCCCGCTCGCTGCTGAAATCGCCGCGGCTGTTGTTATTGGATGAAACTTTTGCCGCGATCGGCAACGGTTACCGGATACAGCTGCTGCCGATCCTGAAACGCTTGCAGGATGAACTGGGCTTGCCGGTACTATACGCCAGCCAGTCATTAGGAGAGATTCTGGAACTGACCGACCGGCTGATCGTGCTGGAACAAGGCAAAGTGCTGCACAACGGCTCATTGCTCGAAGTCGCCAAACAACAAGGCATGCTGCGTTATCTGGGTATCCGCCAGATCGACAATATCCTGCCGGTAACCATCAGTAGCCACGACTATGTGTCCGGTTGCAGCTTGGCTCACAGCTTCGGCCTGCCGCTGACCTTACCGCTACGGTCGCATTTGGCTGTCGGCAGTCAGGCGCAAGTGTCGATACGCGCCAACGATATAGCCCTATCACGCAGCTATATCGACGGCATATCGATACAAAATCAAATCAAGGGCCGAATCTGCGCGCTGATTCCCAGCGGAGAAAGCCTGATCGTGCAAGTCGATTGCGGCAGTACGCTGCTGGCCGAAATTACGCCGGGCGCTGGCAAGAGCATGGCCTTGCAGGAGGGGGAAATCATCTATTGCCTGATCAAAACCCACTCCATTGCTTACCTCACCGAGCTTGACGCCCTGCCCTATCAACGGATCATCAGCCATGGCGACGGGCACTATTACCTCGATACCGCCAACTTATAAAATTAGCCCAATATCGTGTTGCCCATTATCGTAAAAAATCAATGGTTATGTGCTTTTCAACCGCCATGCTAATATTCAAAAATGCACATTAATCCAGCAACTACTTCAGACATCCCGGCACTTTGTGAATTGCTGGATATTCTGTTTTCTCAAGAAGCTGAGTTCAAGCCGGATCACGAAGCGCAAAGCCGTGGCTTGGCTCGAATCATTAACAATCCGGAAATTGGGCTTATCGTTGTCGCCCGTCAAGACGGACAGGTTGTAGGCATGGTTAATCTTCTCTATACGGTATCGACTGCGCTCGGCGACCGCGTGGCGCTACTGGAAGATATGGTGGTCTCCCCCAATACTCGCGGTTCTGGCGTGGGTTCTCGGCTTCTGGAGCAAGCCATTCAATTTGCGCGTTTGGACGGATGCAAGCGTATTACCTTGCTGACAGATCGCGCTAATGAATCAGCGCAACGTTTTTATCAGAAGCACGGCTTCGATTTGTCGGCCATGATTCCTCTGCGCCTTTCGCTAAGCGAATAGGTTGCAAGTAATATCGTTGCGATAAAGGCGGTAATAGGTAGCAGCCGACAGCCAACAACTTTAAATTTTGTTTCCTGATCCGGCCTGCAATCACCATAAAAGGTTGGAATAAGCTAGAAATAAGACCGAAATGGCTTAAATATACGGCTTTAATTTTACGTCTAATAAATGGATTAGAATTCTTCCCAATCGTCACTCTCAGCAGGCTGTAACTGTGGTTTTTGGCTGAGCAGTGAAATTTTTCCGGCGCCTGTTTCGGCTGGCGCCGCTTCTTTTCGCGGCAGTGTTGCATTAAAAGAACTGCCCGAAGTACGTAAGTTGGCGTCCAATTTAAAGTGCGCCACCGTAAGCGCCAGGTTTTGCGTTTGATCTTCCAGCGATTCTGCGGCGGCTGCGGCTTGCTCCACCAGGGCGGCATTTTGCTGGGTCACATCGTCCATTTGGGTGATGGCCTGATTAACCTGTTCGATGCCGGACGTTTGCTCAACTGAAGCAGCGCTGATCTCGGACATGATAGTAGTCACTCTACGAATGGAACTGACGATTTCCTCCATGGTTTTTCCGGCCTGGGTAACCAGTTTACTGCCGTTCTCAACTCTTTCTACCGAATCGCCAATCAGGCCTTTAATCTCCCCTGCGGCGGCAGCGGCGCGTTGCGCCAGATTGCGCACTTCCACCGCCACAACGGCAAAGCCGCGGCCTTGTTCGCCGGCCCGAGCCGCTTCCACGGCGGCGTTGAGCGCGAGTATGTTGGTCTGGAAGGCGATGCCGTCTATTACCGAGATGATGTCCACTATCTTGCGCGAGGCCTCGTTAATGCCTTCCATTGTTGTCACAACTTCATTGACCACTTCAACTCCCTTGCCCGCGATATCCGACGCGCCGACGGCAAGCTCGTTGGCATGTTTGGCATTTTCGCTGTTTTGCTGCACAGTGGAGGTCAGCTGTTCCATGCTGGCGGCGGTTTGTTCCAGGCTGGCGGCCTGCTGCTCGGTGCGGTGCGACAGGTCATTGTTGCCTGAAGCTATTTCTTTTGCTGCGGTATTGATCGTTTCGGAAGCTTCCTTGATTTGATTGACAATATCTTTCAGTTTTTCCACGGTGAAATTGGAGTCATTTTTAAGTTGGCCGAAGATACCGGAATAGTCGCTGGTGATGGTTTCGGTCAGGTTGCCATGGGACAGGGCGCCGAGTATGCGCACCACTTCATTCAGACCGACAGAACTAATTTCCATGAGTTCATTAACGCCCTGCGCCAATTGCAGAAAGAAGCCCTCTTTAGTCCCCTCGTTAATGCGCTGGTTGAAATCGCCTGATACAGCGGCACTCACCACTTTGGCGACTTCCTGCTCGATGGCCACTTCAGCGGTTCGATCTTTCCATTCCACCACGATCCCGAGTCTCTCGCCGCTCTCGTTATTGATGGGGTTGGCAACCAGATAGAAAGTATGCCCGGCAATGGTAATCTCGCTTCGGAAGGTCGAACTCAAGTGCGTCAGTAATTCTTTCTGATGTGCCGGTTTTTTGTGAAAAGAGTCGATGCTAGAACCCATGAGTTTGCCGGAATCAAAATACGGAATGGACTTGCGAATGTCGGCTTCGGCCAGCCGCATCATATTATGCACTGCCGGGTTCATGTAGATGATGGTGTGCTCATTATCGGCTACCATCACGTTCGAACTGATGCTGTCCAAGGCAGTCTTGATGCGCAGGGCTTCGTCATGTTCTTTGCGATCCGCCGTTATGCGCTCAAGCAGTTGTTGCTGCATGTTTTTCATGGTTGCCAGCAAGCTGCCGCTGTCGCCCGGTTTAATCGCTATGACGTTATCCAGTTTGCCGGTCGCGATGTTTCTGGCTAAATCGGAAACGTCACCGGGCTCACCACCCAATTGGCGGATAATGCCGCGGCTGATTAGTGCGGACAGAACTACAGCCACCGCGACGCTGAAAGCGAAAATGCCGGCCAGGATGATGCTGTATCGGCGGATCGTGTTTCGGGCCTGCGTCTCATCTTTTGCATTGCGGGCAGTGGTAAGTTGCACCACTTCATCAATAGCGGCGCGATGCTTTTCATAAGCGAGGCGCATTTTCTGGAGGCTGGCCAGTGATCCATCCTGATCTACGGTCTGAATGGCCGGCAGAAAATTCTGTCCGGCCTCATTATAAAAGTCTTGCGCTGCCTGGTAAGAACCTTGCAGCAAGGGAGTGTGGAGTTCCTGTTCCAAAGACTGGCCTAACCAGTAGCTATGACGGGACTCGTATTCCGTTTTTAGCGCTTGGAAACGCGTCACCAGAGCGCTGGCTTCAGCAGGGTCAGTGGCTTGAGTCAGTTGTAGCGCCACCAGATAGGACTCAATGATATATTCAGGTGGCGGCAGGATATCGGCAATAATATCCTTGCCCTGAACAACACGTTGATAAATCGGGCCATTAACATTAAGTGTATTCATGGCCTTGAATGTTGCGAAACCGAACAGCGAAAAACCGATGACCAAGGTGCTCAAAATTATTGCAAAACGCATTTTGATGGTTAACTGCCCGGAGTTTTTTATATTATTTAGCATGGTGCGATTTCCTATTGTTATTATGATTGGATTGCTAAGTAGTAGACATTTCGATCAGATCCGTGTCCCGGCTGGACATGAGTTTTTCGCCGCCAGTTATTGCGATTGTTATGCGCTGACGCCGACCGCAACGATTTGATTAATAATAGAGTGTATCATCAGCGGCAAAATGTGCAGCGTGTTTGCCGTTTTATCTTTACTATTCCTCAGGGCCGTAACATTTGGCGTAGTCGATACACACTTCGCAAGAGGGTACGCGGCACAGGTACAAGCCTTCCGCCTCGCAAAGCTGTTTGTACAAGAATTTTTTCCACTTCATATCCTTGTCATTTTTTGCGGCCAATTCGGGGAAATTGTATTGCAGCATCGCGCTCAGTTGCGCGCGCGACCAGAGGCCTAAGTCCTGCCATAAATGATCGCTGCCCAGGCTTCCGGCTACGATAATGCCTATGACCCAGTCTATTTCGACAATGCCGGGCCTGCTGGAATTTTTTAGCAGACTAACCAGATCGTCTTTTTCCAGCATTCGGCTAAAGTCCAGCTTGCTGCCCGAAGGCGCTTGCTCAGAAAGGCTACAACCCGGAAAAAAATATTTCTTTAACGCAATGAACTGATCGGACTCCAACCCCAGATAATCGGGCAATACGCCCTGCCCTGCGCACCAGCTGGCTGTCATACAGGCCAACCATTGATGATTGGGGGACAGCCAGTTAGACGTAGTTAGCCGGGAATAGATTTTCTCCCGGTCATCATGGAGTTGAAGCGCAGCAGACATGGTTAATATTCGACCAGAATATCTTCATCCCTGACTATCATCTGGCAAGCCAAGCGCCAGGGCGACGGTAAGTCGTCGACAATCATTTGTTCCATTTCTTCTTTGCTGATTTTGCCGCTGGCTTGCAGTACCGATTTCTCTTTTTCGGTTAACGGACTACCCATGCGTTGTTGCTTTTTATCGATACTGCTGACTTTTATCAGGCAGGTGCCGCATTCGCCGTCCTCGCATTCGTAATTGATCGGAATTTTGTTTTCCCGTGCCAGTTTTAGTAATGTTTCCGTATGGCTGCCTGCCACGGCATAGACGGTTTTATCCCGGTACTCGGGATTCGAGAAAGTAACTAAAGCCATAATTTACTCCTTACAGTGTGTTGAGTTGCCGCATGGGAATCCATGCCGACGAGTGTTCTTGCATTTGCATTCCCACGCGGACGTGAGAATGCAAAACGCGTGTTTTAAACCGGCTTGACCTTGATCGTTCCGCCCAGTACCTGCGCCTGACAAGCCAGCCGGTTATGCTTACCGGCCATGTTTTCGCGCAGGACTTTATCTTCAAGCACAGACGGCTCGGTCAGATTGCTCCAGCCTTCCGTTACTTTCATAATGCAGGTACCGCAGTCGCCTTCGCGGCAGCCGTAAGTAATACCTGAACCGACCTTTTCGGAAATTTCGATCACACGGGTGCCCGCAGGCGCCGATACGGTGACATTAATATCTTCAAAGGTAATTGACGCTTTCGCCATTTTTACTCTCCTGGTGTGTTAAAAAAACTTAAGCAAGATCGGCCATATCGATCGTTTTGGGTTGCCTTAACCCCATTAGATCCTGTGCCATGTCATGCCCGAATTCGCGACAGATTTCGATTTCTTCTTCGGTCGGAATTAACTTAATGCGTATGCCCGGAATGGGCACGCGCAATTTGAGACCGCGCAAGCGATCCTCAACCATTTTCACGCCTTCACCGGTCCAGCCGTACGAACCGAAAACGCCGCCCAGCTTCGATTTGAGATTGATGACGGCCAGCGAGGACAATAAATCCCATACCGGTTTAACCGCATCGCCGTTGATGGTCGGCGTGCCGAACAGGATGCCGTCCGCGCTTTCGATCAAATCGACAAACGGCGCTATTTCGCTGCCTTCCAGGTCGTATAAAGACACGCGCACATGCTCCACGGTCATTGCGCCTTCATAAATCGCTTCGGCCATGCGCCGCGTGTTGCCGTAGGAGCTGATATAAAAGATCAACAGGGTTTTTTCGCCGGCGCTGATTTCGCTTTGCAACGCCGCTGTCGATAATTCGCGATAACGTTGGACATAGCGTTGCGGCTGGTCACGCAGCAACGGGCCGTGCGCAGGCAGGATTTTGTCCAGCGGCAGCAAAGGCTCAATCAGAGCCAGCGCCCGATTTACATACTCTTTAAACGGCCGCATGATATGCGCGTAGTAGTATTCAAACGAAAAGCGAAAATCGCCGACTTCATCGTTAAACAACCGCGCATCGCAAAAATGACAGCCGAACACATCGCCGGAAAACAGGGTTTTTTCTTCGATTAAATAAGTGCATTGGGTATCCGGCCAATGCAGATAAGGCGTATGGAAAAATTCCAAAGTGCGGTCGCCGAGCGATACCTTGTCGCCGGTAAAGACCGGCGTAAAATCGAACTTGTCCTGCTTCAGCAGCGCTTTAAGCATGGATTGCGCTTTCTGGGAAATATAAAGCTGGGCTTGCGGCGCGCGGCGCATTAGCTCAGGCAATGCGCCGGTATGGTCGGGTTCAAGGTGATTCAGGACAATGACTTTAATTTCGTCATAACGCGCTACCGATTCGAAGCGGGCAAAAAAATCATCGGCAAAGTTTTCTTTGACGGTATCGATAATCGCAACGCCTTCGCTGCCCCTGACTACATAAGCGTTGTAGCTGGTGCCATTGGCGGTTTTTAAAATGATGTCGAAGGTGCGTAGCGACGGATCGAGCGCACCTATCCAATGAACGCGTTCCGATAGCATAACGGCTTGCGCTACGCCGTCTAGAGTTAAATCCGGCGGCCTAGTCATGACCGCAACGGGTTGTTGCATCGCGGCGGGGACAGCTTTCAATATCCTGATTGGCCTCGGTTTCTGTTAAGCCGATCCAGTTATCTACCGCCTGTTGATCGAATCCCGCCATGACGCTATCGCCGACCTGCATTAACGGGCGGCGTATTAATAGCGGGTTCTCCAGCATCAGTGCCAAGGCCTGTTGCTCCGATAGCTCATCAGGATCGATCTCGCCATATTTGAGTGGCGGGGCGCTGTAATTGAACCAATCCCGCACCGCCAACTCACCGAAAAACCTACGCAAACGATCTTCTTGCCAGGGTTCTGTCAATATATTGAGCGCCACGACCTGATGCCCTGCTGCTTCCAACAATTTCTTCTGCCGGGTGTTGTTGGCACAGCCGGGCTTTTCATAGAAGTAGACAATAGCCATCGAATAAGCCCTAATTAGTGGGACTGTAACTCGGCCATCGCTTCGGCCATCTTTTCAGGCGGAATGCCCGTTAAAGAGCCGGGCGGGTTAATCGCCAAGCCTAACGAATCCAGGATTGCGCCTTCAATCGGGCAGATGCTGGCGCATTGGAAAACCGGAAAGTCGCCCTCGCATTCGGTGCATTTTTTACTATCGACCAAAAAATGCGGCTTAGCTTCGTAAATTGCGTTGCTTGGACAAACCGGTTCGCAAGCAAAGCAATTTACACAGGATTCAATAATTTTTACTGCCATGACAGGCTCCTGAAATATGGGTTCATTTTTTCATCGTTCCCACGCTCCAGCGTGGGAATGCAGTGTTAGACGCTCCAGCGTCTCGTAGCCTCGCAACGCTGGAGCGTTGCAGACTGAATTCCCACGCCGGAGCGTGGGAACTATTGAAAGAGTTACCGCTAACTCGGTTTAAGCACTGGCTCTAATTGAGTCCCCAGGGCGGGACGGGGTTTGCAACCCCGTCCCTAACGTTTCTACGATTTTCGAGCCATTTAACTAACCTCAAACGTTTCGGCCGGGGCAACATGCCCCGGCCAGCTTGGTGACGTTAACCTACGCACTGGCCCTAACTGAATCTTTAGCCTCATCCAACTTACCCGCGGCCGCCA
>Ga0079306_1001360_pt1 | contig 16505 bp, 12 predicted proteins | sample Methanotroph_Enr_FD_79181 | JGI IMG/M metagenome (GOLD analysis project Ga0079306, IMG submission 79181) | Enriched soil microbial communities from Old Woman Creek wetland in Ohio, USA - Methanotroph_Enrichment_5 | ecosystem: Environmental > Terrestrial > Soil > Wetlands | place: USA: Ohio...
AGACCGGCGTTGCTGGTCTTTTTTGTTTTATGCAATTGACTCGAAACGAGTTCCCTTTTCTTAAACTGAAGTTTGGAATAGTTTTGATTCAACTAGTTGTACGTTAATTGTTTTTGCGGCTTGTGTTTTTTTATTGTACGTCCATGCGATCTGGGCTAACTGGAATATGATTTTCATTGAATCTTTCATCGACAGTTTTGAACCATCGGCATGAATCCATCGTTTCAGCGGTTGTTCACAAATCATAGCCTGCGCCTGTTTCGCTCCAAAGTGCTTTTTCATTCGAATAAAAATCTCCACGTCAAACAACCAGCGGGTCAGGAATTTCTCCTGAAAAGCGATCCGGATGATTTCTTTATCCATAATCTTCGCGCCGCATTGCGTGTCTTTGAAATTCATGCCCAGAATTTTCCGGATGATGAAATTGATGGTCAGACTGATGATCATTCGCGCCGATTCTTTGGTGATGTTGGCGCCCATCCGGCTGATGCGTGATCCGCTTACAATCTTGAAATTCGAGGTTTCAATCGTTGTGATCAGTTCATCAAAATCAAACAGGTCAGTGGAAAGATCGGCATCGAGAAATCCAATGTAATCCAAATCCTGAAATTGTGACATGTGCAACATTCCCTGGCGCACAGCTTCTGCTTTTCCACCGTTTTTTTCACAATTGTAAACGGTAATATGATCTTCCCGGCCTTTTCGCAAGTCATTTAAAACCTTTAACGTATTGTCTTTGCTGCCATCGTTTACAAAGCATAAATGGTAGCCCGAATGCTTGTCGATAAAATCGGTAAACTCTTTGCTCAGAAGACGTTTTTCTTCGTTGTAACAAGGAATTACCACGCCTACGCAACGAGTTTGTATGATCGTGTTTGCCGAACTGAACGAAGCTTTGGAAAAACTTCCCCCGCCAATCAGCTTTTTCACCCTTACGCTGACTTCGTCCAGACTGAGCGGCTTTTTCATGTAATCGTCGATGCCCAGTTCGTAACATTCAACGATGAGTTTATCATCGGTATTTCCTGAAAGTACCATGACCGGAATCGCAGATTTCTGCTCAGTTCGAATGAAATTCACCATTTTAACTCCTGAAACTTCAGGAAGGCTTAAATCTACAATAACCAGGTCAGGTCGGAATGCCAGAAAAGTTTTCATCCCTTTTAAAACAGAGGTTTCGCTTTTCACTTCGTAACCCATTTCAGTTAATCTTTTTTCGAGTGGTAATAATACCAGTTGTTGGTCGTCGATAGCTAAAATTTTCATTGTGTTTCCATTTAAATTTTGATCAAAACTACGTCCGCAGAAACCGGTATTTTAAATTTTTAGACGAGCCGGGGCACTTGCTTCGACGAATTGCAATTTTCCGGCGTTTAATGATTACAGCGATCACAAACTTTATCTTTATATTTACTGAACATCAGACAGATAAAATCCATGCAGGAAAAATCAAACAAATATCTCATTGCGGCGCTGCTCTTTGGCGTGATATTTCATGGCACGACCATGTTCTTCACCTTGGAGAATACGTACGATGCATTGATACATCTGTTTTTTGCCGGGCATTATGCCGATGACTGGTTCGAATCCTGGAATTATAAATGGTACACAGGCTTCACCGTGCATGGTTATCCGCCGTTAGTTCACCAGGCTATTGCCTTGTTTTCTTTCATTGGCGGACTGAAATTCGGACTTTTTACGGTAGCCATTTTAGCCGTTATCTTATTTATTACCGGAGTTTACCGGTTTGCGCTTGTAATCACAGCCAGCCGGGAAGCGGCAGGTTATGCTGCAATTCTGGCTGTTGTTTCATCTTCTTTTGTGGAGACGCTTCATATTTTCGGGCAGTTGCCCAGCATTGTAGGCATCTCCATCCTGATGCATTCACTTCCTGAAATTTACCTCTGGATAAAAACCGGGGGGAAAATGTACCTCGCCCGGGCCATATCGCTGATTGCAGTTACTGTAACCTCTCACCATGTGACACCAATCTTTGGAATGGTGTTTTTCATCTTTCCGCTAATCGGCATGGTGGTCATGGATGTTTCACGAGAGAAAGTGAATTCGGACAGGGAAATTACTTTTAAAATATTTCTGCAATCCTTATTCAGCCTGATGAAGCGAATCGCAGTGTTTGGAGGGCTGGCGCTGTTTGTCATTGTTTTTTGCATCCTTCCGTATTGGCTGAATTCCCGCCAAAATCCGATCACGCAAGTACCAATACCTCATGGCAGCCGCGATAATTTTCTGGAGGTCACTTCTTCCGGACTGGTTTTCTTCCTGATTCCCTGGGGGATTCTGTTGTTTTTACTGCCGTACATTTTTTACCGGTATTACCAGAAACGATATTTGTTCTTCGGGCTTTCACTGACACTGCTCACCATTTTGGGAACCGGCGGAACCACACCAATTCCCCGCAAACTTTTGGGCGACAATGCCTTTGATATTCTTACGCTTGACCGATTTACACTTTGGGCAACGATCATGTCACTGCCGATGTTGGGCGAATTTGCATATCGCTTTGTCGAAACCGATCTGAAAGACGCCATTCAGAACCGGTTCGGAGCCATTTATCACCGGGTATTGGGGGCATTGCTGGCAGGCGCATTTATCCTGATGGCCATATTTACAGCTAGTTTTGGGTATTTCAGGCCGATGCAGCCGAAAAAAATCAACATGCTGCCCATTGTCAATTTCCTGAACCAGGACCAGCACGATCACTGGCGCTACATGACTTTGGGTTTTGGCGATCAAATGGCCTGGCTTTCGGCGCAAACGAATGCCTTGAGTGTCGACGGCAATTATCATTCGGCCCGGAGGTTGCCGGAATTGACAACCCGGGCAGTTGAGCGGCTCGAAAATTCGAAATTCCGCGGCATTGAGGGCATTGGTTCGCTGCAACAGTTCCTGACTATTCCGGATAAATACAACCTGAAATACATTTTCTCGAACGACAAATTCTACGATCCGATGTTGTATTTCGCCGGATGGCAACGCTTGCAACAGCTCGAAAACGGTATCATGGTCTGGGAACGGCTGAATGTCGCGCCTTTGTCGAAAATTCTTCCGAAAGATGAGGTGCCGGTTTTTTTGAAACTGATGTGGGGAATCATCCCCATGCTGATGGTTATCCTGGCTTTTATCCTGAATATTCAGATCATCTGGATTCAAAGCCTGAAAATGAGGTTGAAGTACATTCCCGATTTCCTGAAATTCAGGAATGATTACACCAAATTTTCGAACCGGCTGATCACCATCAACCATTGGTGGGCGCTGTTGATGACTTGCCTTTTATTTTACGGCCTATATATTTTCTATTATCGTAACGCGCCTCAAATCAGTCCGAAAAATGTGGTGAAGGCTTATTACGATGCGCTGGATTTCAAGGAGTATGAACAAGCTTATTCTTACCTCGACCCGGATGCGAACAAAAGCATTGCGCAGTTTATGCTCGAAGTTTCGGTTACCGACGGCATTTTAAGTTCGTATGCCAAACTGGATGCCATTCAGGTGGACGTTTCGAGCCAAACGGAAAAAGAAGCCAAGGCGCTGGCTAAAACGAAATGGGTTTCGCCTTTGGAAAAAATCGACAAAACCTATGCGCACGAATTGGTAAAAAGAAATGGCAAATGGTATGTCAAACCCAATAATTTCGATTTGGATATTCCGCCCGATCAGTTGTTTTCGGAGAGTGTGACCAGTTTTTACAATCATGGCCGGCGACGAATTACCACACAGCAAACCTACCACGAGGATGTGCTGAAGCAGCCTGTTCTGGAAGTTTTGTCCGCAAAACTGGTTCAGATTGGTAAGCGTTACGCGGTCGTTGGTGAACTTCAGAATGTCGACAATGTCCCGGCTGATGCAGTAATCAAGGCTACTTTGTACAATGATGCCAACAACGAATTGGCCAGCTACAATGCCAAGGATGCGATCAAGCACAAGTTGCTTCCGAAGGAAATCACCAGTTTCAGGGTCGATTTTGAAGGCGTTGCCTGGCTGAAACCGGGCGAAACCATCCCGAAAACCTTCAATCCGGATGAATTTACACCCATTGAATTGAAAGATCGTCCGACCAAATTTAACCTACAATGTGCCGGAAACGTGGCCACCACCGATTTGTATAAAAGTGTCTCTTTGGCTGATTTGTCGTTTGGCGAAAAAAATATTTCAGGAACGCTATTCAATTATGGAACACAGGAAGTCACTATTCCGGAACTGCTGTTTTCGTATTATAATGCCGATAAAAAACTGATTTGGGTCGACCATCAGTTTTTACGTGAGGGTGTCCGGATCCAGCGGAAACAGTATTTTAACTTTGGATTTCCTGAACTGAAGGAAGTGAAAGTTATCAACGAATCGATGGAGAATTGTTTTGTGAATGGTTTGCCCAATGCTTCCATAGCCGGGAAGGTAATTCCCGACCGGAAAGCGGGCCAGTCGGAAGCTCAGCTTCAACCGGTTACCCGGAGTGATTTTGCGTACCTGAAAGTGGAACTCAATAATTTTATTGGAAATCCGAGATGAGGAACTATTCAACCATATTACTTTTCCTTATGCTGACTTTGCTAGCTACGGGTCAGGAAAAATTGCCAAAGGCAAGTCTTTTCAGCAGTACGAAAAAATTTGTAGCTGGAAACGAAATCATCCTTGCCTTCACTTGCGAAACTTCTGAAATTCCTCAGCTTTTTGTGCATGATTCGTATGGAAGTTCACTGATCCAGGGCGAAAAGAAAGATAATCAGGTTAGGTTCCACTTTCCGGAAGCTTTTTGTAAGCGTACTGGAGTGGTTGACTGGATTCTCATCAGAAAAAATGAAAATACGGAAAAAGGAAAAATTGAGATTCTGCCCCAAACCGGCTCGACCGCCAAAATCGAAAGCTATTTCGGTCCCCGTCAGATTCATGCAGGGAACGATTATTCCATGCTGGTGGTGATGCCAACCGATGCTTTTGGAAATCCGCTTCCGGAGAAAACGCCGGTAACCATACACAGTTATTTCCAGGGAGACGCGCAATCGAAGGAAGTTCAAACCGGCCACATGATGGCGTGGCAGAACATTCCGTCGCGCAAAAAGTCGGGATACATTTTGGTCTCATCCACCTGTAACGGGATCAACTCCAGCGAATTGGTCACGCAGGTTTATCCGTCGAATGCGGTGAATTTCATGATCAGTTATACCCGGAACCATAGGTGTGCCGATGGAAATCAACTGACCGAGCTCACCACTTCGGTCATTAAAGATCGATTCGGGAATGTGGTCAGCAATGGAACCGAGGTTTCGTTTGATGTTTCTGATCTTTCCGGAAACAAACTTAAAACCTATGGCTCAACGATTAAAGGTGTGGCCACAGCCGAAATCCTGCATCCCGATCATCCGTCGACCCGGAAAGTGAAGGCTTTTATAACCGGCCTGGCCGAAAGCAATACGCTTGAAATCTCCTACGAATCAGCTCTGAAGGATTTTGAGGTGACATTTTCGGAAGGTAATCGTCGGATTGCTGTTGGTCCGCTGCAAAGTTTCATGAACCAGTTGATTCCGGATGGCGCATTGGTCAGGCTTCAGATTTTTCAGGAAAATAAATTGCTGGAAACAAAATCGGAATATTCGTCAAAGGGATTTGCAAACTTCTATCTGTCGCCAGAATATTACAAGGGCAGGCAATACAACTTCCGAATAAAAACCATGGGCATTGTCAAAAACATTAAAACCAAAAGTTATGGTGATGGAAATCAGTAAAAATATATACCGGTTTTTTTTGATCCTGACCTTTGTTGCGGTCAATGTGCTGATCATTTTTGGAATCAGTTCGGTGCTGGCTTTTCTCAATACAGGAGCCGACCGAAGCAGCATGCTTCAGACCGAAATAAAAAAAAGTGATGTCTATCTACCTGAAATACATTGGGAAAGTATCGAAAATCCGGGTCGCCCGATGGAACAGCAGAGTCTGCAGAAGATTCAGAAAGATTACCTGAATGCCTGGTATATCCGTAGTGTTGCTTATAAGACTAACAATCCGTTTGGCGTCGAAGATTTCTTCACCAGCGATTCGCGCAAAAATATTTTCAGTACGATCGATCTGAACAAGGCCAAGAATGTGGCCATCGAATCAACCACTTTAAGTCATCGGCCCAGGCTCGAATTTTACAGCGCCGACGGGCAACTGGTGGTTTTTACCGACCAAAATGTGGTAGAATACCAGAAGGTTTTCAGGAACAAGGAATTGGTGGCTGCAACCGAAGATACCTCCACTTACCAGGTGGCCATGTTGCTCGAAGATGGTTTCTGGCGGGTTAGGCACATGGTGAAAATGGAAGCCGGAGTACAGCCCGAACTGCCGAAGTCGAATAAGCTGATTCAGGTGGTTAACCGGAAAATCATGATTGACAAAAAACCTTTTGTGATCAAGGGAATCAATTACTATCCGCAGGCCACGCCATGGAATATGTTTGGTGAGGAGTTCAACGAAGCGATTGTTGCGAAGGATTTTCAGATCATCCGGAAAGCCGGTTTGAATTGCGTCCGGATTTTTGTTCAGTATGCCGATTTTGGAAAAGCCGATGTGAAACCTGAAAAGCTGGCCAGGCTGAAAGTTTTGCTCGATCAGGCCGAAAAATCAGGATTGAAAGTGATTGTTACACTGTTCGATTTTTATGGCGACTACGCCGTGCTCGACTGGAGTTTAACTCACCGTCATGCTGAAAAAATTGTCACTGAATTCAGGGATCATCCGGCAGTTTTAGCTTGGGATTTGAAAAATGAACCCGATCTGGACTTTAAAAACCGGGGGAAGGACAATGTGTTGGCCTGGTTGAGTCACCTGGCGAAAGTGATCCGGAAATTCGACCCGAACCATCTGGTTACCATCGGCTGGTCAACTCCGGAAGCTGCTGTCAACCTGAACGATGAAGTTGATTTGGTTTCTTTTCATTATTACCGCGATCTGGAGGATTTTAAAAATCATTTCACTGTTCTTGAAACTGAAGTTCCGAACAAACCGCTGGTTCTGGAAGAGTTTGGAATGTCTTCGTATCGCGGCTTGTGGAACGTCCTAGGAAATAATTTAAATGATCAGGCCGAATACCACCGGAAAATGCAAAACTTCTTTCAGGAGAAAGAAGTTTCGTTTCTGTCGTGGACTCTTTATGATTTCGACGACATTCCTGTATCGGTGGTCGGACGCCTTCCCTGGCACCAGAGCAAGCAGAAATACTTCGGTTTTTTAGACCGGTTGGGCAACCCGAAGCCGGCCTTCCGGTTTATCAGCAACTAAATGCTTTTTCGATTTTTTGTTCCTGATTTCCTGGAAATACCCTAGGTACTTGTCTGCAATCAGATCCATCGGAAGAGAGCAGGCTGCCTGATAATTGGTCATTCCAAGCTGAATCCGGTATTCATCATTGACCAGAATTTTTTCAATGGCATTTGCCAGCGAATCCACATCGCCCGGCACAAAAAATTCTCCGGTATATCCTTCTTCGCGAACCAAAATTCCCAGATCGCCCAGGTCGGGGAGGACGACTGCCTTGCCATAGCTTCCTGCCTGATGCAGAACTCCTGAACTTCCGGTAGTGGAAGTGTAGGGGAAAACAGCAACAGCGCTTTCAGCAAAAATAACCGGAACCTGTTCTTCCGAAAGATAACCCGTAAAGGTCAGATTCTCAACATCTGCGTATCGCTCTGCCACATCTGCCAAATATCCTGGAGTATTCGGACTGTCGGTTCCGGCTATTAAAATTTCGATGGCTTCGCCGGTTCTTTCGCGAATTTTTTGCACGGCTTCAATCATGATTTCGACTTTCTTATAAGTTCCGAATTTGCCAAAGGCCATCACTTTTTTCGGACCTTCAGGAAGATTCATGTTGGGTGATGGTGGTGTTTCGAAACTTCCGTGTGGAACCAGTTCAATATTATGTTTTTTGTACTTTGAAGTCAGAATATCGACGTATTTACTGATGGTTACCGCGACCAGGTCGGCTTGCAGAAGGACACGGGTAATGCTGGCACCGATAAGATTGTAAATTTTTTGAAGCGCTTTATTGTTGGTGAAACCTGCTTTTTCCAGATCGACCGTTTCCAAGATGTTATGGAGCAAAACGATGGAAGGAATTCCCATCAACTTGGTAATCATCGGAAGCATCAAACCCAGCGTGGCGGCAATTTTCTTATCGCCGAATTTCATAAACTGAAGGTTGTACAAAATAGAGTCAGGCTTTTCGTGGCGAATGGTGCGCAGAATGCCAATGACGTTTTTGTAACTGTTGAACTTCCAGCTTTCTCTGACCGAGATTTTAGAAGCTGATTCAAAATCGAGTTGTTTGGGTTCGCTGGTGTGATCGGTAATCAGGACGATTTCATCCACTTCGTTTTTCTGTGCAAAATGTTTAACCAGATGGTAGCCATACTCGTTGAGAGTTACTTTGCTTGGCGGAAATGCGGTTACAACTGCTAGTTTCATGATGTTATTTTTTTTGGTTATTAATGAATTCTGAATCAAATATCCTGAATAAAGATTCGTGGTTTATAAATCTTCGATCAGTGGAAATTTACTGTCGACGAATTTTAGTTAAGTGCTGATAAAAGAAAAAAGTTAGCTGGATGATGAGCAGGAACGACATCGCAATGATCTGTACTTCAACCACCTGTTCGAGCGACTGATGGAAGAAAACGATCAGGGTAATCTGGGTCAGGCCAAATATCCCGGAGAGAATAACCGGTACATATTTGTCGAGCGAAAGAAAGTAATAGACGAACACATTCGAGATGGCGAACACCGAGGTGGCCAGCGCGTATTTCCAAAGCAGGGGAGCGATGGAAAGATACGCTTCGCCAAACATCAGCCGGATCGTTAGTTCAGGAAAAAAGAAGGTAAACAGTACGATCGCGGTGGCCAGAAGACTGACATAACCCACATATTTTAAAAGTACCGGAAGAGTGTCTTCACCGTTTTTCCGTTTTTGAACGACTGTTGGAAGCAGAATCATCACAAACATCCAGGCTACAAAATAAACCACCCGGCCAATCAGGGCAAGCGAAGCATACAGGCCTGCGTCTTCGGCTGCGAAATAGTGTTTCACCAGCAGAATGTCGCTGTTGTTAATGATGATTTGTGTCAGTTCATAAAAGGCAGTGATGATGATAAACCGACTGATGATTTTCCGCTCATCGCTTTCAATCGAAAGTTTTTCACGAAGCGAGAAACTGGTTTTCTTGAAAGGTACCAGTCCGAAAATCAAAGAAGCCACAATTCCAACCGAAACCAAAACGGACGAATTGGTCTGAAAGAGCAACAGTAATAGAAAAGTCAGCGCCAGTTTGCTGATCATTTCGGCCTGGTAGGTTACCGATAATTTGGTGAAGAGTTTATGCCCCTGAAAAAATCCCCGATTCACACTCATCAGAAAATACACGGGTATTCCCAGGGCAAAAACGACAAACATAAGAGCCGATTGGGTGTGAAATACTGATTGCAGCTTTTCAGATGAAAAAGCGATGACAATGGCGAGCAGGATACTAATTCCCAGTGCCAGCTTCTTCATCGAATTCAGAAAGCTGGTTTCCCTCAGACCCTGATAATCGGTAATAAATTTGGTTACCGTCAACTGAAAGGTCATGGCCACAAACGACAAAACCAATAGGAAGGTAATTAATATAGCGGCATCCGAAAAATGTTCGGGCCCAAGATATCTTCCTAAAATAAGGTTATAAAGGTAGTTGCCCGCATTTACCAGCATCACGCTCATCATGAATAGTTTTTCCGGCGAAATCCCTAAAATTTTGGCGTCAGTGTTTGTCATTTTTTTTGCGTTTTCGTGTGTTTTACGACGCAAATATGTTGGGTATTTCACCGAGTGGTCGTTCAATTTCGATGAATGGAACTTATGTGTCGATGAATGCTGGGACTTTTGTGTATAACTTGCAAGTACAAAATTTAAAGAATCACAAAATGATGAAACACACACTATTAGTAATATTTCTTTTTGCTTTCGGAACGGCTTTTAGTCAGGATATGAACGAAGGTTTTAAGTATCTGGAATCAGGCAGTTTTAACAAAGCGGAAGTTTACTTCGAGAAAATACTTCAGGATTACCCCGGAAATAAAACGGCAAACCTTTGTTACGGACGCGCAGTTGGATTAAACGGAAATCCTGAAAAAGCCCTGTGGATATTTACCTCGTTACTGGACAAGTATCCCGGTGATCTGGAAATTCAACTGAATTATGCCGAGTCGCTGCTTTGGGGCAAACAATTCGAAAAGGCCAAGGCGTATTATAATGATCTGATGAAAGACCATTCCGCCAACTTCAACGTGTTGCTCGGATCGGCCAATACTTATTCGAACCTGAAGGAATATGAAACGGCTTTGAAGCTGGTGAATCAGGCTTTGGAAGTCAAACCCGGAAATTCGAGCGCCATGACTTCGAAGAAATATATCCGGCTGGGATATGCTTATCAGATGTCGCAGGCACGGCAATATCAGCCAGCTTTGAATATGCTGGAAGAAAACCTGATCGATTTTCAGAACGACCGTGAAACCCTGCTCAACATGGCCAATGTTTATCTGATCGTGAAGCAACCTGAAAATGCAAACAAGGCTTATCGGTTAATGGCTGTGAATGCCAAAGACAGTATTGTTGCAATTAACGGAATGGCCTTGGCTGCACATGTGGCCGGCAAAGATAAACTGGCGCTGCAACTGGCAACTGAGACGAAAAAGTCGGTGTATGCTTTGGCTGATACGACTTTAAATAAAAATACCGAAGAACGGTATGTTCAGGCGCTGATTTGGAATAAGCAGTTTAAACATTCGGAAACTGAAATTCAGAAGTTGTTGAAGCAACATGGAGAAAAAAACTGGGTGCTGGCATTACGGGCAACTTTGGGAATGTACAAGAGTAATTTCAATCAGAGTATTGCTGATTACACTCAAATCCTGAAAAGGGATTCGGCCTCATTCGATGGAAACCTTGGAATTGCCAATGCTTTTTTTGCTGACGGAAGACCTGAAAAAGCTTATCAGGCGGTAGATCAAACCCTGAAGGTTTTTGAAAAACAAAAGGATGCAACTGAATTTTTAAGCAAGTTGAATACCTCGTTTACACCGGTGGTTGACGAAAAAATCAGTTATTCGTTTGACAATGGGAAGAACTTTTCGGTTACCACCGGCACGGCAGTCAACTTTCCGGTGAGCACCAAACTGGCTTTCCAAACGGTTTATCAGTTCCGGAGAGCAGGAAACAGCAATAATGCGGGTAAAGCTTCAACCAACAATTTCGAGTTGGGCGTTCAATACCAGATTCTTCCTAAAATCAGACTGAATGCCAAGGCTGGAGTACTATCGGCCAATGCTTCGGCGACCAATTACAATAAATTTCTTGGTGAAGTTTCAGCTAAAATTCAGCCGGCCAAACTTCAGGATATGGAAGTGGGCTATAAACTTGATGTACAGAATTACAACGCGGAGCTGATCAACCGGAACATTTCGACCAACCATTTTTTCGTGAATTATAACTTGGGGTCTAACTTTGGCTTAGGCTGGTTTAACCAGTATTTCTATACCACACAATCTGATGGAAACACCCGAAATCTGTTGTTTACTTCTTTGTACTACAATTTCATGACCAATCCGGTTTTGAAAGCTGGATTCAATTACCAGACTATCAGTTTTAAAAACCAGGTTCCGTCGGAGTATTTCAGTCCGAAAAAATTCAATGCATTCGAAGTTTTTGTCGATTTTCTGAAAGACGAAGCGGTTGCAGAAAAGAAAAGCTGGTTTTATGCAGTGAATGGCGCTGCTGGCATTCAGATGATTGAACAAAATTCTGGTCAGTTCACTTATCGGGTTCAAGCGAAATTGGGGTACAAGTTTTCGAACCGCTTGCTGGCCAATGTGTATGGCTTGCAAAGTAACATCGCTTCGGCATCGGTTGCCGGATTTACCTATACCGAATTTGGCTTGCGCGTGAAATGGTTGTTGGGAAATAAACCAGTTTTCCGGTGGAAAGCGAAATAGAGTTTAAAGCAGGTTCAGGCGTTTCATCAATTCATCGCGGTTCGAGCGGCTGACAGGGATTACCGCTTTTTCGATCAGGACACTGTTGTCCTCAATATCCACAATTTTTTTAATATTGATGATGTACGATCGATGAACCTGAAGGAAAAGATCTGCCGGAAGTTTATCCAGAATTTTTTTCAAGGTGGAATGAACGGTGATGTTTTTCTTTTCGGTTTTGATTTGTATGTAATCGCCCTGCGATTCAATAAACAGGATGGAAGGAAATTCGATTTTGATCAGCCGCCGGTCGATGTTGACATACAGGTCGCTTGGCGATGTGGATGTTTCAGCTTTTTCAACGGGTGCAACAGCCTGCGCTTTCGGGATAAAGAGTTTTGCTTTCTTCACCGCCTTGTCGAACCGATCCTGCGAAAGTGGTTTGGTCAGATAATCAACAATGCATTCGTATTCAAATGCTTCGATGGCAAAATTACGGTCGGAAGTGGTGAGGATGATTTTTGGAGGTGATTTCAGGGTTTGAATAAAATCGAAACCGGAAAAATCGGGCATGTGTATATCGAGGAAAATCAGGTCGATGGGGTTTTGATTCAGGAATTTGATGGCTTGCATGGCATTGTGAAAATCGGCAACAAGCTGAAGATCATTGTTGTTAGTAATCAGTTTTTCAAGAATAATCCGAGCCATTTCTTCATCGTCGATAACAATGCATTTCATAAGAATTAGTTTATAGTTTGCCGATGAAGGCCATCATGCTGTCGAGGATTTTGTCGAATTGTTGCTGAAGTGCGGTTTTTCCATCGAGCAGTTCCATTTCGAAATCGATTGCTGTTTGATAGCCTTTTTCAAGCCCTAATATACTAATTTTATGTTTTAGTTTGTGTACGTTTTCGACGGCTTCCTTCCATCGCAACGAATTCAGGTTTTGCCGGTATTCTTCAATTTCTACTGGAAGTTCTTTCCTGATCACGGCAAATAATTCTTCTTCGAATGCCAGGTCGCCTCCCGAAAGTTTCTTGATGACAGTTAGATTGGGTAGTTCTTCCATGTTATTTCTTTGGTAAGGTAAAGTAAAAACCTGTGCCTTTCCCGACTTCGCTTTCCAGATAAATCTGACCTCCATAGAAATCGACGATCTTTTTAACAATGGAAAGCCCGATGCCGGTAGCCATCTGGTCGTTTTCAAGTTTCTCAAATATCTGGAATATTTTATCGTGATATTCGGTTGAAATGCCTTTGCCGTTGTCTTTGACGCTAAACATCCAGAACGAATCAACATCTTTTACGTCAATTTCAACCATGCCTTTTTCTTTGTCAATGCTTTTGATGGCATTCTGGATGAGGTTTTGAAACAATTGCTGTAGCCTGAATTTATCGCCTTTGATCACGGGCATTTCGCCTTTGACGATGATTTCTATATGTTTGGGTCTGAAAATAATCTGTATAATTTCCGAAACCAAGTGATTTAAATCCACATCGTAGCTTTCCATTTCGGCTTGGTCAATGGTCGAATAGTTGAGGATTCCATTGATCAGCGCATCCATCTTTTCCAGATTCTGAAGGATCAGGTTAAGATTTGCGGTGGTATTTTGGTCAAAAAGCTTTTTGTTATCTTCTATAATCCAGTTGATCAGCGAGTCAATGCTTCGCAGTGGGGATTTCAGGTCGTGCGAGACCATGTGGGCATAATCCGACAAAACCTGGTTTTTCTTTTCCAGATTACGCAACAGCTCTTCGCGCTGCTTGTTGACGACGATAATTTCGGTGGCCTGTTCCTTGATAAAGCTCACTATATCAATTCCTTCCTTTGTGTTTATCTCTGGACCAGACGAGTCGAGTTTAAGCGTTGTAACCAATTCGTTCAGCGTATTTAATATTCTTTTCTGGCTTTCGGCTTCTTCCCTGAGTTTAGCGTTGGCCTCGAACAGTTCGTCTGAGCTGATTTTCATAGCTCGCTGAGACATTTTCAGGTAATCTTCGTAATTGATGTACGAACTCTCGACCGCATCCATGAATTTTTTAAAGTCCGGATTCAACGCCAGTTCCGAAGTTACATATTTTCTCAGTTGCCGTTCGAGTAAAGGATTCACGCTATTCGCTGATTAAAGTTAATGTCATGGTCTGGTTATGCAGTTCGCAGGTATTTTCGCCATGGAAAGGTGCAATTTCGCCGTACGAATAAAATCCACCGATTTTTGTCTCTTTTCCGATAAGTTCTACCACCTCTTCAATTTCTTCTTCAACACGCTGATCCATCACCATTTTTCGCCCGACACAACTGACCAGGAACGCAAACTGTGGTTTGGTTTTGCGTTCGAGCATTGCCAGTCTTGCGGCTTCGGATGCCCCAGCGGCAATACTGTCAACCGATACCATCATCAATTGAACGATCGAATTTTCAGGCACGTCGCCCGCCAGAATCATTGCTTTCTTTTCGTAATCGATACCCAAAATGGTGCGGACAACTGGTAATTTTTTCCCCGGAATCATCACATTCAACGGATACAACAAAGCCGATTGCGGAAGTTCCAAGGCTTTTTCGCCCAAATATTTGATATACATGTCGAGTGCGGGCTGATTGTCGAGTTCATACAGGATATTTTCGGATGATTTGGTAATGACCCGGTCAGGACCAAACGGGAACCAACCGCCAAAGCTGGCAAACGAGATATCAAGGGTTTCGCCGTAAAGTCCAATTGCAACAACTTCTCCTACTTTGGGATTCTCTTTGTACGAAACCAAGGTTTTTTCAAACCGCGTGCCATCGCCGCAAATTCCTCCGGTTAAATCAACCGAGGCATCCAATCCAAGTTCCATTCCTTCAATGATCGAACTTCCATTCACAAAACTTCCTTCTGAAATGACCAGAACATGCTTCAGGTTTTCCTTGGGCAATGAACTTGACAATGACAATCCAAGCGCATTGGTATCCTTCTGATAATCAAAAATATTGGCTGTTTTAACGATGAAACGACTCTTTTCGAATTCGATAGCGGTAACCGCAACCGATTCGTCGTTGACATACGGACCAATTATTTCGCCCGCCGATGAGCCAAAAATCAAATGCTCATAAGGAAATTCAGCCCGAATGTGGTTGATTAATGCCGGATCTTCCAGAAGAAACCGATCAGCAAAAACAAATACCAATGGATTTTTCAGCCCCAATTTTTCAGTTGAATAATCCCAACCTTTTCCGATCAACTTCTGAGCTTGTACAATCTTCATGTGTTATTTTTTAATGCTGAAATAAAATGTAGTTCCCCGACCTGGTTCGCTTTCCAGCCAGACTTCTCCTTCGTATAACTCGACGACTTTTTTTACGATATTCAGTCCGATTCCGGTCGATTTTTCATGATTCCCGAGTGTGCTGAATATCCTGAATATCTTTTCGTGGTGTTCTTTGGCAATTCCAATACCATTGTCTTTTACCGAAAAAATGAAATGTGTGTCATTCTCCGAACAATCAATTTCAATACGGCCTTCATTTTTGTCGGTATAATTCACCGCATTGCTGATCAGGTTCTGGAAAAGTTGCTGTATTCGGGTCGTTTCGGCTTTGATAACTGGCAACTGTTTCAATACATGCACTTTGATGTGTTCAGGAAGATAAATCATTTCCAGAATTCCATTGACTACCTTATTCAGATCGACCATTTCATCGGTATGCGTTCCGTTATCAATGCTCGAATATTTCAGAATATTCTCAATCAAATGATCCATCTTCTCCACTTTAAGTTGCATCAACTGGAGGTTGCGGAGGCTTTCTTCGCCGAGTTTTTCCCTGAAATCCTCGATGGTCCAGCTAAGTAATGCTGAAATATTGCGCAAAGGTGATTTGAGGTCGTGCGAAACGATGTGCGCATATTCGTTGAGGTGTTCGTTTTGTTTGGCCAGATTCTTCAGCAGCATTTCCTTCTGCCGCTCAAACTTTTTCTGTTGGGTAATATCCAGATTTATTCCAATGGAACCGATGATATTTCCGTTGACATCATAATTGGGAGCGCCACTTACCAGCCAATATCTTTTTTTGCCGTTTTTTATTCTAACCTTCAATTCGTAGGAGTCAGAAATGCCTTCCTTACGCATCAGGTTATGCTCTTTTAGTTTTTTTCTTGATTCGGGGATCAGTAAAAGTTCCTCGCCCTTTCTTCCCATCAGTTCGGGTAGCGTAAAACCCGACATGTCGCAAAAACTCTGATTGGCATATTGAATAACATCGCTATGATCAACTTCAATGAGCCCAAGGTTCATGTTTGAAATGATGTTGCTGTACTTGTCTTTTTGTGCCTGAAGGTTTTTCTGATAATTCTTTTTAATGGTCACATCATCGTAAGTCCATAAATGTCCGGCGTAAAACGAATCATGGAAAATGGGAATGTAGTTTCGTTCCAGGATTCGGCCGTCTATGAGTTCAATTTCGTCGCCCAAAACGGTTTGTTTATTCTGCAAGAGTTCCTTGATGCGCTCCATGTACTCTTTCGGATTTTTAA
>Ga0079306_1001362_pt1 | contig 16475 bp, 13 predicted proteins | sample Methanotroph_Enr_FD_79181 | JGI IMG/M metagenome (GOLD analysis project Ga0079306, IMG submission 79181) | Enriched soil microbial communities from Old Woman Creek wetland in Ohio, USA - Methanotroph_Enrichment_5 | ecosystem: Environmental > Terrestrial > Soil > Wetlands | place: USA: Ohio...
TGGATAATCCGGAAGGCAATCCTGCCATTGTACTAACGCAGGGTTTCCTGGGAGCTGTAGACAACGGTGCAACCACAACACTAGGCCGTGAAGGCTCCGATTATTCGGCTGCCATTTTTGCCTATACGCTTAAAGCCGAAGAAATGGTGATCTGGAAAGATGTTCCCGGGTTGTTGAATGCCGATCCGAAGTACTTCAGCGTTACCGAAAAACTAGCCAGCATTTCGTATCGTGAAGCGATTGAATTGTCGTATTACGGAGCTACTATTATCCATCCGAAAACTATAAAACCATTACAAAATAAGGGTATTCCTTTGCGGATCAAATCATTTGTACATCCGGAAGATGAAGGTTCGCTCATACACCTGGATACAACGGCTGACAGCTTGATCCCTTCCTTTATTTTTAAAGTCAACCAGGTTCTTATTTCGATAATTCCAAAGGATTTCTCATTTATAAACGAACTCAGTTTAAGTGAAATACTGGCTGTTTTTGCCCGCTATTCAATACATATCAGCCTGATGCAGAATTCGGCCATCAGTTTTTCGGTGTGTGTTGATACTAACGATCGAAAACTGACGCAACTTTTCGATGAACTGGGTAAAAACTATAAAATCCGATACAATACCGGCCTTGAACTGATCACGATCCGGCATTACGACCAGGCTACCATCGACCGTGTGATGGAAGACGGAAAAACCGTCTTGCTCGAAATGCGGAGCCGCCATACAGCACAATTTGTTGCAAAGCCCGGATAAACAGAAAAAGTGAAAAGCGATGTTGCGAATCGTTTACATGTAGAAATAGTAACACAAACTGAACACTGAAAATTCTAAAGGTCAGGATTCTCAAAAATGTGTAATTATTACACCAACCCTCTCTTTAAAATAATTTTTAGTAATTTGGCTGCCTGGAAAGGAATCTGCAGAATGGAAAATAGAATCTCTTTAACTGGGCAAACCGGGCTCAATGAAGCAAAACCATGAACCCTTGAATCTCTCCAAACCTGAAACATTAAAAACATATCAAGAATTATGAAAGGCTCCATCCTTCTACTTGCCGGTGGCGGACCAGCTCCCGGAATCAATACAGTAATCAGTTCAGTTGCTAAGGTTTTTCTGCGCGACGGGTACCGTGTGATCGGGTTACACGATGGGTATAAAAACCTGTTTACCGAAAACCCAAGTACTATCGATATTGATTTTGAAATGGCTGACCGTGTTTTCAGCGTCGGCGGTTCGATGTTACGCATGAGTCGTTATAAACCTGCTGATCTTGAGTTTAAAACCAATTTCTTTGTTAAAAACAATGTTAAACTCCTGGTAACTATTGGAGGTGATGATACGGCTTCAACAGCAAACCGCATATCGAAATTCCTGACTGAACGCAAATTTCCGATCCAGAATATTCATGTCCCTAAGACTATTGACAATGACCTGCCGCTTCCCGAAGGACAACCTACTTTCGGCTACCAGAGCGCCAAGCAGGAAGGGGTCAGGATTGGACGTACAATTTATGAGGATGCACGCACTTCAGGCAACTGGTTTGTAGTTTCAGCCATGGGTCGTGAGGCCGGACACCTGGCTTTTGGTATCGGTGCTGCCTGCCATTACCCTATGATCATTATTCCTGAAATGTTCAATAAAACCAAGCTAACTCTGGATAAAATCACGCGTCTCATCATTTCATCCATCGTAAAGCGTAAAATTCTTGGCATCCCTTATGGCGTAGCTATTGTAAGCGAAGGAGTTTTTTATTTTATGAGCAACGACGAAATTGAAGCCTCAGGCATTCAGTTTACGTACGACGAACACGGGCATCCTGAATTAGGAACCGTGAGCAAGGCACACATTTACAATATGTTGCTGCAAATCCGGCTTAAACAACTCGGTATTAATATAAAGAGCCGGCCGGTTGAAATGGGGTATGAATTACGTTGTATCCAACCAACCGCATTCGATTTATTGTATTGCAGTCTGCTCGGAATCGGTGTCAAGAAAATATTTGACGAAGGCTTAACAGGCTGTATGGTCAGCTCAGACCCAACCGGCGATATTGCGCCACTCTTCCTCAAAGATCTTGAAGACGGTCATGGCAAAGTGCGTACCCGCATGGTTACCATGGATAGTCAGAAAGCCAGGATGGTTTTCTTCGACAGTATTCAATATCTTACTGCCGATGATATGGAAGCTGCAAAGGAATACCTGAAAAACCCCGAAGAATTTGATTTTATGAAGATTCTTGAGTGGTAGTCAGTGTCTGAACACCATTTTCAGGTGTCTACACTGTACTTTCAGTCATTTTGTAAAAAAGTCCTTTTCCTGCCGGATCGGGGCCTCTTGCTTTTAAATAAAAGAGGCCGTCTCAGAACAACATTGAGACGGCCTCTTAGCTTTTTAAATTAGCTGAAAATTAATCTGATACCCCTTTTGGATTGCCGCCAGAGTCTTTCCATTGGTAAGCATGAGGCCATTTGGCTGTTTCTGTAGTAATTCCTGTATGGCAGGTATAGCAGGCATTCTTTACCTCAGGAGAAGTCCCGGCATGTTTTTCGGCAAACTCTTTCATATCTGAATCGCCACGTGAGCTTTTATGGCAAACACCACAACTACCGATCGATTTAACCGGGCGGGTTGAACCCTGATATTGTATTGCCTGGTAGTTATCCTTAGCATTCAAGGAAGGAACCATTGCATGTGGACTGCCATGGCAGGCCGAACAGAATAGATTTCCATGACCATGTGCGTTTTTATAAAGAGTAGTACCGGTTTCGACACCTGATACACCCTTATGACAGCTTACGCAATTAGGTTCACCGACCCATGGTACTCTTCCTGCAGCGATGGTGGAAGCCACATTTGCCATACTTCCGTGACAAGTGGTGCAATTGCCATCAGCAGCTGTATGACGTGCGCTGCGGCTGCATTTTGTGCTTGCTCCCGGATGACAGTTGTAACAGGTAGCGCCTTTGTTTGCATGGAAACCATGTATCGCCTGCGAAAGGTATTTTGAACTACCATCTCCGGGCGCTCCTAAAGCAGGTGAAGCATGACACTTTGCACAAAGAACCGGTTTGCTGCCCATCAGGTTTGTATTGTGAGCTTTATCGTGTTTTGTCAGAATGTCGTCGAATGCATCAATTGTACTGTTTCCGTGACATTGAGCACAGTTAATCTCATCAGAGGTCGGTATCACGGTTTTTGTTGTTGCAACAATTTTACCAGCGGCATCTTTTACTGTAATTGTTGCTTGCTGGTACGGGTCTTTTACGCCGTTGTCATAAACAGGTACCACAGGGATGCCTTCAGCACTAAAGAATCCTGTTTCTGCTTTCATCTTTCCTGACAGACCATTTCCGGTCAATCCTATATTCGGTGCCAGTGTTATTCCGAAGAGTTTCTGTGCATAGGTCCAAAACTGACCATAATTTTGTTTCCCGGCAGAATAGGTATTGTTGTCGATGGAATATGTAACTGTCAGGCCTGATGTGACAACAGTCGGCACCTTGCCTCTCTTAACAACCTGCACTTTCAGGTTGTTGTATGGGGGCAGAATCACCATCTTGTCGTAAGTGGGATTCAAACAGTGCATTCCCAGATCATTCCATGCAAAGACAACATAGGTGTTAGTTCCTCCAAATACTACATTACTAGTTGTTGCGGCTTTTTCAGCGGGAGAATTCGATATTTCCGCCTGATCTTCCACTGTTTGCTTTTTACACCCCCAAATTAGTAATGAAGCAAGCAGCGCTACTTTCCATGCTGAATTAATCTTTTTCATCTGGATAGAATTTAATTTATACTCATTTTTGTTGCTTGTATATTCTAGCGGTGTTCGACTAAAATATATTTTTTTCTTCATCATAACGGACTAGTTACATCGATTATTCTGCAAAAAAATGATGCATGAGCCACCCATCTATATAAAATAAACACATGCATATACATATATTTCTAGATATGAAGAAGATACAACTTTAAATTGAACAGCAATTATTTTTCCGGAGAATGTAATTTAGTTTTATTATAAATAATTTTTACTGTTAGTTTTTTTATAAGTAAATTTTTGGATAAAATAAAATAAATAACATCATCGAGGAATACACTATATATTTAAAAGGAAACATTTCGTTGATGTTTAAACCAAAAATATCTTTATGTATTAAGTTATGAATCAATAGAATTTAGTGTCAACAATCTTTTTTCTTATAAACATTTTGAGGTTATCAGAATGATCAATGGGTGTTAAGAAAGAGAGTTAAGAAATTTTACTTTCATAACTCTACGCAAATGAATGTGACAAGAGTTGGTATTGATCCGCTAACCATAATTATAAATCATTCAGCCGATCACAATATCAGTTGAAAATATCATTCAGTTTTTTTCCGATTTCTTCTTTCCCTTCCAAAGTCAGTTTTATCGGAAAATTGCGAAAGAAGAGAATTAAGACCAACACATCCATCAATCAACAGATTTGGATGTGGTCATTTTGAATCGTATTGAGTGATAGATTTGACTAAAGTTAGGACATTGAAGGATCATTCCCTATTTAATCAAAAGGTGTCATATAATACCTTCTGGCTTTTTTAAACTTAATTTTTCAAGTCAGGACAATCAAACACTTTCGCCGTTGATTCCTTGTCCTCTGGCAACACAAATAGATTATCATTCATTGAAATCGTGGTTGAACCGAATGGCGTTATGAACTTATTATCCCGAGGAAAAACAAGAGCAATTTTTTAAGTATTTTTGCCTCAATAATTTATAACTTATGATCTGGGGAAAGCGGTGGTTTCAGTTTACAATTCTAATGATCCTGGCATTTATCTGGGGCAGTTCCTTTATCCTGATGAAAATCGGGATGAAGAGTTTCAGCAGTGATCAGGCTGCCGCTTTACGCATTTTAATGGCCTCACTGGCGCTGATGCCGATGGCAATTAAACATATCGGGAAACTGCAACGGAAAGATTTGAAAAGCATATTTGTAGCCGGATTTATCGGCAGTTTTTTTCCGGCATTTCTGTTCATGAAGGCCGAAACGCGAATCGACAGTTCCCTTGCCGGAATGCTCAACTCGCTCACTCCTGTATTCACTCTTCTGATAGGGCTGTTTTTTCACCGAACCACGTTTAAATGGATGCAGGTTATTGGTTTATTGCTGGGTCTTGCAGGCGCTACCGGTCTGATCCTAGCAGGTGACGGATTCCACCTGGGAACCGTTAACAGCTATGCCCTGTTTATTGTACTGGCCACTTGTTTTTATGCTATCAGCATTAATCAAATCAAATCAAAACTGTCGCACCTCACCGGAGTTCAGGTAACTTCTTTGTCATTTATGTTTATTGGCCCGGTGGCACTGGTATACCTGCTGACTACCAGTTTTGCCCCGGTAGCGGCAAATCCAGCATGGCCGTTACATTTGCTGGCATTGGCTGCTTTGGCTATTGTAGGCACAGCCCTGGCCATGTTGCTCATGAATAGCCTGATCCGGTATTCATCGGCTGTTGCCGCATCATCAGTAACTTATATTATTCCCATTTTTGCTATTATGTGGGGACTGATCTATGGAGAAAGAATTATACTATTGCATCTGATTTGCATGGGCTTTATCCTGGCAGGCGTTTACATTATCAACTGGAAAAGGAGTAAGAAGATAATAGCAACTGAATGACAAAGTCTTACCAGCAAAGAATGGTTGGATAAAAATACTTTACGCTACAAAAAACCTATACGATTGATTATTTGAAAAAGTGCTCCCTGATCTTATCCGCCAGCACTTTAGCCAGTTTATATTTTGATTCCACTGTCCAGCCGGCTATATGGGGTGTCAGAATCACATTATCAAAGGATACCAGTTGCTTTAATGGTTCGGGAAATAATTGTGCATCCATGGCTTCGAACGAAGTTTTTTCATATTCCAGCACATCGAGTGCCGCGCCTTGTACTTTACCTGTTTGTAATGCAATAACAAGTCCTGCCGTATTTACTACAGGGCCGCGGGAAGTGTTTATCAGCCAAATATTTTTCCTGAAAAGTTTAAGGTATGCATCATCGACGAGCTGCTCTGTTTCAGCAGTCAGCGGCACATGCAGGCTAAGGATATCCGTTTCATTAAAAATCCGTTCCATGTTGCATTCGGTAACATTATCGTCGCTATATCCGGTTTTATATTTATCGTAAGCCAACACTTTACAGCCAAAACCCTTCAACCGTAGTGCGAAGGCACCACCCATATTGCCATACCCGATAATACCGATGGTTTTACCTTTGATTTCAATCCCGCGGTTTGCTTCGCGCCTCCAGATCCCACTGCGCACCTCGCTATTCGCGCGGGTCAGGTGATTGAGTATACACAACAGCATCCCGAGGGCATGTTCACCAACAGCATCACGGTTGCCTTCGGGAGAGTTAAAACATTCTATTCCATGCGCTTTTGCATATCCTACATCAATGCTTTCCATGCCGGCACCTACGCGGGCAATAAAGCGCAATTGCGTGGCGGCTTTCAGCATTGCAGCATCAAAGGTAATTTTGCTCCGGATTACGGCACCAAAATATTTACCGATAATGCGCTTACAATCGTCAGCGCTGTTGCCGGTAAAATCATCACATTGAAATCCCATGGCTGTGAGCTCTTCTTTAAGCACAGGATGTGTATCGTCAACAAACAGAATTTTTTGCACTTTTTAGCTTTTAGATTCAGATGATTTTCCCGGGAATGTGAAGTGAGCGCGGCAATGAACAAAGGGAAGCAGTAAATTCTGTGCAAAGCTACAACTTCTGGCATTTGCTGTGCATATATCCGGCAGAAAACCTTCCGGTCAAGTGATAATTTTATTAAATGCATTCACGGGAAAAAAGCTGGCATTCTTTAGACTGCAATTCCATCAGCCGGATATTATTTTCACAATACATTAAAAAAACCGGGGAACATGCAATTGGCACATTAATTTAATTACTTTTATGGAATTAAATCCGTTTTATCAACTTCTGATTCCAGTACTTCAGTCCCAATTCACTAACAGAAAACCTATTTCCATGTTACACCTAAGTACGTTTAAGGTCTATCGTTTTCGCTGGACCATTCTAAGTATATACATGTTTTTAATTGCAGTGAACCAGATGCTCTGGATCACTTTTGCACCGATCACAAGCGATGCCACAAAGTACTATGGCGTTTCGGATATCTGGATTGGCATCTTATCCATGTGTTTTATGATCGTTTTTGTGGTGGTTTCCATTCCCGCTTCATGGATAATTGACAAATATGGCATCCGGGTCGGGGTTGGAATAGGAGCCGCTTTTACCGGAATATTCGGGTTATTGCGTGGATTTGTAACTACCGATTTTGATCTTTTGCTCCTCGCACAAGTTGGCATTGCAATCGGACAGCCCTTTATTCTCAATGCCATCACGAAATTTGCAGCACGCTGGTTCCCGATAGCGGAACGCGCCACCGCCGCAGGACTTGGAACACTGGCGATGTACGTTGGTATTCTGGCCGGCATGATTGTGACTCCGCACCTGATTATTGGTTCCGGAATTGGAGGCATGCTGTATATTTATGGGGTAATTGCCATGGCTGCAGCCTTGATTTTCATCATTTTTGCCAAAGAAGGACCTCCGACTGCACCTTGCCGTCCTGACCAGGAGGAACGGTCGCTGGTGTATGATGGCATTAAGAACATTTTTAAGGTCAAAGATTTTAACTGGCTGCTATTCATCTTTTTTATCGGATTGGGCGTTTTCAACAGCGTAACCACCTGGATCGAAAACATACTGGGTCCGCGGGGTTTTTCTCCGACACAGGCCGGAATTACCGGCGGATTGATGATTGCAGGCGGAATCGTCGGGGCGCTTGTAATTCCTATGCTCTCCGACCGTTACCAGAGAAGAACCCCTTTCATGATTATTGCACTTGCCGGCGCCACAGTCTGCCTGGCTGGCATTACTTTCGCAACTTCCTACTGGCTGCTGCTGGTCTCGGGAGCAGGTTTAGGATTCTTTTTGCTTAGTTCGGGCCCGATCGGATTTCAGTACGGTGCCGAAATAACGTATCCTACTTCCGAAGGCACATCGAACGGAATGCTCCTGCTGATGGGACAGATATCCGGAATCGCTTTTATTTTTGCAATGGACATTTTCAAATCGCCAAAAACCGGTTCCATGACTATCCCCCTGATGGTACTTATTGCACTCATGGCACTGGGCATGCTGATGTCGACACAACTGAAAGAATCATCCCTGATGAGTAAGGAAAATGTACATAAAGCGGCCTGATACGCAGTATATAATTATTAGCCAATGCAATAATGATCAATTTTACTACCCGTATCAAATCTCTGAAGAGAATAAAGCAAAGCAGATATACCGCAGTTTTTTTAATTTTTTTGTTCATTTTCACATTTCAGTTTCCACGATTGTCAGCACAGAATGGAATTCCGGATTCAGTCGTAACCAAGCGCACTCAGTATATACAGGAAATGCTGGACAAGGGGAAACCGTCAGCTAAACTCTGGTGGAATAGCTGGTTTTATGGATATAGCATAGCAACGTTTGGTCAGGGTGCAGCAGTTTTAATGGGCGATAAACTAAAAACCAGGCAGGACATGGCCCTGGGTGCAATTACTACCCTGATCGGAGCCGCCGGGCAACTATTTATGCCCATGGTTCCTGCCTATTCCGCGAAAAAGCTGGCCATGCTTCCGGGAGATACACCCGGGGAACGCACTATTAAACTGAAACAGGCAGAAGAACTTTTCGAAGCCAGTTCAAAAAGAGAGAAAGAGGGCCGCTCCTGGAAAATGCACGCGGTATCGGACGCCGTAAACCTGGGCAGCGGACTTGTAACCTGGCTGGGATTTAAACGGACCATTTGGGCCGGGCTGGGAAATTTTGCCTTAAATACAGCTATTACAGAAGCTCAAATATGGACGCAACCCACCCGGGCAATCAGAGACTATAAAAAATACTGTGAGAAATATCAATCCGGCCTGGCCCATTCTCCTCTTAAATTGAAAACCAGCTTTTTTGTAAATGCATACCCTGGAGGCCTGGCTTTAAGGCTTGTATTTTAAATTGATCTTAATCAGAATATCCAATTCGAATTTTTTATAGAATTGGTAACCTGAAGTCCAAACCATTAAAAAAGAAAAAGCCGAAACCATGAAAAACCGGAATCGCAGCATTGCATTTATTGCCATCCTGCTGGCCATCAGCATATCCAACTTCTTCAGAATATCGCCAGGGGCCGGTAACATTCGTACCGTTGATTTCTTATCCATATTCGTGATCGGGGCATTGTCGGGTCTGCTTACCGGTAATTTAGCATCTCCCCGGGTAAAGGACTAAACCGGCATCGATCCATCATTTCCAGTATTAACTGAGCCATCTGGTTTGCATCTGGCTTCCTGATTTTTTGTACCTTCGTAGGCGTGTTATTTCAGCCGGTTATAACGTCTTCTACCCCGACAACTTATTCATTTCAAAGCTGAAAATCTGAATTAAAACCTTTTATTATGAATCTCCTCCCAAAAATTGATGAGTTTACACTTTCGATGCAAACCAGCCTGGATAACAATACGTTTGTAAAAATATCATTGGGAAATTATAAGGGAAAAGAAGAAAAACTGAAAAACATTTATATAAAACGGATCCTTATCAAAAAAGAGGAAAAGCTCAGTTATACATACCGCTACAAAACCCGGGATATCGTCAAAAACTATTCTGTTCCTGAGGGCATCGGAAAAGTTCATGATTACCTGAAACAGGAATTCTATGTTGCAACTTTATATACCACAGCTTTCGATCTGAGTTTTGAAAACCTGTTCGACAAAAAGTATATCCTGAGGAAAAATGCCCCAACGATTTCATCGGTACCTTCAGCCGATCACGACAGGAATAAAAACCGACTGATCAGCAGCCTTAAAAAGCCTTACCTCACCGAACTGAAGATTACGGACGAAAACGGGAAAGTGCTTGCCAATGCGCAGGATAAATACAAGCAGATCAATCACTACATCGAAATACTAAGTTCGCTGATAAAAGAACTCCCGGCCAGGGAAACCATTAAGGTCGTGGATATGGGTTCGGGGAAAGGATACCTCACTTTTGCCCTTTACGATTATCTAAGCAATGTGCTGAAAATCAGCACACAGGTAACCGGTGTGGAATTCAGGCAGGAACTTGTGGATTTATGCAACAAAATTGCCGCAGATTCCGGCTTTGGCAACCTCAGTTTCGAACAAGGGACCATTGAAAAATGCGATAGTTCAGGAACCAACATTCTCATCGCACTTCATGCCTGTGATACGGCAACCGATGATGCCATTTACAAAGGAATAACTTCACAGGCCGATTTAATTGTGGTAGCTCCCTGCTGTCACAAGCAGATCCGCAGGCAACTGGAAGCTGCCAGAACCAGCAACGAACTTGATTTCCTTACCAAATACGGCATTTTCCTCGAAAGGCAGGCCGAAATGGTTACCGATGGCATCCGCGCCCTTATCCTGGAATATTTTGGTTATAAAACCAAGGTTTTCGAATTTATCTCTGATGCACATACTCCTAAAAACGTAATGATTGTAGGTATCAGAGATGAGAAATCAGCTTTAAAAGAGGAGTTGGTTTTACAGAAAATTAAGGATGCCAAAGCCTATTTTGGTATTGAGTACCATCACCTGGAAAAGATGACAGGGCTTTTGTAACCTGCAATGAATTTCGTTCACATTCATTTTCACCGGCATTGAAAATTCTCAGTTTCCTTATTAATTCAAATATATTTATTGCCCTGGCTGCAGTTTCCCTCGCATTTGCCACCGGGGCGCAACTGGGATTACCACCTCGGTTTCATGCCTATTTAATAGTTATTTTCCTGGCAACCCTGTTCGATTATAATGTTCATAAATTTATTGCTGTTTATATCAAACCAGGGGCCATCCACATTGAAAAGCTCAGATGGGCTGCAGAACACCTGAACCTTATAAAAATACTGGTAATTTCAGCAGCTGCCGGGTTAGTGCTTTGCTTGTTTTTTGTTTCGTACAAAATCCTGTATATACTGACGCCGCTTGCCATGCTATCGTTTTTATATTCTGTCCCTTTTCATGGCAAACAATGGAAATTCAGCCTGCTGGGGATACCCGGCATGAAAACCCTGCTTCTGGCATTGGTCTGGACCTCGGCAACTGTATTGTTACCTGTTTTTCTCACGGATATTGTCTCAGATCAAACTTCTGTATGGCTGATTTTTGCCGAACGTTTTACCTTAATTTTTGCCATTGCTATTCCATTCGATATCCGGGATATAAAAGCTGATGCACAGGCTGGAATAAGAACTTTGCCGATAACCTTTGGTACAAGGCATGCCTTACTGATTAGCAATTTTGTTATGGCTATTTCATTGGCATTCGCATCATTTCATTACCTGGCCGAAAACAGGACTTTCATCATACTTCCCTTCAGTGTTTCCATAGGGTTAGCACTTTTTTTTATTAACAACAGGAAAATGAGGAGTTTGCCTTTTTACTATCATGGGATACTGGATGGAACTATTTTTCTGCATGGCATACTTATAAGCCTGGGTTTTTATTTCTAAATTTACATGCATTCCAAAAAACACTGCAAAGATCTTGCGTATAAACAGATCAGAATGAAAACCAGCATTTTTACTAACAAAGCCGAACACCTGCTGATTTTAAGCTCAGCAAAGCATGAGGTGATTTGTTCAATGCATGGATGGAAAGCAGGTCATACGTAAAATTGGCGGACCCTAACGCTGTTGAAGAATGGAATTTCCCGGGACTGAAATACAGCTGGAGTTTTTTGTATTGAAGACAAAAAAACGGGTAATCATCTATTAGCTTCCGCATGAGAAATTTTTCCTGGTTTCCTTCGTATTTGGCGAAAAAGCAACCACAGATGCCCTGAAAGGTGATAATGGCCCTGATATCAGACCGAGTATTGAATCAGCAAAAGTATATACCGAAGGAAGGTGTTTCAGGATTGAAGTGTAAAATGAGAATATAGTAACGGAAATGAAGAAACTGATTGATATTTAAATGGCAGAAACGTTTATTTCGACCATGAATAGCGGGCTCTGCTGAAACATTTAATTGCCATGAACTTATTTTCGAAAAGCTTTAAAAATATCTTCAAAACGGAAGTGGCTGAAGCGTTGAAGATGCAAACCCATCCCCGCATTGTAACTGAACAGGATCTTAAACACTTGCCTGAACCGGTTAAAAAGTACCTGAGATACACAAGTGCCATCGGGAAAGAAAAAGCCCAATCAGTAAGGCTGGAATTTACCGGTGACTTCAAAACTGCACCCGATCGTAAGTATGCGAAATTCACATCAGTACAATATAACTTTTTCGAAAGTCCGAAAAGGTTTTTCTATATGAAAATGCCGGTTATGGGCTTGCCTTTTGAAGGCTTGCATGTGTATAAAAACGAAAAAGCATCCATGAAAATCAGGATGGCATCGTTGTTTACAGTAGTGGATGCCAGAGGTGAAAAAATGAACCAGGGCGAAACCGTTACGGTATTCAATGATCTTTGCCTGATGGCACCTTCGGCTTTGATTGATGCGGATGTTCGATGGCAAACTATTGACTCACTCACCGTCAAAGCTGTTTACACGAATGGGGAAAACGCTATTACTGCAACATTGTATTTTAATGAAGCCGGGGAACTGGTGAATTTCATTTCTACCGACAGGTTTCTGTCATCCGATGGAAAAACGTATCTGAATTATCCCTGGTCAACACCGGCAATGCGATACAAAGACTTTAACGGCATGAAATTACCGTCATATGGTGAAGCCATATGGCAAATGCCCGAAGGTGATTATATTTATGGTAAATTTAATCTGAAAAGCGTGGAGTATAATTGCAAATAATCCGTTTGAGATATAAAATCAGAATGCGCACGTTATTTTTTACAAAAGCAACCAGCAATTAAAAAGCACAAACCTTATAAAATCCGGTTGTGAAATCCCGGCATACTGTATCTCATCCTCATTTACATGTACTGAACCAGGTACTTTTTTATAATAATTATTGTATCTTCGCCCGATCATTCAAATAGGACATTTTAGTAGGGTATGTGGAAAATTCTGGTTAGATTAATCCTGCGAAACCGGCCCGGAATACTGGTTGTTATCGGCATTCTTACGGTTTTGATGGCATGGCTCGGAACGGGTGTAAAGCTTTCATATGACAATTCACGTATGTTGCCCGCTGACGATCCGGCAGTGGTTGACTATGAAGCCTTTAAAAAACGTTTTGGGGAAGACGGAAGTGTTTTTGCAATCGGGGTTACGAACCCCGATATGTTCAAAGTTAATGAATTTAATGCCTGGTACGATCTTACCTATGACATGGCAAAGATTGACGGTGTTGAAGGAGTAACTTCCATTGCAAAGGCAGCGAATATTGTAAAGAACGAAAGCCTCCGCCAGTATGATTTTCTTCCCCTTGTTCCTGCAAAACCGCACACCCAGGCCGAAATGGATTCCTTAAAGGAGAAAATTCTTTCGCTGAAATTTTACGAAGGCCTGCTGTATAATCCTAAATCCCAGACGTACCTGCTGGCTATCACGCTTAATCAAAAGAAACTCAACGATAAAAGCAGGCTCGCTATTGTTGACGAGATTGTTGCACGTGCCGCTGCTTATACTGCACAAACCGGTCATCAGTTGCATTATTCAGGCTTGCCGTATATTCGTACGGTGATGGCCCGTATGATTCAAAAGGAGCTTTTTTTATTTGTTTTTCTTTCCATCCTGATTGCGGCCATTGTGCTTTTCCTCTTTTTCCGGTCGCTGAAAGTGGTAGCCAGTTCCCTGGTGGTGGTAGCTGTAAGCATTATTTTTACGCTGGGGCTGATCGGGTTATTTGGTTTTAAGATAACAATCCTTACAGGGGTAATTCCATCGCTCATCGTGGTAATTGCCATTGAGAACTGCATCTATATCCTTAATAAATACCATTGGGAATACCGGCAGCACGGGAATAAAATCCTGGGGCTTTCGCGTGTAGTACAACGAATCGGGTTTGCATCGCTGATGGTAAATACAGCCACGGCTACCGGCTTTGCTGCATTTATCCTGGTATCGAACCAGATGCTTCGCGAATTTGGTATTATTGCTGCCATCAGCATCATGGTTGAATATGTTTTGTGTATCCTGCTGTTGCCGATCATATTCAGCTACATGGACCCTCCTTCTGAGAAACACCTGAAACACCTCGACAATAAAATTTTCAGCAGTATACTTGAGAAAATCATTTATCTGATTCAGTTCAGGAGAGTATGGATTTTTTCGATAGCCGGCGTATTGCTGGTTGTAGGCATTATCGGGATGATGAATATGCACACTTCGGGTAAGGTAGTCGATGATATTAGTGATAAAAGCGCTTTATACAAAGACCTGAAATTTTTCGAGCATCAGTTTGGCGGCGTGATGCCTTTTGAAATATCAATTGACTCCAAAAAGAAGAAAGGCGTCATGAAGCTTTCCACCATTCAGAAAATTGATGAACTCCAGGATGTAATCCTTAAAAATAAAGAATTTTCAAGGCCGCTTTCGATTGCGGAACTGGCAAAATTTGCCAAACAGGCTTATTTTAATGGCAATCCCGAAATGTACAGCCTGCCCAACTCACAGGAAAAGAACTTTGTACTTTCCTATTTCCCCCGCAAGGCCGTCGGGCAGAAACAAATGCTGAGTTCCTTTATCGATAGTACCCAACGCTATACCCGGGTCAGTTTTCAAATGGCAGATTTAAGCACAAACCAGGTAAACCGGTTGCTTGACAGCATCAGGCCCAAAGTGGCTGAAATATTCCCCGCTGAAGAATATGATGTAAAACTAACCGGCAACAGCCTTGTGTATGCACGCGGCACTGAGTTCCTGATAAAACATTTGCTGGAGAGTGTTCTGATTGCAATTGGGTTTATATCGCTGCTTATGGCGCTTATGTTTTCAAGTATACGGATGATAGCGGTTTCGATGCTGCCAAATATCATTCCGCTTATTATTACCGCAGCCATCATGGGTTTTACCGGCGTTCCGGTGAAACCTTCCACCATTATAGTTTTCAGCATCGCACTTGGGATTTCAGTTGATAATGCGATACAATACCTTTCGCGGTACCGGCACGAACTTAAAGTAACCAATCACGACATCGGACGATCAACCATTAATGCGCTGCGCGAAGCCGGGTTCAGTATGATTTATACATCAATTGTGCTGGTACTTGGATTCAGTGTTTTTATGGTTTCAAGTTTCGGAGGCACGCAGGCACTCGGAATGCTGGTTTCCACCACTTTGTTCATTGCCATGTTCTTTAACATTATGGTTCTGCCTTCGTTCCTGCTGGTTCTTGACAAATATGCTGTCACAAAAGCATTTGAAGGGGAGCAACTCATTGACATATTCGATGGCGACGAAGAACTAAATGCCAATGGTCAAAAAAATGGCAATAACCATAAGAATGGCAATGACCCTAAAAAACAGTAAAGGCTTAAACACTCGTTCTTTTTTTATATTCTACACTATTAATTAACCCCGATAAATCCCATGATGAAAGGTATAATCCTCGCCGGCGGTTCTGGTACCCGCTTGCATCCACTTACTTTAGCCGTAAGCAAGCAATTGATGCCAATCTACGACAAGCCTATGATTTATTACCCCTTGTCAGTACTCCTGATGGCAGGCATCCGCGAAATCCTGATCATCAGCACGCCATATGATTTACCGAATTTCGCAAAACTGCTGGGTGATGGCTCGGAATTGGGTTGTTCTTTCAGCTATGCCGAACAGGTAATTCCGAACGGGCTGGCACAGGCTTTTGTTATAGGCGAAAAATTTATAGGTAAAGATAAAGTTGCACTGGTATTGGGTGATAATATTTTTTATGGCACCGGTCTTCAGAAACTAATACAGGAAAACAACGATCCGGATGGCGGAGTTGTTTATGCTTATCATGTTTCAGACCCGGAGCGATATGGGGTGGTAGAATTTGATGAAAACCAAAACGCTATTTCGATAGAAGAAAAACCCAAACATCCCAAATCGAATTATGCGGTTCCGGGACTATACTTTTACGACAACAGCGTGGTGGAAGTAGCCAAAAATATCAAGCCCAGCGCCCGGGGTGAATATGAAATTACGGATGTGAACAGGTATTATCTTGAACAAGGCAAGCTCAAAGTGGGCATTCTCAGTCGCGGTACCGCATGGCTGGATACCGGTACGTTTGCATCGCTCATCCAGGCTTCACAGTTTGTGCAGGTTATCGAAGAACGACAGGGACTGAAAATCGGCTGTATTGAAGAACTGGCCTACCGCATGGGATTTATCGACCGCGTCCAGCTTGAAAAAATAGCCACACCACTGCTCAAAAGTGGCTACGGCACATATCTCATGAATTTGCCTGAAATGGAAAAATAACCTATAATGACCCCGATACA
>Ga0079306_1001364_pt1 | contig 16465 bp, 7 predicted proteins | sample Methanotroph_Enr_FD_79181 | JGI IMG/M metagenome (GOLD analysis project Ga0079306, IMG submission 79181) | Enriched soil microbial communities from Old Woman Creek wetland in Ohio, USA - Methanotroph_Enrichment_5 | ecosystem: Environmental > Terrestrial > Soil > Wetlands | place: USA: Ohio...
CAGGCGACCATGCTGCACTGAAAACTTCTCCGTTCAGCCAGGGTTGTCCATCCCTGCCGATGGTTGCATCGAGGCGAGGGTCAACTTCGCCGGTTGAACTTTTCTCGAAAGCATTCACCAGGCTTTGGGTGGGGGCATTAAAGTAATACCCGCCCGGTGCTGGTGCAAACCATTGATTCAATCCATTCCCCAGGAATGGGTTCTGGCCGGAGAGATGCTGTATCCAGAAAATGGATTCGTTGCTGTTCTGAAATTCCAGCTTGAAGTTGTCGGCATAGTTTGGCAACAAATCATAAATCCCAAGGGCTTCGACCCGCTGGAAGTAAATGACGGCGGCTCCCCATTTTTGCTGATATAAATTAACCTTCCCCAGCATTGCCAATGCAGCTCCGCGGGTAACACGGCCCTGGTCAGCAGCGCTGTATGTAACTGGAAGTGCATCGGCTGCATCCGACAGGTCTTTCCCGATCTGATAATATATGTCGGTAATTTCGCCCAGCGGTACATTGATTGACTCCTGGGTAAGCTGGGGTAAAAGTTTAAGGGGAACCTTACCAAAAACATTTATCAGGTTGAAGTAGTTGTATGCCCTGATAAATTTGGCCTCCCCGATAACCCGGCTCTTCAGCGAATCACCCATGGGTACCGTGGGAACCTTAGCTATCACATTGTTGGCCCGGGCGATGGCTTCATAGCAAAACCCCCAGTAATTGCTTGCAATCCCATTATTGGCATCAGCGATGAACTTATCAATATATGTAATTTCTGACTGGTCGCCAGCCCCACCACCTTTCACCGCATCATCGGAAGCAATATCTCCAAATACCCATATGGCATTGTTAAAGCTTCTGAAAGTCATAGCATTGTAAACCCCGTTCAGGGCCTGCATTGCCTGAACGTCATTTTGGTAATAAGTGTCCGACGAAAATTCTCCCTGGAGCTCTTCAGTCAAAAACTTGCTGCAGGCACTTATAATGGCCATTGAGCCTGTAAACAGGAGGATTTTGGAAATGAGAATCAGTCTCCTGTAAGCCGGGAGCTTATGTTTTATAGGTTGACGCCTAAACATGACTGATATTATGTTTGATTTCTTCTTCATAGCCATATCTGATTAAAATGTGATGTCGATTCCTACCATACCTGTGATCGATGAAGGGTAAGTTCCCCAGTCGATACCGGCAGCCCCGTCGCCTTCATTCTCGGAGTTGTTGCTTACGGTCATTTCCGGATCGAGGCCCGGATAATGGGTAAGCGTATACAGGTTAGTCCCCGACACATACACTCTTACCTTTGATAAACCGATCATTTTAAGAGCTTTTGCGGGGATGGTATAACCTAACTGCAGGTTCTTCAGCCTGAGATAAGAGCCATCTTCCAGGAATCGTGATGAAGGCCTCGCGTTATTTGACTTGGCCGTCCAGGATGCCCTGGGTTGTGTATTGGAAGTACCTTCGCCAGTCCAGTGTTCATCAAAATACCGTTGAGTAACTGTAAAACCCCGGTAGAAGCCTTCAATATCCTGGTTTATCTGGACATAGATCTTATTACCGTAAGCTCCCTGGAAGAACACACTCAAATCGAAATTTTGATAATTGGCTGCAAGATTGAACCCGGCAGTTAGTTTTGGAATGGCGCTTCCCATATTTACCCTGTCTTTATTATCGATGTACCCATCGAGATTCTGATCCTTGAATTTAACATCGCCAGGTTTAATTTCATTTCCCTGGAAAGCAGAGAGCAAAACCTCAGTTGTATTCTGGAAGATGCCCTCCATCTCCAGCAGGTAGAATGACCCGATCGGTTGCCCAACTTCAGTTTGGGTAGCATAGGTGCCAGTCTCAACCAATCCCCTGGATGAAGGTGCATCAAGTTTGAGCACTTCATTGTGCAGGTATGCCAGGTTGCCTCCCACGGAGAAGCCCCATTTCTCTTTTGTCAAACGATACAGGGCTTCAATTTCGACCCCGGTATTCAATACTGATCCGTTGTTGATCCAGGGAGCGGAGGCATACCCAACCGAAGGAGGATTGGTCGCTTTTACCAGCATGCCTTCTGTAACCTTGTAGAAGTAATCGACTGAAAAGGCAATTGCACCCTTCCATAATTCAACATCCAATCCCCCATTGTACTGGTAACTCGTTTCCCATTTCAGGTTTTCATTTCCGAGGGCGGTCTGTTTATAACCCAGGTTGGATATACCGCCGAAAGGATAGTTATAATTCGGGGAAATCCTGTCTTTATTGGCATAGAGGCTTATATCCTGGTTCCCGATAGCGCCATAGCCTGCACGGAGTTTCAGGTTTTCGAGCCAGAAAACATCCTGGAGGAAGCCTTCCTGTTTCAGTACCCATCCAGCTGAAAATGAATAGAATGTCCCCCACTTATTATCTTTAATAAATCTTGAAGAACCATCCCTGCGGAGGGTGCCCGACAGGTAATATTTCCCCTTGTAATCATAGTTTGCCCTGCCGAAAAACGATGCCAGAGTTGATGCCCAGGCACCCTGTGTACTATATTTTATCCCGACTCCATTGCCTATGAAAATGAGTTCTTCCTGCTCAATCGGGAAATCAGAATCACTTGCATACAATGATTTTCCGCTATTCTTAATAGCTTCAAACCCAGCCATTACCGAAAAGGTGTGCGATTCCCCGAAAACTGTTTCGTAATTCAGCACGTTATTTACCGTCCAGTTGATGACACGTTCATTCCCGATTGACAGGCCGTTTATGCCATTGATGCGTTTTTCGGTTCCCCAGGTGGGGTAGAATTGCCGGCTGATAGAATTGCGGTAATCCATCCCGAAGTTGGTCGTAAATTTCAACCCTTTGATTAGGTCAGCAGTCAGATAGGCTTTTCCAAGATAACTGTCGTCTTTGCGGTTGTGATCATTATAAGCGGTCATGCCGATTGGGCTGTAACCATCGCCAAAGAATGAATCATAAATCTGTTGCCCGAAGTATTCGGCCGGCCGATCCACGTAAGTGCCATTTGCAAAACGGATAGGAATGGCAGGATTGCGGAAAAATGCATAGCGCACAACACTTCCGCCGTTGCCACCGGCACCGTCGCCGGAACTGCCGATGATATCATTGCTTGAGACCCCCACCAGCATATTAATGCCTCCGGAAAGCCATTTATTCACCTTCGTATTCATGTCGAGCCTGACTGTTCCCCGGGTATAGGAAGTGCTTTTTATCATGCCTTTCTGATCGAAAAGCGAGGCGGAGATCATGTAGTTGGTCACATCATTTCCCCCGGAAATGGAGAGTTCGTGGGAATTGATCGGTGCGGTCTGCAGCAATTCCTTTACATAGTTTACATCTGCAAGTCCTGCAGTATCTATGACTTGCTGGGTGATAAGGCTACGGCGGGGAAGGCTTGCGGGGAGAAAGGCATTATCGTTGGTAGCAGCTTCATTGTAGATGGTAATATAATCGGCGGTATTTACCATTTTGGTGAGCCTGCTGGCTTTTTGGAAGCCTGTCTGGCCCCGGTAGGTAATCTTGGTTTTACCTTTGACGCCTTTTTTGGTGGTAATCAGAACAACCCCGTTATTGGCGCGGGAACCGTAAATTGCTGCTGCAGAAGCATCTTTAAGAACCGAAATGTTTTCTATATCTCCCGGGGAAAGGATATTGAGGGCGTCGGCCATGGCAATATCATCAACTATATAGAGCGGTTCATTGCCGGAATTTATAGACCCGACACCCCGGATCCGGACTTTAACTCCTTCGCCGGGAGCGCCGGTATTCTGTGTTACCACTACACCAGCGGCTCTCCCTTGTAAAGCCTGTGCCACACCTGCCACTGGCAGGCTGGTAAGGTCCTCGTTTTTAACCTTTGAGACTGCTCCCAGCACATTCCGCTTCTTGGCGGATCCATACCCGATCACTACCATTTCGTCAAGCGTGTATTGATCAGGAACAAGCTTCAGATCGATTGTTGTGCGGTTGCCTAGGGTTTGTTCGATTTTCACGTATCCGATATAGGAAAAGACAAGAACGGAAGAATCCATCAAGCGATCCGATGTCAGAAGGTATTTACCATTGATGTCAGTTGTGGTTCCCGTCGAGGTTCCTTTGATCAGAAGCGTGACACCAATCAGTGTCTCTCCTGTTTTAACATCCGTTATTGTTCCTTCAACGGCCCGCTGTGCAAAGAGCGATACGGTTAGCAGGAGTGTCATCACAAGTAGTACCGTTATCTTCATGGTTTTATATTGTGTAAGATTTCATGATTCTGCAACATTGTTTATTTGTATGCTATTACTGTATTACCGGCCTTTACTTTTAAGCCGTTAACCTTGAGGCGCGTACCTGCTGGCAGGACAACAACCAATGCGGCTTCACCGGCCGGTAATGTTAGGCTGACATTTCCCCGTTTTCCTTTGGCGAGGTATTTTTTTGAGAGAACATCGAACAAGTCCACGCTGATATCTGACGAATAGGTAACGGACTTTTCTTCGGAATATGGATTATAATAGAGGTATTCGGGATACTGGTTTTCCCCATAGAAATCGGTTGCATTGCAATCGAGTGCCAGGATTCCTTCTATTTCAGTAGTATTGACAATAGCGCCAAAAATGCCGACGATGGATGTGCTGTAGAGGCTGAACATCGATTCTTTCGGTTGGCCCGTGACCCATTTGGGGCCATCGCCGATAGAAACAGGGGATACCCCCTTAAGTGCCGGCTTGCCATAATCATCCATCTTGCGTATGCCTTCATATCCGATAATTCCAAGAGTCAGGTCTTTAATTTCCGGGAGCCACTGGTGCACATTGTCTACCTGGTCAGGATAAAAAAGACGTGAAGCATTTACCGCGTTCAACATATATTTACCAATAGCTTTTGCATATTGGGGCTCATATTTTACCAGGGGGACCAGGGGCCACGCCATAGCCACTGAGTTCATGAAGAACCCATATCCCCCGCCATCCGTGATATTTCCCTGCAGGCCATATACATCATAATCGCCCCATTTTTCAGCAATCACCCCCCATCCGTATCTTCCTTCCTTCGACTGGCATCCATCAAATGTCCAGTTGAGAAGTTTGGCCACATCATACTTGGTTCCTTTTTCTGCATTCAAGCGGGAGGCAGTGTAAGCTCCGAAAGGCAGAAGTATTTCATAGAATCGGCTCTCTTTCTGACTTACAAGGGCCAGTGTTGCGCTTTCAGCCCCCTTGAGATAGCGTTCGTCACCAAATTTTTTATACGCGGAATAGAGCACCCAGGCATGGCCGCCCGCTGCATCCTGTTGTAATGGAATCTTGCTTCGCATTCCTTTCATCAGGGCATAATTGAAATAGGAATAATCATAATTGCCATTCAATACTGAATCAGCGCTGCAGAACTGATCAGCAACTTTTCGCTGAATAAAGGCAGTGTTTTCAACATCTGGAAAAAGAGCAGCTACCCCGTAATACAGCACATTGGGATAAACATCATACCACCAGTCGCGTCCATACCCTCCCCCGGCTATAGCCACTTCAGGGTTCGTATTGTTCATTACGATATTCCACTTATTGGTGCTATTAAAATAGTTCTGTGTCATTTTCACATAGTTAAAACCCTGCTGTCTGGTTTTATCAATTCCCATCAATCCTGCACTTATCATTGCATTCAGCGAGGTAAGAGCCTCATGGAATTCACCATGGTTATTATTGGGGCCCTGTCGCACATCTCCAACCACTGTATATAGCCCAAAAGTCACCTGGTCGATGTTTCGCCTGGAACTATCAAGCCAGATAAGAGATCCGTAGGCAGCAGGATTATTAAAATTGAAGACGAGACTGTCGAATTGCCTTGTTTTCTTTTTCCAGTCGATGATTTTCAGAGGGTGAGGCAGTGCGGGCATCTGGTCGATACGGGGCAAAGAGGCCTGGACTACAGGAACACCGGTTTGCGGTTTGCAGGAATATGATACTGCCAGCAGCGTAAAAACCAGTATTATGAAAGTTCCCCTTTTCATTTCTTTTCCGGGTAAGAGTGTTTCATAATGTTTTTGGCCAACGGAATTGAAAGCATCTGCAATGAAGCAACAATGATGAGTGAATACCTGAGGGCAAAGGTTTCAGAGACATAGAATGCAAGAAAAATAAACATACCTAGACCTATTACCCTACCGGTATACAAACCAAATTCATGATTCAGGATGTAGGCATACTGATTCCGGTTTTCGCGTTTCGAAACCACATCAATAACCTTCATCATGATGGGATAGTAGGCCAGGTCGTGCAGTGGCTGAAAAAACACTTTGCACAATACAAATACCATTACCCCTATCATTGATAATTCAATACCGTTCACAACGGTTCCGACCAGGAAGAGGGATATACCTACGCTGAAAATGAGAATGCGGTGTTTTGGCTTGGCGAACCGACCTAACAGGTAGATAAGGATCGCTGTTAAACCGCCGCTGATTCCCTGGATCAGGCTCAGGGAACCCTCTTTCCCGACATATTTCATAATCAGCATGGCAGGAGCAGTAACCAGGAATCCCTGCACCAGTCCCTTTAATGCTGCTAATACAATTTGCTTGTTCCAGAGCTTGTCGAACCGGAAATACAGGAAATCTTTCTGTACCGGGTTCACAAACCGTCCCCGGGCCAATGAAAAACAGGCCAGGATTGTAATTAACAACACGATTAGAGTTACGATCCGATACCCCGAGTAAATGCTAAAGTCGATCCCGAAAAGATGGGTTCCGTCAATTGTCACCAGCAGCGCTCCGATAGCCAACGGCACACCGATATTTGAAACGGTGAAGAAGAAAGACTCAAGTCCGAAGAAATAATTACGGTTTTCATCGTTGGTTGTATTCAGCGCCATCAGGTAGCGGTTGGTCCAGAAAAACCCGGATGCAGCGCCAATAAGGGTTCCCGATACGATTAAGCCGACCAGCGTAATGTCTTTTACGAACATCATCCCGACCATTGACAAACCGCTTAGTAAAATCCCAAAACTATACAAATGGGCAACTTTGAATTTTTTCAGCAGGAAACCGTTCGTCAGGGAGGTGATGATTATCCCGGTATACATGGCAACCTGGAAAATAGCCACATAGCTGGTGTCGGCAAAATAGCGCATGATATACGCGGCCATAAATATCTCGACCACAGGCAATACCAAGGCATACAGCATATTTGTAATAAGCAGTACCCGCATATTGTGCGGCATGGAGAGGAAAAAGCGGAATTCGGTAGTCAGTTTGGCTATCATTTCGATGGTGGCAGTTAAATTAGGGTGGAGAGAATTTCGGATATGGATAATCTGGCCCCGCAGATTACCTCATCGCTTGCGCCGTAATACATGAAGATTTCGTCTCCTTTAACATAGTGGCCAATGGTAAATACGACATTCCCGAAAAACCCGGTTTGTTCATAGGGTTGAACAGGCTCCATAATAGGATCAACACTGCGGGCAAGCACTTTAGAAGGATCATTTATGTCGAGCAGCATTGCTCCCAGGCAATACCGATGCTCGCTGTTGGCCCCATGATAAATTTCGAGCCAGCCTTTATTGGTCCGGATGGGTGCAGCTCCGGCACCGACACGAGCCGAATCCCACTTGCCTGGGCGAACCGTGGCAATGCATTTGTGTTTACCCCAATGGATCAGATCCGGCGACTCGGCCAGCCATATATAGTTTCCCCCAAGTTCAGGACTGCTTGGACGGTGGAGGGCATAATAATTCCCGTTTATCTGTTCATCAAAAATGGCACAATCCTTATTATGCGGAGGAAAAATCATCCCTTCGCGGCTGAAGTTCTTCCAATTGTGAGTCCGAATCAATCCTACACCCACGCCAAATTCGGATACTTCGGTAAACGAAAGGCAATAGCCGTCCGTCATGCTTGCAACACGGCAATCTTCAATACCGAATGTTTCCAGTTCTCCTTTGCCAAATATGGGAGGATACCCTTCCGGTTCATAAAACCGGATCCCGTCATCGCTGCAAACGAGACGCAGGTAGGAAAGAGTAGTGAGGTAATCCTTCTTTTTATAATTGATAATCCGGGGATCAGAAGCATCCAGGTCGGGGTCATTTTTATCGAAACTCAGTATTTCAATGGTACCTTTACTATTGTAGACCGGGAAACTGATTTTCCCTTCAATCTGTTTAGGCCTTTCTGCAACACGAAGCAGTAACCATATTTTACCGTCGAATTGAAAAACACCTGGATTGAGCAGGCAAAGAATTTCCATTCCCCCGATACCGGGTTTGAGATCACTAGGACGAAGAAGTGGGTTTTGAGAGAATCGGTTTGCAATATCCATAATAGCCTGTTTTAATGTAAACAAAGCTACAGTCAAAGGCTTTGGACCTGTGTCCGCCCTGTTCCTTATCTTGTCCGATATAGTGTAATTTTCTGGGCTTTGAGGGCTTCATGATAGAACACTATTATTTCACAGCCGATCTGTTCCTGTAATCAGAAGGCGAGCAACCATAGGCCTTATTAAACAGGTCATAGAAATGGGTCCTGGAAGTAAAACCGGTCTGGTCGATGATTTCGCTCACTGTTAGGGAAGTAGATTTAAGAAGGGAGGCAGCTTTACTCAAACGGCGCTGATTGATCAGGCTGTGGGGGGTGGAACCAAGCAACGACCTGGTTTTATTGTAAAGGGATGATTTGCTGATTGCCAGTTTATCACAGAGCCTTTCCGAGGAAAAAGTCTCGTCATCGATATTCTCATCAATATAATTGAGCATCTTTTGAAAGAACGGGTCAGGAATCTCTTTCACCAGGGTTGGATGGTCTTCCGGTTGCCCAAACCGGCTTTTAATGCTGGCCCATGATTGCAGGAGTTTCTCAATACGCACTTTCAGGTGTTTCAGATGAAAAGGTTTGGGGATGTATGAATCTGCACCCGCATTCAGACCAGAAATCCTGTCTTCAATTTCGGCCCTCGCCGTCAGCAGTATTATTGGTAAGTGACTGGTATCAAAGTTTTCACGCAGTTTGATGCAAAACTCAATGCCATCCATCTCGGGCATCATGATATCCGAAACAATCAGGTCCGGTTTTTCAGCAAGCACTTTATCATACGCTTCAATTCCATTCATCGCGAAGATGATATTATAGTCGGACTTCAAAAAATCGCTAAGCAAGCCCAGGATTTTGGAGTCATCATCTACCAGCAGAATCAGCGGTTTCCCTTTTAAAATTTCTGTATTTTCTGTTGGTTTATCGGGCTCATTTTCATCTATATAGCTCAGCTCGTCTAATTCATCTGCAGGCTCATCAAGCAATTCAACAGGACTTAATTCATGGACATCAGGAAATTCGCAAATAAAACGTGTTCCTTCATCTTGCCTGTTTTCAAAACGAATACTTCCCTTGAGCAATTCAACGAGACCTTTAGTAACGGCAAGACCTAGGCCTGTAGATTGATACCCGGGAAAACTACCCTTTTTTTTGGCCTTCGAAATACCAAAGGGCTCAAAGATTTTTTGAAAGTGTTCTGGCTGAATCCCTATTCCGTTGTCATCGATCAGAACAGTAAGCCCCGGTTTTTCAGATTTTATTGTTATTACTACCGAGCCTCCAGGATTATTGTATTTTATAGCATTAGAAATCAGGTTGGTAAAGATGCGCTGAAACTTATCGGCATCTGTCCTGAACTCAAAGTTATTATCATCCGCGTGGATCTCGCAATAGATATTTCGAGTGTATGATAGTTGATCGAGATCAGATACCACCTCGCGGATAAGCTCAACCGGTTTAGCCAGCTGGATATGCAAAGGTTCCTTTCCCTTTTCCAGTTTGCGGAACTGCATTATTTCCACAACCAGCTTCTGAAGCTTTATACTATTGTTGAAGACTTTAAGCAAACGCGGGTTCTCAGCGGTATTCCGGGTTTCTTCGAGTAAGGCATGAATATGTGATGTAATAAGGGTAAGCGGGGTGCGGAACTCATGTGCCACATTGGTAAAGAATTCAATCTTATAGCTCTGCAGTTCCGCTTCTTTCTGCTTTTGAAATTCCTGAAGAACAGCTTCTTTTTTCCTTGCTTCCCTCCTCCTGTATGCAGCAAAAATCAATAACTGAATTCCTACGAGTATCAGCAAATACCCGATATATGCCCATGTAGTTCTCCAGAACGGGGGGGCAATATTGATCACTATTTCCCTGTATTGTTTTGACCAGTTGCCGTTTTCATCACTTACCCGTATCTGCAGAATGTACTTGCCAGGCGAGAGGTTTGAAAAAGCGATAGGTTGATTCGGGGGATTTGTTGTCCATTCCTCAAGAAAATTCTGCAACCTGTATGAAATCCTATAACGTTCATGTCCCCAGAATATCAAGGGGGAAACATAAAAAGTAAGTGAATTCTGGTTGTATTTCAGGCTGAGGGTTCCCTGGTGGTTAATACGCCTGTTGAGAATACCCTTGTACCCTGTTTCAGCCGGGAGATTCCTGATAAACAGCTGATTGATTGCAATAGGAGGAAAATAGGATGAGAATTTGATCTCATCGGTCTGTATTATGTCCACTCCCATTGTGCCGCCTACATAAAGCCGGCCTGTTTTTACATCGAAAAACGATGCTCCATCGCTGTATTCAAAATTAATTAAACCATCATTTACACTGAAATTCCTGACCCTTCTCCGGTTGATATCGATCAATGAAAGACCCTGGTTGGTTGTGACCCATAAATTGCCTTGCCTATCCTGCTGAATGGCATGAATACTTGTATTGGAAAGATCGGAATGAACCAGGAGGCCTGAAACTATGGCTGAGTCATCCGTTACTGGCGACAAACTGAAAATCCCGTTGCTGCTTCCAACCCAGCCGTTTCCCTTTGTATTGGTAAGAAGTGACAGTATATCATCATTCCGGATCAAGTTTGCATGTGTAAGGGTGTTATATTGAGAAATCACTCTCTTGGTTATCGTATTGTATTGATATACTCCCACTCCTCTTGTTCCAATCCATATTATTCCTGGTTTTCCTTCAGCCAGTGCATAAACGATCTGTTTTTGCTGTCCTGGAAGGGAAATACTTTTATCGAGTACCAGTTGTTCGCAACTGATGGGCAAATGTGTCCCGGATTTATCAAATTCTACCATAATAACGCCATAACCGCTTGTCCCCAGGTAAATCCGCTGGTCAACATCTTCAAGGACACGGTAGACTGACGCGAAGTTCAAGGTTGCAGCCGTTTTAAAATCCCGGGGGAAATTGCGGATGGTTTTGAAATCGGGGGAAATGATATCAACACCCTTTCCATCGGTGCCAACCCAGATACTTCCATCAGGGCGCTCATGAAATGAGAGAACAGAATTATTGCTCAACCCGTTTTTTACCGATATTTCCTTAATATGGATTCCGTTGGCGTCAAAAATATCTATTCCTCCTCCTTTAGTGCCTACCAGGACATCTCTCTTCCTGGTAACAAGAATGCTTCTCACTATCGGGTAAGCAAGCTGGTTTGAAGAGAGGTTTTTATTCGGGAATTCCGTCAACTTTAAGGAATATACCCCATTTCCATCCGTTCCTATCCACAGTATATCAGGGTCTGTTTCGTAGATGCTTAAAATACGGGTAGCAATAGGGTTGCTTGTCAACAGGTTTGAAAGGCCATTAAGCACTTCAAAATGTCGGGTAAGAAGATTGAAGCTATAAATCCGCCCTTTTTCCGTGCCAACCCACATCCTGTTTTTTAATTTGGACAGGGAGGTAGAGGTGATGATATCGTCCCTGATCCTGAGTTGCTGAACTTCTTTTGAAGCCAGGTTAATCATTAAGGCAGGGCCAGCCCTTTGCATAACGATCAGGTAAGGGCACTGGTTTATTATTACCGAAATGGAAGATGCAATAGGCCCTGTTAAAGGAAGCTGAAGCAAATCTGAGAGATGGCCACCCTTTAAACCAAGTAATTTTCCTGTTAAAGTAATACAATATACCTGTTTGTCAACCAGGTGGATTCGTTTTATGGTGAGAGAAACAGCCTGCGAACCTTTGTCAACTAAAATTTTGTTAAACTTCCCTGAGGTACTGTCAAATTTAAAAATACCACGCCCAAATACTGAAACCAATGTTCCATAGTTATTTGACTGACAAATTGAGATATCATTTTCATAGTTGATCTGTTCAGATTCCCTGGTAAAAAACGAGGTAAAGCGATCATAGATATTATCGTATAATCCCACACCTTTGTTCGTAAGCATCCAAATGGGGCCCGAAAGGGTGGGATATAACTCCCTGATAACATGATTATGAATGGAATTGGTGTTATTTCCAGGAAGGTAGGTGACTATATTATTGCCATCGTAACGGTTTAGCCCGTTCCAGGTTCCAAACCAGATATATCCTTCGGCATCTTTAGCAATAGTATTTACTGCACCGTTCGACAGTCCGTCGCGCCTTGAAATGGAATGAACATTTGTTTTGTATTCTGCGTTCAGGGAAACAGAATACAAGCAGGTAAGAAAGAATAATAGCAGGATTCTAAACATTTAATGTATGAAATCAGTATTCAGTCTTTGATCTATAAAGTTAGACTAATTTGTTAAAATGCTGAAAGATATAATTGGAGCAATTCAAACAGAGCAGATAAAGTGAACAGCAGGAATCATTAATTGTTTTATATTACCTGGAGCAGGAGGACATATGTTCCAAAACAAAATCTATTATTGATAGCTGGTGCGCGCAAATACTTATACTATATTTAGTCAGTATTTTAACCAACCATCCCAAAATCTTCACAAACGATGAATTACCCCCAAAAAGTTACTATTGGAGACATCACTGTCCGCGACGGGTTTCAACACGAGGAGAAGTTTATTCCTACAGCTGCAAAACTCTGGTTATCAGAACAACTGATACTTGCCGGGTTCAGGCATATTGAGGTAACCAACCTGGGTAATCCTACCGGGATGCCCCAGTTTAAGGACTCGGATGAGATTCTGAAAAAGATACGGTCCAGCAAAACAATTGCACATTTGCTCCCGAATGTCAGTCTTACCGCTGTGACCATCCGGGAAAAGGCAATTGAAAGGGCAATCCAGGCACGACAGGAGGGATGGGGCCCGGACCGGATCCTGCTCATGGTTTCCACAAGTGAATCGCATCACCGCAAGAATTCGGGCTTGTCACTGGATGATTATTGGAAAATGGCCGAGAAATATATCCCTCTTGCAAAGGATGCCGGGCTGAAAGTTAATGGAACAGTAAGTACCATCTGGGGTTGTCCGATAGAAGGTCCCACAAAAATGGAAAAAGCTGTTGAATTTTCAAAACGCTGGTTTGACATCGGCGCCAGCGATGTGGAACATGCCGATCATGATGGTTCCGCCTCTCCTGATAGGGTGTACCGGTATTATTCCATGTTGCTGGAAAAAATACCCCGTCCCGAAAAGCAGATCGTCCATTTCCACACTACCCGGGGATGGGGCCTGGCGAACGTTCTTGCTGCACTTCAGGCCGGAATGACAAATTACGAAGCCACTATGGGAGGAATAGGCGGGCAACCGGCCAATTTCGTAGATGGTGTTCCTGTAGCAGGCACAGGTGCCTACTATTATGCCGACCCGAGTATCACCGGACTGGTTCAGACAGAGGATATGGTTGTGATGATGGATGAAATGGGAATTGATACCGGGCTGGATGTGGACAAGGTTCTCGAAATAGGGTCAATGGTTGAACGGATTGTCGGGCGAAAGTTGCGTTCTGAAACTGTGAAGACAGGCAGGATACCCAAGTTGTTGACGAGACGGGGGTAAGGGGAGGTAATAAGTAGTCATTCAATGGCAATTCAATGGTAATTCATGGTTATTGTAAATGTTATATTAAATTCAGTCTAAACACTAATCCAACTTCATAAAATTTTTATCTCAAATTACTCTTTTTGCTTTCGTCGTTCTTTTCTTTTTCGGTTATAAAAAGATTCAAACACAAATCCCGATAGTATTATCGATGATGGTTCCTGCCAGATCATCAAGAATGAGGGCGGCTGGCATGTGATCAGGTAGCAACAAGAACCTGTCAACTACCGGGATCAAAGTGTCCGGGTAAAGCAAATGAAATAAATTAAGTAAGGAATCTATTTGTATTCCAGGACCTGGACATCCCCCCTAATGATGGATACACCATTCATAGCCAGAGAATCGAGGTCGTTTACAATGGGGTAAATGGATACAGGCGCTATTTTCTCGATCCTGCGTGTGAGCTGGGCGGTGAAGAATTTGCTGTTCAGTATGGCGCCCATGACAAGAATGCCATCCACATTGCATTCAAGAACGGTTGACATAGCCCCGATCTCTTTAGCAATCTGGTATGCCATTGCATCAAAGATAAAAGTGGCTTGTTCATCACCTTCATCTATCATTGACAACACCTTACTCAGCGATTTTGTGCCAAGGTAAGCGAGAATCCCGCCTTTTTCGGTAACAATGCTTCTCATCTCCGCATGGGTATATTTCCCGCTATAACAAAGATCAATGACTTGGCCAACGGGTAATCCTCCGCATCGGGTCATTGAAAACGGGCCGTCCCCGTCAAATGCCTGGTTTACATCGACAACTTTGCCGTTATGGTGGGCTCCCACCGAAACCCCGCCACTCCCTATATAGGCAACAACAAGGTTGAGGTCTTCATATTTGCGGTTGATGCTTTTGGCATATTCCCTGGAGACATTCTTATGATTGAGTGCATGGAAAATGGAACTGCGTTCGATCTGGGGTAGCCCGGAAACCTTTGCAATGGGTTCCAGTTCATCAACCACGACTGGATCAGCAAGGTATGCTTTTGCATCCGGCAGGAGGGAAGCTATTTTATCGCCGATTAATCCTCCCAGGTTAGTGGCATGACGACCCATCACCCCATTGGTCAGGTCTTTTATCATGGCTTCGTTCACCTGGTAGATTCCTGATTTAACAGGTTTTATCAATCCACCCCGGGCCATCACGATAGCTATATCACCCATTTCAATCTGATTGTTGTTCATCTCTTGCATAATGAGATTGGTCCGGTAATCCAGCTGGTCAATTACATCGGTAAAAGAGGCGAGGTCCTCGGTTTTGTGCCGGATCGATTTCAGGAAAATCAGGCTTGTGTTGCGGTAAACAGCAATTTTGGTAATGTCGACTTCAGGATAAATGACCAGGATACTTTTCATAGGAATGTTCATTTGGAACGTTATGCCAAAGTTAAAAATATTTGCTTAAGGGTGTTAACCAGGATGGAATTGTTGATTCCGGCGACCTGATACCGGTAGATAATGATGCTTCAGCCTTTTTGCAGAGTTACAATCCGACCGATGCGAATGGTGACGGGATCATTGACTCAAGCGATATGATATTGCTGGATAATAATTCATCGCTGTTTATTGCTAAAATTACTCCCTGAGAAGTCAAGTAGAATTGCTGAATTTATAGATTGAAAGAGGTAATGACAATAGCATACTGCTATTGGCCCAGGTTTCTTATTAAGCTTCAATTTCCTTAATCCGTTCATAACCTGTTTGTGCCAATAATTGCTCAAAGGGTTCTGCTTTGGGCGAAGGAATGGATTGTACAATGCGAAGTAACCCTTGTGTATCAGCGCAATCAGTTTTATATTTTTTGCCATCAGTAGATTCTAATTTCAGTTGTCGACAATTCGTCGATAACTCAATACCCGAAAGTTTTTCCCGTTTTCTTCATCTCCTTCCAATAACCTTCGGGCTGAGGGCAGTCGATTAATATCTGAACAACATTTACCAGTATAATTGTTTTTAAAATCGACGACACAGCCCCAATTTTATAATAAGTAATACAATAAGACAGCAAGTCATTGAAAAATGACAAATTCGATCTTTTGAAATTGTATTTTTGCTAATGAAATGAATATAGAAAAGAATCTTATATATCTCGATAATAATGCTACAACACCAATTGATCCCAAGGTGTTGGAAGCAATGATGCCGTATCTTACCTCTAATTATGCAAATGCCAATAGTACACATAGGTTTGGAGATGATGCTTATGATGCTGTAAAATTGGCTAGGAAACAAGTTGCTGATCTTTTAGGTGCAGAACCCTATGAAATTGTCTTTACTTCCGGTGCAACTGAAGCTATTAACTTGGCAATAAAAGGAGTAGCTGAATCTTACTCTCAAAAAGGGAATCATATCATAACTGTATCCACAGAACATCCGGCTGTTCTGGATACATGTAAATATCTCGAATCGAAAGGGTTTGAAATAACCTTTTTGCCAGTTCTTTCTGATGGCTTGATTGATCTATCAGAACTAAAGCGTTCTCTGAAAGCTGATACCATAATGGTCTCTGTAATGCTTGCCAACAATGAAACAGGAGTAATACAGCCAATCAGAGAAATCGCTGAACTGGCCCACAATGTTGGGGCATTATTTATGACTGATGCAACACAAGCTGCCGGGAAAATTCCAATCAGCGTTGACTTATCAGGTATTGATTTACTTTGCATGAGTGGACACAAGATTTATGCACCTAAG
>Ga0079306_1001365_pt1 | contig 16458 bp, 15 predicted proteins | sample Methanotroph_Enr_FD_79181 | JGI IMG/M metagenome (GOLD analysis project Ga0079306, IMG submission 79181) | Enriched soil microbial communities from Old Woman Creek wetland in Ohio, USA - Methanotroph_Enrichment_5 | ecosystem: Environmental > Terrestrial > Soil > Wetlands | place: USA: Ohio...
CACGATGCCGCAGATCTCCTCGATGATGGCCTCGAAGGGCTTGCCGCTCTCCTTGGCGATGAGGCTGGGGTTGGTGGTCACCCCGTCCAGCACGCCCAGGGCGTTGATGCGCTTGATCTCGTCGATGTTGGCGGTGTCGATAAAGAACTTCATGGTCGCGAACTCCTGGCCGGCTCCCGCCGTACTCTTCCATTCTCCCAGGGCGCGCGGGAAGCTGGAAGCCCGGAGTCTTCCATGTCAAACCCCGAAATCCAGGTCCTCGACAGGGGCTTCGTCCGACTCATCGACCACATGGGATCGGACCTGTCGGTGGTGAACGCCGCGCGGGTGTCCTTCGGCAAGCGCAAGGAGGCCCTGGACGACGGGGACGCCAAGCTCATCCGCTACCTCTCGGCGCACGAGCACACCTCGCCCTTCCGCCACACGGCCATGACCTTCCACGTGAAGGCGCCGATCTTCGTGTTCCGGCAGTGGATGAAGCACCGCATCGCCTCCGAGTTCAACGAGATCTCCGGCCGCTACGTGGAGTTCGCGGAGGACGAGTTCTTCGTGCCGGAGTCGTTCCGGAAGCAGGCCAAGGTCAACAAGCAGGGCAGCGAGGGCGAGATCGACGCCGCGAACCGGGATCGGGCCCGGGCCGCCTACCTGGAGAGCTGCCGGGGCGCCGTGGCCCACTACAAGGAGCTGATCGAGCTGGGGGTCTGCCGCGAGCAGGCCCGCTGCATCCTGCCCCTGGGGCTCTACTCGGAGGTCTACTGGACCGTGAGCCTGCAGGCCGTGGCGCACTTCATCCGCCTGCGCTCCGACAGCCACGCCCAGTGGGAGATCCAGCAGTACGCCGCCGCCGTGCGGCGGGCCGTGGAGCCCCTCTATCCCGTCAGCCTCGCCGCCCTCCTGGCATCGGAGATGGGGTGAGCACACCCCCCCTCAACCCGGCCCTCTTCCATCTGGACGAGGACCACCTCTGGGTGATGCACTGCGCCGAGGGACCGGTGCCGAGGGCGGGGATGCGGGCGGTCCGAGCGATGATGCTGAAGGAGCTGAGGCCCTGGGAGATGCGCTGGGAGGAGGACTTCCAGGGCATCCCGACCGCCCTGCGGGCCGAGGCGGCGGCGCTCGTGGGCGGCCGCCCCGAGGACATCAGCCTCACCACGAACACCTCCGCGGGCCTGCTGTCCGTCACGCAGGGCCTGCCCTGGCGGGAGGGCGACGAGGTGGTGGCGCCCCTTGGGGAATTCCCCTCCAACGCCTGGCCCTGGCTGGCCCTGGAGGGGCGGGGCGTGGCCTTCCGCGAGGTGCCCCTGTGGGAGGGCCACCGGGCTGGACTCATGGCCTGGGAGGGCGCACCTCCCGGGGAGGGCGTGGATCCCGAATCAGCCCTGCTGGCGGCCCTGGGTCCCCGGGTCCGGGTCCTCGCGCTGTCCTGGGTGCGCTTCCAGGACGGCCTGAGGCTGGACCTCGCCCGCCTGGGACGGGTCTGCGCCGCGCGGGGCGTCCGGCTGGTGGTGGACGGCATCCAGGGGGCGGGCACCCTGCCCGTGGAGCTCGAGGGGGTGTCGGCCTTTGCCACGGGCGGGCACAAGGGCCTGCTGGCGCCCCAGGGAATGGGCTTTCTCTGGACGGAGGCGGGGTTTCGCCAGTCGCTGTCGCCTTCCGGCACCTGGCTCTCGGTGGAGGACGCCACGGACTTCTCCCGCCCCTCCACGGATTTCCAGCGGAGCTGGCTGGAGGATGGGCGGCGGCTGGAGCCCGGCGGCCCGAACCTGCTCCAGTCCACGGCGCTCCTCGTCTCGCTCGACCTGCTGAACCGGGCGGGCGTCGCCGCCATCGCCCGCCACGTGGACGCGCTGCAGGCCCGCCTGCTGGACGCCCTCCGGCGCACGACCTGGGAGGGAGAGGCCCGCCGCCTGTCCGACCTCCGCCGGTCCGGGAGGCTGGGGTCCATCCTGGCGCTGCACCATGGGGGACGCGGGCCGCAGCGCCTCCAGGGCCTCCTGCAGGAGGGGCTCCGGCGGGGCATCTACGCCTCGGTGCGGGAGGGCTACCTGCGGATCGCCTTCCACGGCTTCCATACGGAGGCGGACGCGGATCGCGTGGCGGCCTGGCTCCGGGGGGTCCCCGCCTAGGGGAACAGGTAGCTCAGCTTCATCTGCACCACGTCATCCGAGGGCAGGTGCGGGAGGACCGCGAGATCGGGGCGGGGGGAGAGGCTGGCCCGGTCGTTGATCAGGGCATCGGTGCTGGCCCCGTGGGTGTACACCAGGAAGAAGGTGGAGCCTGGCCTGAACTCCCAGCGGGTGATGAGGTTCAGGTTCCAGTCCCGGTAGCTGAAGGCGGTCTGAGGGGTGGTGCCGGGGGGCTGGTCCGGCGGCAGGCCCGCGGCCAGGGTCTGGTCGTCCACGTAGTACTGCAGGTCGCGGAAGGCCCAGTTGGCCGCCAGCCACTGGCTGAAGGCCTGGAGGGTCAGGCGGGTGCTGAAGGCATAGGACACGCGCAGGGTCTGGTTGAACTGGCTCAGGCGCCGCAGGCCCACGATGGGCGTGAGGACGGGCGTCTCCAGCCACATCAGCTCCCCCTCGTCTCGGGTGAGGGAGGTCGAGAGCTGGATCTCCATGGCCGAGGTGGGCTTGATGGACTGGAATAAGGAGCTGTTCGTGGAGGGGCCGCCCTCGCGCCAGGCCCGGTTGAGGGCCAGCCGCACGTACCAGGGGCGGTTGCCGGGGGTGTCGAAGCCCAGGTTGGCGTAGGGAATGGCGGGACGCTGGAGGTACTTCTTCGCGGGATCGTCGAAGGTGCGCAGCTCCCGGTCATCCTCGGCGGGGAGGTCCACCCCGCCGCCGCCCCAGAGGGACATGTAGTTGGTGAAGTCGGTGCGGCCCCAGGTGTTGAATTCCCGGAGGAACACATGGCCCGCCTGGTCGCGTGCCGCGAGGTGGTCGAGCCCCCAGGCCCAGTTCCGGAAGACGCCCGCGGTGCGGTCCCACCGGCGCGTGAGGCCCGCATAGACCCTCTGTTCATCCGCCCGGCTCAGGTAGCCCAGATCGTTCGGGTTGTAGTCGTGGCCCGCATTGATGACCTGGGTCTCCAGGCCCCAGCCGTCGGCCCACTCCTGGTGGGCCCGCAACCGGCCGCGCCAGCCCTGGTCCCGGGTGTCCCCGGCGCCGGCCTGGCTGCGGCTGAGGGTGCCCTCCAGGAGGCCGCTCCGATCCTCGCTCCGATAGACTCCGTCGAGGGCCTGCACCTGGGCCGCCCGGCCTGCGGGGCCGGCCTCGTGGACGAGGGAGGCGAAGCCCCCGAGGTAGCTGCCGCGATCGTCCATCATCTGCTGGATGCGCAGCACGCCATAGTTGGTGAGGGGCGCCAGCTCCCGCTCGACCATCCGGCCGGAGGCATCGCGGATGGCGGCCCGGGCGGGCTCCACGCTGGCGCCCAGGAGGCCCACGTTGGTGCCGCCGTCGTACTTGGCGGTGTACTTGGCCGCCGCCGTCAGGGTGGTGGCGTCGGGCCGGTCCACCAGGGTCTCGCCCGGGTTCAGATCGGGATCGGAGAGGCCGCGGCCGATGCGGCGGCTGTAGAAGAGATCCGGGCCCGCCACGCGGAAGATCTCGGCGCCCTCCAGGAAGAAGGGCCGCTTCTCGGGGAAGAAGGTCTCCACGGTGCCCAGATTCAGCACGGTCTGGTCCACCTCCACCTGCCCGAAATCGGGGCGCACGCTCAGATCCACCTGCCCGATGCCGTCCAGGCCCCAGCGCGCGTCCAGGCCGGCGTGGCGCTGCCAGCCGCGGTCATCGTAGCTCCGGGCGGTCTCGAACTTGCGGGCGGCGCTCACGAAGGGGACGTACTCCCGGCGGGGCCGGGGATGCACGTCCTCCAGGCCCACCAGCAGCGGGAACTGGCTCACGAACCCGCCCTCGCCCTGGGGCACCACATACCAGCGGGAGGATTCGCGGAGGTGCCCCTGGTCGGTGCGGGTGAAGTTCACGCCCCAGACCTGCGGACCCTCCTCCTCGCGGATGCGGAGCAGGGAGAGGGGGATCTTCAGCTCCGCCGTCCAGCCTCCGGCGTCCCGGGTGACGGCGCTCTCCCAGACCCCGTCCCAGCTGGTGTCGTAGTCGGTGTCGTTGGCGATGACGCCGTCCCGCTGCACACCGGCGGCATTCACCTCGAAGACCACGGCGGTGCGGTGGTCGTGCGTGGTGTCCAGGGCCACGCTGAACCAGTCGCTCTGGCTGTCCTGGTCCCGCCGATGGAGGCGGCGCACGATGGTGGTGTGGCCCCCGTCCAGGGCGGGGTCGTGGTGCATCCGGGCGCCGACATAGAGGTAGTGGTCGTCGTAGAGGACGGACACGTCGGTGACCTGGCGGGCGGGCCTGCCGCGATCCGGCCACTCCTCCGTGAAGCTCGTGGCGGCGGGCGCCAGGCGCCAGTCCAGCTCGCGCAAACGCCCGTCCACGTGGATGGGCCCGCGGATCCGCACGGCGCGGAGTTCCTGGACGGTGGGTTGCGCACCGAGGACGAGCCCCAGGAGGAGCCCGGCGAGGGACCGGATGCGAACGCCCATGGACCTCCTGGACGCGGGGCCGCCGGGCCCGTGCGTGGGGTATCATCTTGCCACATGTCGCGAGGCATCACGAAGCGCCGGGAGCCTCGGGCATCCTGGACGCACCTACAGAGGTCCGAGGAGTCCCCATGCGCACCCTGCTCATCGCCGTCCTGGCCGCCCTGCCGCTCCTGGCAGGCGGGGGGGGCACCGTGGCCTTCAAGCAGCACACCTTCATGGCCGAGGTGGCCTCCACGGAGCCGGAGAAGGCCAAGGGCCTCATGTACCGGCAATCCCTAGCCAAGGACCGCTGCATGTTCTTCGTCTACGCGCAGGATGGCGAGCATCCCATCTGGATGAAGAACTGCCTCATCGCCCTGGACGTGGCCTGGGTGGACGCCGACGGCCGCATCGCCGAGGTGGCGGAGAACGTTCCGCCCTGCTCGCCCATGCGCGGCGATGACTGCCCCACCTACGGCGGCACCGTGCCGTCCCGCTACTTCATCGAGTTCCCCGTCGGCACCTTCAAGCGCCTGGGCCTTCGCAAGGGGGACCGCCTGGGCTGGGACCTGACCCTGGATGATGGCACCCGGGTGAAAGGCGGCGCCCCCGTGCCCGAGGGCCGCAGGAAGAAGTAGCCGCGGCTTCCTACTCCTCGGCCTTCGCCCCCTCTCGCCCCTTGCGGGGCGGACGGGTGAGGGTGCGCAGGCCCTCCGGGGTAGGGGGCAATTCAGGCAGGTCCAGGGGCGCCAGGCGGTCCGCCAGGAGCCGCCAGGCCCGGGCCTGGCGCGGCAGGCGCTCGGGTTGGATGACCTCGAAGCCCTGGGCATAGCTCACGAAGGGGGGCATCACCAGGGCGAAGCCCGTGTAGAGGAAGGCGGGCAGGCGCATCCAGTCCGGCTCCGCGGCAGGCCCGGGGGCCGGCACGGCGAAGAGGGGGTGGACCCCCCCATTGATCCAGAAGCCATGGTGGGGATCGTGGCGGGGGTAGACGAAGATCCGGCGGCGGTGCATGAGGGTGAAGGGCCCCACCTTGTGCTGCTCCACGGGGCGGATGCCGGTGCCCTCCAGGGCCGGGCCATCGCTGCGGTCCGGGTGGCCCACCACCTGCACGACCTTGCGCCCGCCGGCCTTCAGCTTGCGGAAGATGGTCCGCAGTTCGTCGGCCTCGTCGCCCTCCAGGGCGCCCTGGGAGGGCTTGAGGTCCCCCAGGAGGGCCAACTGCTCCGGGGCGTACTCGTCCAGCAGGCTGAAGGCCCGGTCCCAGATCTCCTGCTGGGGCGTGGTGGGCAGGGCGTCGAAGCGCCGGCGGCGGGCCGCGCCCAATCCGAAGAAGAAGTCCGCCAGCACCAGGGTCTTCTGCCGGGGGAGCCACACGGCCCGCCGGCTGTCGAGCACCACGTCGTCGCTGAGCTGGACCTGCATCGGGCCTCCCGCTTCCATTGGACCACAGGGCGCCCCAGAATCCCCGGAGGGGGATGCGTGCCGCATGGCCAGGGCCACAGCCTGAGACTGGACTGGCGGGGGGAGCCGCGGAGGGTGCTGCTCCACGACCCCCCGGACGCCGCCGGCCGGCGCCTGCCCCTGGTGCTGGCCCTCCACGGCACGGGCGGCACGGGCCGGATCATGGCCACGCTCTCGGGCCTCAGCCACCTGGCGGACCGCGAGGGCTTCCGCGTGGCCTACCCCCAGGCTCTGGGCGAGCCGGGCACGGAGGATCCCGCCCGGGGTGCCGCATGGAACGCCGGGCCGGGCTTCGGGTGTCCCCTGCACCCCGAGGCGGACGACGTGGGGTTCCTGGAGGCCGTGGTGGACCGGGTGGATCGCCATGGGCCCGTGGATCCCCGCCGGATCTTCGTGGCGGGCTTTTCCAACGGGGCCCGCATGGCCACCCGCCTGGCCCTGGAGGCCTCCGGCTGGGTGGCCGCCGTCGCGGCCGTGGCCGGCTCCCCCGTAGCCGGACCCTCGCCGGCCCGGCCCGTGCCCACCCTGGCCTTCCACGGCACGGAGGATCGCCACATCCCCTACGGCGGGGGCACCGGCAGCCAGGGGCGCCGTCTGGCCGCCCCGCCCGCGCCGGAGGCCCTGGCCCACTGGGCGGCCCTCATGGGCTGCGACGGGGGACCCGAGCGGACGTGGCGGGGCCTGCATGCCCTCGACCTGTGGCGGGGCGGCGACGTGGAGGTGGGGCTCTGGACCGTGGCGGGCATGGGCCACGCCTGGCCCGGCGGGCGGGCCTACGCGCCCGGAGCCGACGCTCCCGCGCCGGACCTGCCCGCTGCGGAGCTGATCTGGGCCTTCTTCGAGACCCATCCCCTGGAGGTTCCATGAACGCCATCCCCTTCCTCGCGGGGCTGGCCACGGGCCTCTCCGGGGGCATGCTGGCGGGCGTCTTCGGCGTGGGCGGGGGGCTCGTGATGGTGCCCCTCCTGGGCCTGATCCTGGGTCTGGACCAGCGGCAGGCCCAGGGGGCCACCCTGGCGGCCATGCTGCTGCCCACGGGGCTGCCGGCGGTGCTCGAGTACCACCGGCGCGGCATCCGAACGGGGTTGCCGCTGGTGGGCGTCCTGGTGCTCGGCTTCCTGGCGGGCATCTACGGCGGCGCCCGGGTGGCCAACGGCATTCCGCCCCTCCTGCTGCGCTGGGGCTTCATCGCCTTCCTGCTCCTCATCGCCGCCCAGACCTGGCGCCGGAAGGAGCGGGCCGCCGTGGACCGGGGAACCGAGCCCCTGGACCTGTCGCGGGGGCTCTGGCGCTACGGCCTGCCCATCGGCGCCCTGGCCGGCGTGCTCTCGGGGCTCACGGGTCTGGGCGGGGCCATCGTGGTGATCCCTCTCCTCGCCGGCCGGTTCCGCATGACCCAGCACGAGGCCCAGCTCACGAGCCTGGCCATGCTCCTGCCCCCCATCGGTCTGCCGGGGGTCCTCGTCTATGCCCGCGCCGGCAGCGGCCTCCCGTGGCTGGTCATCTCGGGCGTGGCCCTGGGTTTTGCCCTGGGGGCCTTCCTCGGAGCCAAGGTCGCCACGCGCCTCCGCGGCGCCCGCCTCAAGCAGGCCTTCGCCCTCCTGGCCGTGGCCATGGCCCTGCTGCTGGTCCTGCGGGGGCGGTGATCAGAGGAAGCCGAGGCGCGGGTAGCTGGCGCCCAGGAGGGTGTCCGTGGCGCTGGTGGCCTGGCCCAGCCAGCGGTCCAGGACCGTGGCGTAGAGGCTCCGGAAGTCGGTGGTGAACTTCATGTTCCCGTTGGCGTCCAGGTTGGTGAGATCCGGGTAGCCGCCGTAGAGGCCGCCCTTCACGGCCCGGCCCACGCAGAAGGAGAGTCCCGCCGTGCCGTGGTCCGTGCCGCTGCTGTTCTCCTGCACGCGCCGGCCGAACTCGCTGTAGGCCAGGATCATCACCCGGTCCTGGGCCGTGCCCGACGAGGTGGTGATGCTCGCCAGGTCATCGTAGAAGGCCTTGATGGAACCGCCGAGGGCCCGCTGCAGGTTGGGGTGGTCCACGGCCTGGTTGCTGTGGGTGTCCCAGCCGCTGAGGCGGGTGAAGAAGACCTGGGTGGGGAGGCCGGCAGCGATCATCTGGGCGATGAGCTTGAACTGGTTGCCGAGGGTGGAGGAGAGGGCGGAGCCGTTGAGGCGGGTGACGGGGTAGCCGGCGTCCCCGGGGTACAGGACCTTGGGTGTGCGACTGGGAAGGGAACCCCCGGCGCCGAAGGCGGGATTGTTCTGGGCGTCGTAGAAGAGGGTCCCCGCGGCGGCGGCGGCCTGGTAGGCGGCGGCCGAGGCGGGATCAGCGCCGGTGGCGGCCAGGGCGGCAGCCCAGCCCTGCTCCAGGGTGGCTGCATCGGCCACGGGGGAACTGCTGAGGAGGTAGGCGGGGTACACGTACCCTCCGCTGCCCGGGATGGACACGAAGCTGCGGGAGGCCCCCTTGAGCATGATGGGCAGGTCGGCGGTGACGGTGAGGCCCCGGAGCACGTCCCCCGTGGGGCTGAAGGCCGTGTCGGCGAAACGGCCCAGCCAGCCGTTCCCGGCGGGCACCGTGGCGCCCTGGCCCCAGAGGTCGATGGACGTGAAGTGGGAGAGGTTCGGATTGGGCATGCCGATGCCCGTGATCCAGGCCACCCGGCCCAGGGCGTGGAGCTGGTCCATTCCCGCGAAGTCGGTGTTGAGGCCCACGCCGCTGCCCAGGTCGATCTGCTGGGTGCCGGGGATCTGGAGGGTGGCCCGCTTGGTCTGGTAGATGCCCAGGTTCGCGCCGGCATTGGGCGGCAGCATGCTCAGCCAGTCATTCCCGCCGTCGATGTTGACGATGACGAGGATGGGCGAGGAAGGCACGGGGAGGGGTGGCTGGGAGGGGCTCCCGCTGGAGGCCCCTCCGCCGTGCCCGCCGCCACAGGCGCTGAGGCCGGCCAGGGTCGCGCCCGCGGCCCCGAGGGTCTGGAGGAAATCGCGTCGCGTGGTCATGGTTCCTCCGGCGTCAGTAGAGCTGGCCCGCGGGCGAGCAGAGGATGAGGAAGGCCAGTTCCCGGGCCTTGGCCTGGGAGGCCACGTCCCAGGCGAAGGTGGAGGGCCAGAGGTCGGCGAGCCATCCGTCTGTGACGGCGGCCGGCAGGGGCGCGGGCTGGAGGAGGGCGGTCAGCCGGGCCAGGACGTCCTGGGGCGAGGCCGGAGCCGTGGGGAACCAGGCGGTGACGGCGGTGGGAAAGAGGGGGTAGGTGGTCCCGCTGTAGCTGCGGGTCTCCGCCAGGGCCAGGGCGGCGGCCAGCTTGCCCCGGTACCGGATCGTGTTGCTGTTCAGCCAGGCCGTGTGCTCCTTCCAGCCGTTGGGACCGGTGGGATCGAACAGCTTCATCCCCGCCTGGTCGAAGGTGGTGGCGGCGTTGGTCACCAGCCGCCAGGCCGGGTATCCCTTCGGGGTGGCGGCGGAGGCGGCGGCCAAGGCTGGACAGAGCATCCGGGCGGCGCGGACCGTCCAGGAGACGGGGCCCTCGGCCAGGGCGAAGCGGTTGGCCGGATCGAAGAAGTACTGCGACTTCAGGAGGGTCTTCAGGACGGTCCGAAGGTCGAAGCTCGCGGCCTGGATCATGGCCTGCACATCGGCGAGGTCCGCCGCGGAGTAGGTGGCGGTGACGAAGTGGATGAGGAGCCGCCTGGCGAGGAACTGGGCGCAGTTGGGCCCCCGGGAGGTGAGGATGCTCCGGAGGGCGTTCTCGCCCTTGGCCAGGCCGCCGGTGGTGGTCACGTCGAAGGTCTGGCCCAGGTAGGACACGGTCCCCGTGGCGTGCATGCTGGGGCTGTTCGTGGCCGTGCCGCCGTACCAGAGCCGCGTGTCCGGCGCGATGGCGCTGCCGTCGTAGACCTTGAACCGGGCGTCGGCCGGGTACTTCACATTGGGGTTGGCGGGGTTCACCTTGAGGTCCGCATCGGCATAGGTGAAGCTCCAGCCGCTGAGGGCCCGGGCCAGCTGGGTGATGTCCGCCTGGTTGTAGCCGTTGTCGGCCCCGAGGCTGTAGAGCTCCATCACCTCCCGGGCATAGTTCTCGTTGGCGACCTTGGTTCCTGCGGCATTGTTGAGGACGGAATCCAGCCAGACGGCCATGGCGGGATCCTGGCTCACGGCCACGAGGAGGTCGTCGAACCTGGCGAGACCCAGGGTCCGGAAGGTCTGGTACTGCTTGAGCATGAGGGCGGCGTTGTTCACCTTGTGCCAGCCCGTGGCGAAGAGGTTGTGCCAGAAGAGGGCCATCCGCTCCTGGAAGGCGTAGGGGTTGTGCTGCATCCGCCAGGCCGTGATCGCCTGGGCGGTGTTCAGGCTGTTCCGCCAGGCGTCGGCGCCCTCGACCAGGAAGGGATGGGGGGGCTGCACCGCGGGGACGTCCACGCTGCCGGCCACGCTGGTGTTGGCGGAGATCTGCGGTTCCAGGACGACATCGGCCGTGGCGGCGGCGGCCTGGTAGGCCATGGGGTCGAGGGCCGTGCCGTCGATCCAGGCGTCGATGGCGGTACCCGGCGCCTGGGCCGCCAGGGCCGCGGCATCCTCCGGGTTCAGCCCGAATCCGGCGCGGCGGGCGAAGTGCTGGACATCCGCGACGGTCCAGGCGGTGATGGCGGTGAGGACGGCCATGGAAGCTCCTGGGGCTCAGTTGTTGGGGGCGCCGGCGGCGATCCAGGCGGACAGGGTGTCCACCGTGGGCTGGCAGAGGTTGGGGGCGGCCAGGGGCATGCGGGCCCCATAGCCCGTCCCGCCCGGCTGGTCCTGGGTCACCTTGGCAATGATCCAGGAATGGGCCACGTCGCCGGGCTTCACCAGGACCCAGCCCTGGCCTGTGGGGGCGTTGGCGGGAACCACGTTCACGAGCTGGGCGTAGACCTGGGCGGCGGTGCCGGAGTAGATCACATGGCCGGTGGGGGAGGGCCCGCCATGGCAGCTGGTGGCGGCCGATCCGCAGCTGCTCTGGAGGGCGGGCAGGAGGTCGGCCGAGAAGCTGGGGTTGGCCTTGGCCGTGCCGATGGGGCAAGTGGTGGCCGGGGGGGGTGGCGGCGCGGCGGTGGCGGTGGATCCCCCACCCCCGCCGCTGCAAGACAGGAGAAAGGGCACGGACAGGAGGGCCGGGAGGAGGGCGCGTCGCATGGGGCTCCGGAGGGGTCCACCCAGCATGAGCATTGAATGTGCCAGGTCAAGGTTTGAACAGGTAACTTCCGGGGACCCCAGGGGACGGAGAAGGGGTGAAGGCGATGCGCTATCCTCGACGGGGAGGTAGTCCCGTGTCCCTGGAAGCCCAGACCCCCCTCTACACGGGGGAGCGCCTGCGAGACCTGATCCTCTGCTATGCGGGGCCCTGGGCCTTCGGGCCTTATCTGCGCTGCCGGGAGGATCTGGAGTTGCTCTGGCATGCCCGCCAGGGCGTCATCCTGGCCTTCGCGGAATGCGTGGGGACCCTGGCCCTGATCTTCCTGGGCCTCTTCCCCGTCTTCGGAGCGGTATCCGTGCGCTTCTTCCTGCCCCTCTGGCTGCTCTGGTGCCTGGGCATGTCGGTGACGAGCATCCTCCAGGCCACCAAGGGGAAGCGGAACAAGATCCCCGTCATCCACCAGTTCGTGGACTACCTCTGATCCGATGCGGGTCGCTCCGCAGGCGACCGCATGTCGCCTGCGGAGCGGGGACCCGCACGGATGGAGAATCAGGCCGGGCCGCACCGGGCGTTCAGGATCAGCATGGCGTCGCCGTAGCTGAAAAAGCGGTACCGCTCGCGCACTGCCTCGGCGTAGGCGGCTTTCGCGAGACCGAGGCCCATCAGCGCGCTCACCAGCACGAAGAGGGTGCTCCCGGGCAGGTGGAAGTTGGTGAGCAGGTGGTCGGCGGTGCGCAGGGCGTAGCCGGGCGTGATGAAGAGCCGAGTGGCGCCCTCCCGAGCCAGGTTGGTGCCGTCCCAGGCGGCCTCCAGGGTGCGCAGGGACGTGGTGCCCACGCAGAGGACGGGGCGGGTGCGGTCCCTCAGGACGGGTTCGAGGACCGTGGCGGTGTCGGCGGGGACCTCGTAGCGCTCCTCGTGCATGGCGTGGTCCTCGAGGCGCTCGGCGGTCATGGGCCGGAAGGTGCCGAGGCCCACGTGGAGGCGCACGGGATGCCAGCCGCAGCCGCGCCCGCGGAGCCGCCCGATGAGCTCCGGCGTGAAGTGGAGGCCCGCCGTGGGGGCGGCCACGGCCTCGCCCTGGCTGGCGGCGAAGACGGTCTGGTAGCGGGTCTCGTCCTCGCCCTCGGCCAGGTGCTCGATGTAGGGCGGCAAGGGCAGGCGGCCGATGCGGTCGATCTCGTCCCAGTCCAGGCCGTGGTCCGCATGGACGCGCACGGCGCGCAGGCCCTCGGGCAGGGTCTCGAGTACCTGCAGCTCGGCCAGGGCGGCACCGGAGATGGGATCGACCACCGTGGCCCGGGCGCCGGGCTTCAGGCGGGCCCCGGGCTTCACCATGGCTTCGAAGGCGCCGGCGCCCAGGCTGCGCAGCAGCAGGGCCTCGCCGGCCCCGCCTCCGGAGCGTTTCAGGAAGAGCCGGGCGTGGCGCACCCGCACGTCGTTGGGCACGCAGAGGCAGGCCTCCGGCAGGAGGTCCGGCAGGTCGCGGATGTTCCGGTGGGACCAGACGCCCGTGCGGGCATCCACCACCAGGAGGCGGGCGCCGTCGCGCTCCGGGGCCGGGTGCTGGGCGATCAGCTCGGGCGGGAGGTCGAAGTGGAAGTCCGTGCGCTGCATGCCGGGCCGGTCACGCCTCGGAGAACTGCAGCCGGTGCAGCCGGGCGTATTCCCCGTCGCGGGACAGGAGCGACTCGTGGGTGCCCTGCTCCACGATGCGGCCCTGCTTCAGGGCGCAGATGCGGGTGGCGCGCTGGATGGTGCTGAGCCGGTGGGCGATGACCAGGGTGGTGCGGTTCTCCATGAGGGCCTCCAGGGCCGCCTGGACGGCCCGCTCGCTCTCGGTGTCGAGGGCGCTGGTGGCCTCGTCGAGGATGAGGATGGGGGGATCCTGGAGCAGGGCCCGCGCGATGGCGATGCGCTGGCGCTGGCCGCCGGAGAGGCTCGCCCCTGTCTCGGCCAGGGGCGTGTCGTAGCCCTTGGGGAGGGCGGCGATGAAGTCGTGGGCGTGGGCCTTCCGCGCCGCCGCGATGACCGCCTCGCGGCCGGCGTCGAGGCCGTAGGCGATGTTGTCATGCACCGTGTCGAGGAAGAGGAGGGTCTCCTGGGTGACGATGCCGATGATCTTCCGCAGCTCGCGGGGGTCGAAGTCCCGCAGGTCCGTGCCGTCCAGGGTGATGCGGCCGGCGGTGGGATCGAAGAACCGGGGGACGAGGTTCACGAGGGTGGTCTTGCCCCCGCCGCTGCCGCCCACGAGCGCCACCGTCTCCCCGCTGCGCACCTCGAGGTCGATGCCCCGGAGCACGGGGTGCTTCGCGTCGTAGGCGAAGGCCACGCCCTCGAAGCGGAGGATCGAGGGATGGGCCGGCACGGGCCGGGGGTCCGCCGGGGCGATCAGCTGGGGCTGGACGTCGAGCAGCGAGAAGATGCGCTCCAGGGCCACGGTGCTCATCTGCATCTCGCCGAACATCCGGGTCAGGCGCCGGATGGGGTCGTAGAGCTGGTAGATGGCCAGGAGGAACATGAGGAAGTCGCCGCCGGTCATGGCTCCGCTGCGGATCCGCGCCGCGCCGTAGAGGGCCAGCCCCGCGAGCAGGAGGCCACCCACGCTCTCCATGATCGGGCTCGACAGGGACTGGATGCGGACGACCTTCATCCCCAGTCGGTAGAGGCCGTGGCTCTGGTTCCGGAAGCGGCGGGATTCGTAGTCCTCCCGGGCGAAGGCCTTCACCACCCGCATGTTGGAGAGCACCTCCTTGAGGCGCTGGAGCAGGGTGTCGGAGCTGCTCTGGGCCTTGTGCCCCTGGCGCCGGATGAGCCGGGTCAGGTGCTTGATGGGGAGGAACACCAGGGGGAAGAGCGCCACGAGCACCAGGGCCAGGCGCCAGTCGGTGCGCACGATGAGGACCACCATGACCACGGCCATGGTGACCTGCCGGAGGAGCTCGGCCACCTGGGTGGACACGAGCTGCTGCACCAGGCCCACGTCCCCCAGGATGCGGTTCATGAGCTCGCCCACGGGGCGGGTCTGGAAGAAGGCGGGATCCTGCTGCAGCACCCGGTCGAAGAGGCGCTCGCGGAGGTCCTTCACGGCCTTCATGCCGCTGCGGGCCACCAGGACGGAGCCGGCGTAGAGGAAGAGGCCGCGGAGGAAGAACAGGCCCGCGATGATCGCGGGGATGAGGAGGATGCTGGACTGGAGCGTCTCGGCAGGGGGCAGGAAGCGGGTGAGGGCCTGGACGGCCGTGGGCCACTTGGCCACGCCGCCGCCGGCCATGCCCAGCTGGTGGTCGAAGAGCAGCTTGAGGGCCACGAGGATGAGGGCCTGGAGGCTGTTCCCCACCGTGAGCAGGACACCGCCGAGGAGGGTCCCGGGAAGGTAGGGCCTCAGGTGGTGGCGGAAGAAACGGCGGATGGGGTTCAAGCGGGCCTCGACCCCCCAGCTTATCTGAAGGGGCTCACTCCACCGTCACGGTCACCCGGCTCTTCCCATCGTCGAGGCTGAACAGCTCCGTTCCTTTCGGCGCCGTGAGGGCCTGGTCCATGAGGCGGTCCATGTGGATGCCCTTGGCGTGGGCCTCCTTCAGCTGGGCGTCCGAGAGGTAGCCGCCCACGGCCCGGGCCAGCGCGAGGGCCACGCGGATGGTGACCACATCCTTCTGGCCCTTCTGGCGGATGTGGACCACCAGGAAGCGGCCCTGCACGGGACCTGCGGCCTTGGGCTCGACCCCCATGGACAGGAGGGCGAGCCGGCAGGGCTCCGAGCTGGCCTCGGCCTCGAGGCCGGCCTGGAGCACCGGCACAGCCCGGGGGTCCCGGCGCCGCGCCAATTGGAGGGCGGCCGCGACCCGGACGTCGGGGAGGGCATCCGAGAGGGCCTCCACCAGGCCCGCCTGGGCGGCGGCGCTGTCCCATTGCCGGATGCCCCAGCAGCGGACGCGGTTCAGCCTGGCCTCCTTGCCCAGGAGCCGCTGGTCGGGATCCCGCTGGAGGAAGTCCGAATAGGCCGCGGCGGCCTCGTCCCACCGCTGGTCCTGCTCCAGGCTGGAGGCCAGCCAATACCGGGCGTCCGCCGCACGGGAGGAATCCGGATAGTCATGGAGGAGTTGCCGGTAGGCCTGGGCCGCCTCGAACCAGCGCTGGGCGTAGCGCAGATCGCGGGCCCGACGGAAGAGGACCTCGGCGGGGCCCTCGGGCGCCGTGGCCAGCAGGGCAGGGTCCGCCGGCGCCGGGGCCAGCAGGGCGGGCAGGATCACCAGCGACCGCAGGCTCATGCGCCGCCGCCCTTGAGGTGGCGCTCCATGCGGACGGCCTGGCCCTCGAGGTTATGGGCGGAGGCCCACTTCCGGAGCTGCTCGGCGCGCTCCGTGCTCAGGCAACTGTCCTCGAGGGCCAGCTCGGAGAGCCAGGCGTGGAGCCTGGCCCGGGTGGCCTCGGCCTCCCGCGTGGGCGCGCCCTGGGCCGCGAGCTGGTGGCTGGCTTCCAGGAGGGCGAGGGCCATCTCGCGCTCCATGTGCCGGTCCTCCTCTCCCTTCCGGCAGAGGGTGGGGTTCTGCTCGAAGTCCTGGAGGAGGGTGCTGCTCTGCTGGAAGAAGGCGATCCAGGCCCGGTCCTGGCTGCGGCGCTGGGCCAGCAGTTCGAGCCGTTCCGTGTCCTGGGCCAGGGCTCGGAGGTGGCGGGTGTGCTGGAGGATGTAGGCGGAGGGGATCCCGGCCATGAGCAGGGCCGCAGCGACGGCGGGCCCCCAGGTCCGGTACCAGGGGCGGACGGGGACGGTCAGCTCCGGGGCCAGGGCCACCCCATGGACTCCCAGGGCGAGGTGCAGCTCCAGCAGTTCGGCCAGCTCCCGCTGGACGGCGGGATCCTCGGGCCAGAGCTCGGGCCGCTCGAGGAGCTCGAAGCGCTGGGCGTCGTCGAGGAGGCTGGGGTCGGGGTGGGGGGTCATGGCAGGGATCCAAGGGACTTGCGGAGCTTCTGGAGGCTCTGGAACAGGGTGGCTTTCACCGTGCCTTCGGCACAGCCCAGATCCAGGGCGATGCGCTTCACGGGATGCTCGTGGACGTAGTAGGCGAGGACCATGGCCCGCTGGCGCGGGGTCAGCCCCTCCAGGGCACCACGAAGGGCCTGCAGTCGCCGACTTTGGTCCACGGATTCCCAAGGTGAAGCCTGGTGGGGGTCCGGAGCGTCAAAGGTCTCGGGAGGGGGTACCTCCCGACCTCTTCTACGCAGATGGTCGGTCGCCGCATTAGCCGCCAGGGTGAAAAGCCAGGCGGCCACCGGCCGGCCCTCCTCG
>Ga0079306_1001369_pt1 | contig 16422 bp, 17 predicted proteins | sample Methanotroph_Enr_FD_79181 | JGI IMG/M metagenome (GOLD analysis project Ga0079306, IMG submission 79181) | Enriched soil microbial communities from Old Woman Creek wetland in Ohio, USA - Methanotroph_Enrichment_5 | ecosystem: Environmental > Terrestrial > Soil > Wetlands | place: USA: Ohio...
CACATCATCCGTTCGCAGGGAACCATGTTTCAGGAGTATGGACCAGATAGTTACAGTAACTTATACAATCTTGAATTGGTCAATAAAACGAATTCTGAAGTTAGAGTTGCATTAAAATTATTATCACCTGAAGGTGAAATCATCGTGATGGGCGATTCGTTGAAGGCTGGAAAAGGCGAAGTGGCGCAACGAAACCTGCTTATCGTCCTGAAAAAAACGGAAGTTAAATCGTCGAACAATCATTTGGAGATAGGTGTTTATGAGGCCGGAAAGTTGATCGACAAGATTTCTTCAACATTTGTCGGGCCAAATTCGTTGGACAAAAAGCAGTGATCAGCATCAAACTTGAAATTTGGAACTTGAAACTTGGAATTCACATTTATGAAGATAAAAATCAATTGGGGAACAGGTATCGTAATTGCATTGGTTGTGATGATCGGCGGAATGATCTTTTTGGTCTCGATAGCCGTTCGGCAGGATTACGATTTGGTGGATAAGGACTATTACCAAAAATCGGTCAATTACCAACAGCACATCGAAGAAGTGAAAAATACATCGGCTTTGGCTGAAAAAATTAAGTTTCAACAGTCTATTGACACTTTAAAAATTACATTCCCCAATTTGGGAAATGCACAGGAATATACAGGGGAAATCCATTTTTACAGCCCTGTTGAAGAAAAAAGAGATGAGACCATCAAACTGAAACTGAATAGCAATTTCAGTCAGTCGATTGGTTTGAAAAGCCTGAAGAGTGGGAGATACACCGTTAAAATAAACTGGTCGGTGGGCAAGGTTTCGTATTATCAGGAAGAGGAAATTTTAGTGAGTAGTGATCAGTCTCAGTAAACAGTAAAAATGTTTCGGGTTGCGAGATACGAGTATCGAAAAACGCGGAACCCGCAACACGGAACCCACAACATAAAAATTTAAAGTTTGCAATTCATGGATATAATTACACCTTTAACTATTGGCTTAATCGGCAGTTTTCACTGTATCGGGATGTGTGGCCCAATCGTGGTTGCGCTTCCGCTGAAAAAGCACAATCTGATTTCAAAAATTACCGGAACAATTCTCTATAACTCAGGCCGGGTTTTTACTTACAGTGTGATCGGCATTTTATTCGGGTTGCTTGGCAAGGGAATCAGTTTGGCCGGGTTTCAGCAATGGACCTCAATTCTACTGGGTATTGCAATGATCATTAGTGTAATCTTTCCTTTCTTCTTCCGCGAAAAAATTACCATTGGCACCCTTTTCAGTGGTTTTGCATCACGGTTAATCCTTCGGTTAAAGAAATTATTTACCGACCGTTCATATTCGTCACTCCTGATGATAGGAATTTTGAACGGTTTGCTACCCTGCGGATTGGTATATGTAGCTGTTGCCGGAGCAATCAGCTCAGGAACGGTTTTGTCTGGCGCCCTTTTTATGATGCTTTTCGGAATCGGTACCATTCCGTTACTGATGCTGGCAACTTTGGCAAGCGATGCTATCGGTCAGCGGGTTCGCTCAAAAATGCAGCGTGTAGTTCCATACTTTGTGTTTATGCTTGGAGTTCTTTTTATCCTGAGAGGAATGTCGCTTGGAATTCCTTATGTGAGCCCGACTTCTGAAAAGCTGGTTCCAAAAGCGATGGTCGAAAAAGGAAGTTGCTGTAAATAAAAGCAATGTTTCGAAAGACTAGCCTGAAATTGAGCAGTTAAACAAAAATATATAGTAAATTGAAGCAGTTTAAATCTCAGATTGATTGCCCAATTTTGATTAATCAGAAGAGATTTTAGAATTCAAATTTTAACTTATTGAAATAAAGTAAATTGCACGCAATGATAGTACTGGTTATGGAGGATAACTCAATCTGTACTTAAAAAAAAATTAGAAAAAAAGACACGATTATTGCGCTTTTATTAAACATTCAATCCTGTTTGGGGTTTCTTAGGACAAAACAGAATCAAGCGAATTAAACTATTTGTTGAAAACCAAGAATCAAGATGGACCAAAAGCAACGATTTATTATGGGGCAGAATGTCAATATACGTGTTGTGTTTTTTCGATCAATTGATTTTGTTTTTCGCATGTTTTCACGAAAACTGCTCTTTTCCCTCGCTTTTCTGTTACTCTTTCCCGGAGTAAATTTATTCGCTCAAAAAGTTTTTGACGATAAAACAAAAGATCCTGAAATTGGGATTGTTGAACATCTGGACTCCTTTCTACCAAAAGACATTTATCTCACTGACGAAAATAATCAGCGTGTTTTGCTTTCCGATTTAATCGACAAACCGACTATTATCAACTGGGTTTATTTTCGTTGCCCTGGCATTTGCAGCCCATTGATGGAAGGTTTAGCAAAAGTGATGGACGAATCGGATTTGGTTCCCGGTGTCGATTATCAGGTGTTGACCATCAGTTTTGATCCGCGGGAAACCATTGATTTGGGGATAAAGAAAAAAGCCAATTACCTGAATTTGGTGAATAAAAAAGAAGCTATTGGCAAAGGATGGAAGTTTTTTGTTGCTGATAGCTTAACCATTGTAAAAGGGACGAATGCCACTGGATTTAAATATAAACGGACAGGAACTGATTTCGCACATGCGGCTTCGGTTTGCGTGGTTAGTCCGAAAGGCAAAATCACCCGTTACCTGAATGGCATTTATTTTCTGCCCTTCGATTTCAAGATGGCTATTATCGAATCGTCAAAAGGCATGTCGGCTCCAACCATTAGCAAGATTATGCAGTATTGTTTTTCATACGATCCGGTTGGACAGGCATACGTGTTAAATGTGACCAAAATTTCAGGCACTTTAATTTTATTTTTTGCAGTGCTATTTTTTCTGGTCCTGATTTTCAAACCTAAAAGAAAAAAAATAAACAAATAGTTTTGATTTATGCAAACAGCAGCTCAAATCCCACACGAGGCTAATTACCTCGAATACAAAGGAAAATACAAGGGAATATTCGCATGGATATTCTCTACCGACCACAAACGTATCGCGTTATTGTACTTGTACTCTATGATGACGATGTTTGCAGTTGGAGTTTTGTTGGGTCTGGCCATGAAACTTGAATTAATCGCTCCGGGACGAACCATTATGGGTCCGCAAAGTTACAATGCTGTGTTTACCGTTCATGGAGTAATCATGATTTTCATGATTGTGATACCTGGACTTCCGGCAGTGTTCGGAAACTTCATGCTTCCCATTATGATTGGAGCCAAGGACGTGGCATTTCCGAAAGTGAATTTACTCTCGTGGTATTTTTATGTATTAGGAGCCATCCTGGTGATTTCATCCGTATTGTTTGGAAACGGGATTCCTGATACTGGCTGGACATTTTACGCGCCATACAGTTTTAAAACAGGGACGAACTTGCTGCCCGCCATATTCGGGGCATTTGTACTTGGATTTTCCTCGATTTTAACCGGACTGAACTTCATCGTGACCATTCACCGGATGCGTGCCCCGGGCATGACCTGGTTTAAAATGCCACTTTTCCCCTGGTCGCTATACGGAACCGCATGGATTCAGTTGTTGGCAACACCGGTTGTGGGAATCACCTTGGTTTTGGTCGCCCTTGAACGAATTTTTGGAATCGGAGTATTCGATCCCACATTGGGCGGCGACCCGGTTTTATATCAGCACCTGTTCTGGATTTATTCGCATCCGGCTGTTTATGTGATGATCCTTCCGGCCATGGGAGCCATTTCCGAAATCATACCAACATTCTCGCAAAAACATATTTTTGGGTATAAGGCGATTATTGCATCAACACTGGCCATTGCATTTGTGGGTTACTTCGTTTGGGGCCATCACATGTTTACTTCAGGAATGAGCGGGACTGCACAGTATACCTTTTCAATCCTGACATTCATTGTTGCTATTCCCAGTGCCATCAAGGTATTTAACTGGATCTCGACCATGCACAAGGGTTCTATCAATCCCGATATTCCTTTTCTCTGGGCGGTTACCTTTATTTTTGTTTTCATGATTGGTGGTTTCTCCGGATTGGTTTTGGGAGCTTTGGCAACCAATGTTTATGTGCACGATACTGCATTTGTGGTTGCACATTTCCACTTTATCGTTTTTGGCGGTGTAGGTTTCGCATTCTTTGGTGCCATTCACTACTGGTATCCTAAAATGTTTGGCCGGATGTACGATAAAGCTTGGGCAAAAATGGGCTGGGCTTTCTTTACTGTTGGCTTTTTAACCCTATACTCCCCGATGTTTTACCTTGGAATGATGGGAATGCCCCGCCGTTACTACGATTATTTACCCGAATTTCATGCAGCAAACATTCTGTCAACGTTGGGTTCATGGGTCATGACTTTTGGGTTGCTGATCATTGTCATCAATCTATTCCGCTCAGCTAAAAATGGAGCCATTGCCCCAATAAATCCGTGGAACGGAAAGACACTGGAATGGACAGTACCATCGCCACCCCCGGTGGAAAATTTTGACGAAATACCTGTTTACGGAGAAAAAGACGGACCATACAATTACTAATCACTGGATACTTTTCTATGGAAAATGCAACATTACATTCAGACCCACATTACGATCAGGAAGCATCCAAATTGGGAATGTGGCTTTTTATATTTACTGAACTGCTTCTGTTTGGGGGGCTGTTCCTTGTTTATTCGATTTACCGGTTTCTGAATCCGGAAGCTTTTAAATTGGCAGGGGAAGAACTAAACCTGACAATTGGTGCCATCAACACGGTCATTCTTCTGGTAAGCAGTATGACGATTGCCATGTCTACCTCGGCACTTCAAAAGCAGAATAAAGGCCTCACTATTTTTTTGCTTGAGGTGACTGTTATGCTTGCCCTCATATTCCTGATCAACAAATATTTTGAATGGGGAGTTAAGTTTGAGCATGGTATATGGCCAGGATCGCAGCATTTAATTAATGACATGAGTAAAGGGGAAATTCTGTTCTTCGGACTTTATTTTGTGATGACCGGATTACATGCGCTGCACATCATTGTTGGAATGGTCATCATCATCGTGGCATTGAACAAGGTTCAGAAAGGCACGGTAAATGCAGGCCGACCGTCGTTACTCGAAAATGCCGGATTATACTGGCATTTGGTCGATTTGATCTGGATATTCCTGTTCCCTTTATTCTATTTAATACACTAATAACCCGTTTGTCCAATGGAAAAAGAAAAACATCATATTGTACCCTATAAAGTTTATTTTTATATTCTGATCACGCTGATCATCCTGACTTTCATGTCGATTGGGATTACGAAAATTAATCTTGGCGGATACTCCGTTTTAGGAGCAATGATCTTTTCAACGATTAAATCTGTGCTGGTTTTAACCTGGTTCATGCACCTTAAATTCGATCAACCACTTATTCGATTTATGGTTGGCTTTGTGGCACTGTTGTTTTTTGCGATCACATTCATTACATTTTTAGATTATTATTTCAGATAAAAGCTATGTATATCTTATCAACTACCACTAATGCATCCAATTTTGTAACAGGGGTCGACAAAGCCTTTTTCATAATCTTGGGTATATCGTTCGTATTCCTGATCGGATTGACATTTACCATGTTGTATTTTGTCTATAAATACAACAGGAAAAAAAATCCGGTGGCGACACAAATTGAGGGAAGTACAAAGCTCGAAATTATCTGGACCGTAATTCCGACCATTCTGGTTTTAGTCATGTTTTATTATGGCTGGGCCGGCTGGGCGCCTATGCGGAATGCTCCGAAAGACAGTTTTAATGTTCAGGTTACAGGACGGATGTGGAATTACACCTTTCAATACGAAAATGGAAAAACGACTGACACTCTTTTTGTCCCAATGAATAAAGCAGTGAAACTGAAGCTGGTTTCGTTGGATGTTATACATGGCTTTTACATTCCCGCCTTCAGGATTAAGGAAGACGTGGTTCCGGGAAGGGAAAAAATGGCTTGGTTTATTGCCCAACGGGAAGGACTTTTCGAGTTGTTTTGTTCGGAATATTGTGGAATGAATCACTCCTATATGTACACCTACGTGAAAGCAATGCCCGAACAGAAATTCAATTCATGGTATGTTGATACGACCAAACATGTTGATGCCGCTGTAGTTGACTCTCCTGTAGCAAATGGAAAGCGGATCATGAAAAATATAGGCTGTTTTGCCTGCCATACGGTTGACGGAAACAAACTGGTTGGCCCATCGTTTAAAGGAATTTATGGTCATACGGCTACCGTAATAACCGGAGGAAGCGAACGCGAAGTTACAGTGGATGATGAATACATCAAAAAGTCGATTTACGATCCGAATGCCGATGTGGTAAAAGGGTTTAACAAAGGATTGATGTTGTCGTACACCGGCCAGCTTTCGGAAGACGATGTGAAACAGATTACCGAATACCTGAAATCTCTTAAATGACCAAAACAAGTCTTTCATCTTGGATTAAAATAATTACAGAGCTGGGCAAAGTACGTATTTCTTTGCCCATTGCTTTATCGGCTCTTGTGGGGTATACCCTGAAGACAGGGATGTTTGGCGATGAGGTTTGGTCGTTGCTATTCGGGGTATTTCTGATGTCGTGCAGTTCAGGGGCAATCAATCACATTCAGGAGTACAAAACTGACGCGTTGATGCCTAGAACCAAAAACAGGCCCATCCCTTCAGGCAAAATAAGTTTGAAAGGCGCTAAGTGGGTGGCCTTTTCGTATTTTGCCTATGGCGCTTTCATCTTGTTGGTTAGTTTCCCGCCAATCGTTTTTCTGACAAGCTTTTTGACTTTATTATCATACAATCTCATTTATACTCCGCTTAAAAAAGTAACCGCATTTGCTGTTGTGCCAGGTTCGCTGGTTGGGGCGCTGCCTCCATTTATAGGTTGGTTTGCGGGTGGTGGACAGTTGTTCGATGAGCACATTCTTTGGGTTTCCTTCTTCTTTTTTATCGGACAAATCCCACATTTTTGGTTGTTGCTGCTCATGTTTGGTAAGGAGTATTCTTTGGCTGGCTTCCCGAGCCTGAATTCGGTATTTACCGATAACCAGATTAAAAGGCTTAGTTACACCTGGATTTTGGCAACTATCGCCAGTTCTTTTATAGTTGCATTAACAGTTTTACAAGGTTCGGTAACTATGTTTTTTCTTCTGATCTATACTTTTTATCTTTTATTTTCGCTGACGGTTGGTATTCTGGTCAAAAATGACATTCCAATTCGTGCATCTTTCCTGAAGCTCAACTTCCTTTACCTGCTGATGATGATCCTGCTGATTATTGACAGCTTGTATTAATTGCATGAACTCAATATGGGGATAACCCTTATGTCGCAAAAGATAATTTAGCCCGAGATTAAAAATTTATTTTTGTTTGTTAATTTGCTGTTGATTAAAGCGGTATACCCATTTCCTTTTCCTTTTTCTCCAGGTTTTTATATTCTGTAATTGATTCTCGGAGATGAACCCCTTTCTATAAATCCCTATAAATAGGGATTGCTGAGTCTTATTGTGTAAGGTACTTTTACAATACCAAACAATCAACAATAAATGGGCTTACAATTTCTGAAGAAAGGGTTTTTCATGTGGTTACTTCTAAACGCGGTAAATGGATTTTCTGAAACTGCAGACAGCATTAAATCATGTGCCTGGCAGCTGAATGCAACTTATAAAGGTGACCTGGTGACTAATTTTAATGGTGGAATTGCAACAGGGTCAACCTACCTGGGACTGGCTGATTTGTTTTTGCATTTCGATGCTGAAAAAGCGGGCCTTTGGAAAGGCGGAGAATTTTTAGTTCATGGTGCAAATTCGCATGGCGGCGAACCTTCGGCCAGCTTAATTGGCGACTTTCAGGTTGCTTCGAACATCGAAGCCGGAACGCATACTTTCTTGTATGAATTGTGGTTCAAGCAACGTTTCTCAAATATCACTGCAACCATCGGCCTTCAGGATTTGAATGCTGAATTTGCCAGCAGTGAAGTCGGCTCGCTTTTCCTGAACAGCTCGTTTGGGGTGCATTCGGTGATTTCGGACAATATACTTGCTCCAATTTTTCCGTTGACTTCGCCTGGAATCACGCTCTGTTGGAATACTTCAGAAAAATTAACGCTGAAAACGGCTATCTACAGAAGTTGTCCGGTCGATTTTGACACGAACCCATACAATATCAAATGGGACCTAAACCATCTACAGGGATTGCTTTGGGTAACCGAAGGGCAATTTGCATGGATGGGTACTCAGGAGCAAAGTAATGTATTAAAGGGTGGAGTATTTTTACATCAACATTGTCCGGGGACCGATGTCGTGAATTCGGAAACAGGAGATAAATTGACCCATGATTACGGTTTTTACGTGGTAGGCGATCATCAGATTGATTCAAAATTCAGCATTTTCTATCAGTTGGGTGTGAGTCCCCGCAACGATAATTTTGGGTATCTGGGCGCCGGATGTGCTTATACAGGCTTGTTCTCAAAGAAGGGTAATGATATTCTTGGATTGGCAGTTGCAGATGGAATGTTGACCAAAGAACGGGGTAAGGATGAAACGACCTTCGAATTGAGCTACAAAGTTCAATTGACACCACAGATTTATTTGCAGCCCGATTTGCAATATGTGGTGCATCCGGGCGGAACCGATGTTCAGCTAAAAAATGCCACGGTCGGATTGGTGAGGTTAGGATTGGAATTTTAAAAACTGAAAGTATGTTTAAACACGATATAGAGCCGGAAATAAAGAGTACCCGATTGGCCGATTTGTCGACCGGAAGCCGTGGTGTGATTGTTCACGTATTGGGGCAGGGCGCTTTCCGGAAGCGTATTTCTGAAATGGGTTTTGTGAAAGGGCAGATGGTGAAAGTGATCAAAAATGCGCCGATGAAAGACCCGGTTGAATACGAGATCATGGGTTACAAAGTATCGTTGCGCCGCAGCGAAGCCGACCTGATTGAAGTGGTATCTCCATCGATGGCCAAAGAACTGGTTTCGCATTACGAAGGCACCATTGACGAGCACCGGCAAAAATTATCCGGGGTAAAAAAAGGAAAAACCATTACCGTTGCCTTGGTTGGAAACCCCAACTGCGGCAAAACAACCTTGTTTAATTACGCTTCCGGATCGAAAGAGCGGGTTGGCAACTATGCCGGCGTTACCATCGATGCCAAGGAAGCCAAGTTTAAACAGGATGACTATACATTTGTAATTTCCGACCTTCCCGGAACGTATTCCATCACCGAATATTCTCCGGAAGAATTGTTCGTCCGGAACCAGATTGCCGAAAAACGGCCCGATGTGGTGGTGAATGTGGTGGACGCTTCAAACCTGGAACGCAACCTATTCCTGACCACCCAGCTGATCGACATGAACATTAAGGTGGTGATCGCCCTGAACATGTACGACGAACTGGAACAGAAATCGGCCAAACTGGATTACAACCATCTGGGCGAAATGATGGGAATTCCGATTGTTCCAACGGTTGCCTCCAAGGGAAAAGGCCTGAAAGCATTGTTCGACCGGATTATCGAAGTGTATGAAGAGCGCGACCCGATTGTGCGGCACATCCACATCAATTACGGCGAAGAAATCGAAAAATCGATCCATAATATTCAGCAGGAACTAAAAAAGGACGATCAGAAGCGGAAGAAATATTCGACGCGGTTTCTGGCCATTAAGTTATTGGAAGAAGATCAACATACCTTGAATCTACTGGCCGACAGCCCGGTTTTTGAGGTTGTGAAACAAATCGCCAACGAAGAAACCACACGATTGGAGAAAAAGTTTGAAGATCAGTCGGAAACGCTGATTGCCGATGCCAAATACGGTTTTATTGCCGGAGCTTTGAAAGAAACTTACCGCAACGGGCCTCAGGTTCGACGTGACCAAAGCCGCGAAATCGATAAGGTTTTGACGCACCGGCTTTGGGGATTTCCGGTCTTTATCTTCTTTATCTGGCTCACTTTTCAGGCCACATTTACGCTGGGAGCCTATCCAATGTCGTGGATGGATGCCGCAATTGGCTGGCTGGGCGATTCACTTGGCTCACTGATGCCCAATGGTGCTTTGAAAGATTTACTGATCGACGGAATCATTGGCGGTGTGGGCGGCGTGATTATTTTCCTCCCCAACATCCTGATCCTGTTCTTCTTTATCTCGCTGATGGAAGATTCTGGATACATGGCACGCGCCGCATTTATCATGGATAAACTGATGCACAAAATGGGGCTTCACGGCAAGTCGTTTATCCCGCTCATCATGGGTTTTGGTTGCAATGTTCCGGCGGTAATGGCCACCCGCACGCTCGACAACCGCAACGACCGGCTGCTCACCATGCTCATCATTCCGTTTATGTCGTGCAGTGCGCGTTTGCCGGTTTATGTGCTGCTGATCTCCGCCTTTTTTGTGAGCTACCAGGGAGCTATTTTATTCCTGATTTATTGTATCGGGATTCTGCTGGCGGTATTGATGGGTTTGTTTTTCAAGAAAACACTATTTGCCAAAAAAGATGTTCCATTTGTAATGGAACTTCCGCCATACCGCATGCCAACCCTGCGCAATACGACCATTCACATGTGGCACAAAGGTTCGCAATACCTTACCAAAATGGGAACAGTTATTTTGCTGGCTTCCATCCTGATTTGGGCAATGGGATATTATCCGCGCGATGTAAAATTCTCAAAGGACTACGATACCATGCTGGCTCAAACCGAAGCGGACAATACGCTGACTCAGGATCAGAAAACAGAAAAAACAGAACAGATCGAATTGTCGAAAGAAGAGGAACGTCAGGAAAAATCGTACATCGGCATGACGGGCCATTTCATCGAACCGGCTATCCGTCCGCTCGGGTTCGACTGGAAAATAGGGATGAGCATCATTACCGGGATGGCTGCCAAAGAAATTGTGGTGAGCTCAATGGGTGTGCTTTATCATGCCAGTATGAATGCCGACGAAAACTCGCAATCGCTCAAAGGAAAGCTTCAGGAACAAACCTTTACCCGTGGACCCAAAGTAGGTCAGAAAGTGTTTTCGCCGCTCGTGGCCTTTGGCCTGATGGTTTTCGTGTTGATTTATTTCCCGTGTGTGGCGGTTGTTGCGGCCATTAAAAAGGAAGCCAACTGGCGTTGGGCGCTGTTTACCACCGTGTACACCACGGCCATTGCCTGGATTGCCGCTTTTGCCATTTTTCAAATTGGGAGTTTGTTTGTGTAAATTCAACCACAAAGGACACGAAGTATTTGGCACAAAGAGCACAAGGTAAATTTTTAGTAATGTATTAAAATTTTAAAAATCATGATTCAAAATATAATTGCTCTGATTATTGTTGCCGCCGCTGGTGTAATAACCGTGTATTCGCTGTACAAATCGCTGATTACAAAAGAAAAGAGTTTGTGTGGCGGCTGTCCAAGTTGCGAGCTGAAAAACGAATTGAAAAAGAAGGGGAAATTGGTTCCGTATTCGGAGAATTCACTTCGCCGGAAAGATAAGTTTACCGCAGATAACCTGAAATATTCGCTAAAAGATTGACCTGATCGATAGGCGGTGGTGAAAAGCTAAATTAGAATATGGTTTTATAGCAGAACGGCTGAATAAAGGATGGAAATCCGGAGTTCAGCCGCTTTTGGTTAAAAAAGAATTTAGACCAATAATTGAAGGTAAAAAAAACAATCTATGATAGTTTACATATAAGAAACCTACCTATCTTTAGAAGGTTAAAATATATCATCTTCTCTATGGTTCTTATAACTAATATATCCTACAACTTATAAATTAAGTTGACAATTTAAAACAAAAATGAAAGTAAATTTAAATCGAAATATTCGCAGCGATTTTGAAGGATACAGTCATTTAATCAGACTATACCAATTAGCAAAGGCATCCGATGCAAACGAGATTAATTTTTCTTTCGAAAATACGTCCTGGTTCGAAGCAAATCTTTCCGCAGTATTGGGAGCAATCATAGAATTGTTAGAAGATGAAGGAAAGTCTGTTTCTATTTCATCAATAAAACCCATAATTCGTGATGTGCTTATTCGGAATGGTTTTTTAGGGAGGTTTGGCGATATTTCGAATTCCAATGCTAATCAAACGATTGTCAGCTATAAAAAGTTTAACCCGGTGGCCGATGAGGCCTTCATGGACTACATAAAAACCGAATTGCTCTCAAAGCCCGACTTTCCAAAACACAGTCCACGATTAGGAAAGAAAATAAATGAAAGTATATTTGAACTATATGAGAATGCCAGAACACATGGGCGGTGCAAACAAATTCATACCTGCGGACAGTATTATCCAAATAAAAAGCCAAAACTTCTAGACATTACGATTGTTGATATGGGAAAGACGATAAAAGCAAATGTAAACGACTTCTTAAACCAAAATCTTACCGGAGCAGAGGCTATTGAATGGGCTTTAGAGTATGGAAATACAACTAAAACAGGTAATATTTCAGGTGGTTTGGGACTAGATATCATTCAAGAGTTTATCAAATTAAACAATGGTAAGATTCAAATAATATCATCTGACGGATATTGGGAATTCCGAAGAGGAAAAACAAATAAGATGCTTTTTGAAGATTCATTCCCAGGTACAATTGCCAATTTGGAGTTCAACCTCGACGACCGAAGCGTTTACCAATTAACGGAGGAAATATCACTGGATGAAATTTTTTAAGTATATTCGCAACCTGTAAAAATTCAAAGATGGTGCTTGTAATCAAAGATATAATAAAAGGAGATACTGCGGTTTCGACCGATGATGGGGATGTTGTATATAAAGAAATTGTAGCGATACTTGACCTTGGGAAACCAGTCGAACTAGATTTTTCAGGAATAAACATCATGACGACTGCATTCTTAAATGCTGCAATTGGTCAGTTATACAGTGCTTTTAACAGTGAACAATTGAATAGTCTTTTAAAGCTTGTGAATGTTGCTGCCGACGATCGGATTTTATTTAAAAAGGTTATTGAAAGAGCCAAAGAATACTTTCAAAACAAGAAGGGATTTGAAGATTCAGCTAATAAAGCAATTTATGGCAGCTAAAGTAATCGACATCAAATCCTATACTCCAAAATCCCTGGATATCTTCTTTTTCGACAATAATATCTGGATGTATTTGTTTTGCCCCCTAGGTAATTACAACAAATCTCATCAAAAACAGTATTCAAATTTTCTGCAAAGCATACAAACTTCAAAAAGTACAATCTTTATCAACAGCATGGTACTTTCTGAATTTTCAAATCGCTATTTGAGAATGGATTTTGAACAATGGAAGAAGGATACCGGTAACTATAATGCTGAATTCAAAAGTGACTATGTCGGTTCGAAACGTTACAGTGACATTGTTGATGAAATCAAAATTCAGATCAATCAGATTATGAAATTTTGTGAAAAATCTTCTGATAATTTTAATGCCATTGATTTAGACAACGTGTTTAAACATTTTCATCAGATTGATTTTAACGACAGCTATTACATTGAATTGGCAAAGCTAAGTAAATGGAAAATTGTCACTGACGATCAGGATTTCATTACATATACCGGTCATGATATAGAAGTAATTACCTTCCAGAATTAGACAGCCCAAATTAATCATTTACTTTTCATCCCTGCTTGACCGATCATTTTCCGGAGGTTGGTATTCGCCAGTTTAATCATCAGCAACTCCACCTTCCGCAGGATTCCCGGTTTTACCCTTCGCCCGAAAAATTCGCTCAGCACCGGCAGCGGTTTGCGTTTCAGTAATTCCACCTCAATTCTTCAGTGGGGTACTTCCGAACCGCAGTTGCCGATTTCCAGCACGCAAAGCCCTATCTTTTACACGCAACGCTCCGTGTCAGACATCGAACGTTGCATGTTGGAGACCCAATGTTCGGTATAAAACATCGGCAGTTGCATGTCGGAGACGGAACATTCCGTATCAAACATCGGCGGTTTCGTCTTTTGCATGGAACGTTCCGTATCAAACACGGAAAGCTCCGTGTAAAAGGTCGAACGTTCCGTGTTTGAGGTGGGGGGGGGTACCTCCGAGGTACCCCCCTTCTTGCTTTTTTTTGAATGGTATTCAGCTTTTTAGCCTGAATTCGATATACGTAATTTGACGATATTTTGTAAATCAAGGTAATAAGGTTGTTCTCTTGGGTAAATGAAACTCTACTAAGTCCTCTCTGTCTTTAAAACGAACATCGAAATGAATAACGTGATTGCTATAAACATCCGGAATTACTTTCACCGCTACGCGGCTTTTCCGGTACCTAATGCCTTTCTTTCTACCATACTGTTGCCGCTAATGCGGCTGTTCCAGTTCTTCTCAAGGTGCATCGCACAGAAAGTATGGTAGTAGAAGGTATTTAGATGAATTGACAAAAAGGCGCATAGCGCTGACACAATGAAATTTGTTATATAGTAGGTTCAAAAGTGTATGATAAGGTTTAAAAACCAAACCTTAGTAGAAATTATATGCACATGTCCAATTAACCTTATTAATTTGCTGTTTTTCAGTTATCATCTATTCAATTTTACATCGAACTCAGGTTATTAAGAGGTATCCATCTTATAAACAAAAGAGCCGGGACACATCCCGGCTCCATTTTTCACTCCAAATTCAAGAGCACCTGGCTATGGTGCCCTTTTAAAATCGTTTAAATGTATTTATTTGTTTTCAGGAGCAGCAACCGTCTTGCTGGTGCGGGCAAACCGTTTGCTGAGGTCTTCGGCAATGGCTTTGGCACCCGGAGCGTCCATGTGTGCAGCATATTTCACCGAGTTGTAATAGCTGAGGGCGCTTACAAAACTTTCGGCGCCAGCCTGCATACAGGTATCGTTCAATTTATTTTCGAGCTGAAATACCAGGTTGTAGATTGGCTGCAACTGTTCATAAACTTTCATATCGGCAAATAAACCTTCGAAATTGACAAAGGCAGGAGCAAATTCAGGGTTCGACTGGCAATAACTGAGGCACTTTTGAACGAATGGTAAGGTTCCATCACTCATCTTTGGAAGCTCGGTCCGTTCCTTTGGAGTAAGTGCAAGCATGTAAGGTTTAAAGATGTTTACAACATCGTTGATTTTTGAGGTTGCTTCAGCAATAACCTCTTCCGGAATCGAAAAATTGATTTTGTTGTCCATAATAGGATGGTTTTTAAGGTTATCAATCAGTGATTTTTTTAATAAATTTATGATATACAAAAACAAAAGTCAATTTTACGGAAGAGAAATTTACTGAAGTGCCTGATATCTTATACGAATGGTCGATTTTTACCAATGAAACGACATTTTTGGAAGAGTCGTCTAGATTCCAGATGATTAGGCAAGTTTATTATTCAGGAATCATTGTTTTTACTCCTGCAATAAATTCGCAAGTGGTTATCCTTTGCCCCCGATTTTCATCGGGGCAGGCAATTTGCCTTTAGGCAACGGGTTAAAGAAAGAAAAGAGATTTGGGCTTTGGCTCCTCCATTTGTGACTGGCGCAGGCGGCAAAGAAGAGGGTTTTATTCATTCTTCAACAAATCGGGTCTCAGGCGTTTGGTGCGTTCGTAAGCCTGTTTTTCCTGCCACTCATTAATCAGTTTGTCGTTTCCGGAGAGGAGAATTTCGGGTACTTTCCAGCCATTGTAGTCGGCTGGCCTCGTGTAAACAGGCGGACTCAGCAAATTATCCTGAAACGAGTCGGTGAGGGCAGAGGTTTCGTCGGACAATACGCCCGGAATTAACCGAACCACACTATCCACAATCACGGCCGCAGCCAGTTCGCCGCCGGTCAGCACATAATCGCCAATCGAAATTTCCATGGTTACCAAATGCTCGCGGATACGCTGATCAATGCCTTTGTAATGGCCGCAAAGTATGATGATGTTATTCAGGAGCGAGAGTTTATTCGATTCTTTTTGATTCAGTTGAATGCCATCGGGGCTGGTGTAAATAACGGCGTCGTATTCGCGCTGCGATTTCAGGAAGTTAATGGCGCTTTCGATCGGCTGAATGGTCATGACCATTCCTGCGCCGCCGCTAAATGCGTAGTCGTCCACTTTACGGTGCTTGTCTTCCGAGAAATCGCGAATGTTGTGTACAACAATTTCAACCAAACCCTTATCCTGACCTCTTTTGATAATTGAATGCCGGAACGGGCTTTCGAGTAATTCGGGAACAACCGTAAGAATATCGATGCGCATCTTGATTTTATTTTCTGCAAATATATCAGGAAAAAGTCATTCGTCATTCGGAAAAACTTTTCCCTAATGACGAATGACTTTTTTCGATCAATATTCGGGTCAGTTATTGTCTGAAATATTCGGCTTCATAAGGGTAAAACTTGTCTATTTTCTATTAATCCGGCAGTTTTACACTTTTATTTCTTAAAATCTTTGAGTATTAGCTTGTAATATCTATTTTCGTAAGCTGAAAGAATACTTTATTCTCTGTTAATTACAAAGTAATTTTTATTTGTTATGGAACCTAAAGATCTAAAAAACTC
>Ga0079306_1001370_pt1 | contig 16413 bp, 10 predicted proteins | sample Methanotroph_Enr_FD_79181 | JGI IMG/M metagenome (GOLD analysis project Ga0079306, IMG submission 79181) | Enriched soil microbial communities from Old Woman Creek wetland in Ohio, USA - Methanotroph_Enrichment_5 | ecosystem: Environmental > Terrestrial > Soil > Wetlands | place: USA: Ohio...
TATTTCTGAAGCCATACAGGTAGATGTTGCTATTTCATTGGATAAGCTAGGTAGTTAATTCGATTTGCTCCATATTGTTCGGGACACCAGACTTTTCTACAGTCACAACTGGAAATCATTTCACAAATCAATCTCTTATTTTTAGATTTTCATAAACTCTCTGTTTCACTATTCAGAGAGTTTTTATTTTCACTTGTTTCAATACGAAACTCCATGATGGCATGAGTATTATCTCTTACCCCGGCTCCAACTTTTGCAATAATAGAACCGGCTGTGAGGATAAAATAGGTATGCAAATATTCTGAAATAACCAGAAATGCAGTCAATTCCTTTCAGAATACTTTTATTTTGCCTTTGGTAATGATTATCCGGTTGATAGAATTAATTTTACACCGGCTTAATTAACTGCTAAACAGGTTCAAACATAAATATCCAAAGCTCACTATATGTATCACTTAACCAATATCACTTTATTATCATTGTTGCAGAATTTCCGTGATTTAGATATTGGGATATTGAAAGGAATTTACGAAAACAGGAATCCAGACTTTGATTCTTTCTTTATCGGCATTACAAATTCTGCAGGAGCCCTGGCTTTCGGCATACCTGGTATTTTATTGATTATTGCTCTTATCAGGAAAAACACATTTCTGCGCCGTAATGCGCTCCTGATCCTTATTCCTGTAGTCATATCGGCCATACTAGCTAATGTTTTAAAATATACTTTTAATCTTCCCAGGCCATACGAAATTTATCCTTTTATCCAAAAACTCAGTGGTGGAGGAAGTCCGTCTTTCCCGTCGGGTCATACAACCGATGCTTTTGCCTTTGCCGTCGCTGCAGCATTAGTTTTTCGAAAATGGTATATCCTAATCCCTGCTCTTATCTGGGCCTTCCTGGTAGGTTATTCACGAATGAACCTGGGGGTGCATTTCCCATCGGATGTGCTTGCCGGAGCCCTTATCGGGGCAATTTGCTCCTCGGTTTATTACTGGTATGAAAAAAGAAAACATCCTCTCTGATTTTGCACTTTCAACATCAAGCAGCCAAATTTGCAATATCAGCTAAAATATCGTTACTTTTGCGCCATCCTTATTACCGGGCCCCATAGTTCAATGGATAGAATTTCAGATTCCGGTTCTGAAGATTTGGGTTCGAATCCCGATGGGGTCACTTTATTGAATCATAACCACCTATAAACTAAATAGTTGTAAGTGGTTATTTTATTTTACAGTCAATAATACAGTCAATATGATAAATTCTGGTTGTACATTTGTTGGAAGATAGAAAAATTGCAATTTTTAAATACAAAATCCGGATGATTTTTTACGGATTTTTTTACAGTAGACATATTAAGATTTACAGAAGGTCCAAATTGATTTACGGTAAAATTATAAAGACTTACGGAAGAATCATTATTGAATAAAAATAATCAAGCTATTTCCCCTCTAGCCATAAGTTGCAAAATAGGGTAAGTATGTACTCATCCTGTTTACATCCTTTATAGCCCACCTACTAATTTATGCACTTAATGTAAATCTATAACTGCTTTACTCTGCAATTACAAACCAACTTCTCACTAGCTCATCTTTATAATTTCCTTCATCCTTATAAATAAACTCATTCGTCTGTTTATTATATAAATAACCCTCCCTCCATTCCAGGTGATGAACTGCTACCTGTTTAATTGCATTAATTATAAACAGAAGTTCTTCATCCGTCATGGTTGGGTGCAGGGAAAGCCTTACCCATCCTGGTTTCTGCGACAGGTCGCCATGTGTGATCAGCTCAGTGATTTGCTTTGATTTTTCGTAGCTGACATCCAGTAAAAAATGGCCGTAAGTACCTGCACAGGCGCATCCACCACGTAGCTGAATGCCATATTTGTCACTTAATAGTTTTACAACCATATTGAAGTGAATTCCTTCAATATAAAACGAAATAATGCCAAGGCGTTTTTTTTGGTTATCGGCAAGTATATGAACTCCTGGAACACGACATAACTCCCTGAAGGCAATACCAACAAGTTCTTCTTTCCGTTGCCTGATAAGGGATGTGTTCATCTGATTCTTCAGGTTGATACACAATGCGGTTTTCATTGCCTGGAGAAAGCCAGGTGTTCCTCCATCTTCACGGATTTCGATATCATCAATAAATTTGTATTCTCCCCAGGGGTTGGTCCAATCCACTGTACCTCCGCCAGGTGCATCAGGAACTCTGCAATGGTATAATGCTGAGTCAAATACCAAGACACCGGAAGTACCTGGTCCACCAAGAAATTTATGTGGCGAAAAGAACACTGCATCCAGTTTCTCCATAGCATCTCCCGGATGCATATTAATATCCAGATAAGGAGCCGATGCCGCATAATCCGCAAAGCAATAACCACCAGCTTCATGCATAATTCGGGCTAGTTCGTATATAGGAGTTTCTATTCCGGTAACGTTTGAGCATGCAGTAAATGAGCCTATTTTTAACGGTCTGTCTTTAAACTTTTTCAATAGCTGCCTTAGGTTTTCAGGATCAACCAGCAGATCTTTACCTGGAGGAATAACTTCGACATCAGCAATCGTATGGTACCAGGAAGTATGGTTCGAGTGATGTTCCATATGGGTAATAAAGACTACCGGCTTTTTACCGTTGTACACAAATTCGCCGGCAATATTTTTTTCGGGCACTTTCAGGTTCAGCATTCGCTGGAACTTTACCAGCACACCCGTCATTCCAAATCCTGAGGTAATAAGTACATCATCAGGGCCAGCATTTACATGCTCTTTAATAATATGATGTGCTTTGTGATATGCTTTAGTCATCATCTGGCCGCTTTCGCAGGTTTCGGTATGTGTATTGGCAACCCATGGTCCAATCACTTTTGAAATCCGGTCCTCGATGGGCTTGTATAACCTGCCACTGGCAACCCAGTCGGCATATATCATTTTCTGTGTGCCAAAATGAGTTGTGTATTCCAGTTCATTTCCTACGATCTCATTGCGGAATTTACTGAAGTGTCTTTCTAAGTTATCCATTTGATGAATCAAAATCTTTATTTATTGTACGCCTTAATTCCGTTATTGAGAAACTTTAAGAATGCCTCAACATCCAGGTTGTAGCCCATTGGCTCAGCAAGGGTTTGCTCCTTTGCATCAACCAGTACGTAATAGGGCTGTCCATTTATTTTGAAGTGGCTTACCTCAAAATCAGCATTCTTTTTACCGATCGTCTTTTTGACCTTGCCATCAACCTTTGATGTAATCCATTCATTTTCAGGTAATTCAAAATGCTCGTCGATATAAAGAGCAACAACTACATAATCGTTCCTTAACTTCTCCAGTACACGGGGATCACTCCAAACTACAGATTCCATCTCCTTGCAGTTAGAACATGAGTGTCCAACAAAATCGATAAGGAGCGGTTTTTTCTGTGCCCGGGCACAGGCCAATGCCTGATTATAGTCGAAATATCCCTCCAACCCATACGGCAGGTGAAGGAAATCAGCGTATTTGGGTGTCTCGCAAAGCGATGATTGATCATCAGCCTTAATGCTGGTGACCGTTTTCGATTTATTAATCATAGTCATCAGGTCGAAGCTATGGCTTGCCTGTGGAGGAAGTAAACCTGAAATTGCTTTTAGCGGAGCACCGATCAATCCCGGTATTAAATAGAAAACGAATGCAAAAGAGAGAATGGCAAGTATCAATCTGAAAAACCCAAGATGTTTAAATTCTGAATCGTTTTTAAATTTTATTTTGCCAAGAAGGTAGAATCCTAATAGAGTAAAAATAGAAATCCAGAGGGTTAGATAAACTTCACGACCAAGTAAGCCCAAATGGTATGTGTCATCGATTATCATTAAGAATTTTAGGGAGAATGCGAGTATGATAAATCCAAGAACAACCTTAATGGAGTTCATCCATCCACCCGAACGTGGCAGTGATTTTAACAATGATGGAAATATTGCGAAAATAGTGAATGGGATAGAAAAGGCCAATGAGAACCCAAACATCCCGATAATCGGCTTTGCACCAAGTCCTGATGCCGCTTCAACCAGCAAAGCACCTACAATAGGACCAACACACGAAAGGCTTACAATTACTGTGGTTAAAGCCATAAAGAATGATCCTATGAATCCACCCTTATCTGCTTTGCTATCGGTTTTGTTGGCTAAATTTCCTGGCAGTACAATCTCGAATAAACCAAAGAATGAAGCCGCGAAAGCAATGAATAGGATGAAAAATATCAGATTAGTAATCCAATGCGAAGTTATCTCGCTTGCAAAGTTTGCGCCTACGTTGGAGAGCGAAACCAGCAAACCGATTGAAGTGTAGATAGCAATTATTGAAAGCCCAAAAAAAGCTGCATTCATAATAGCGTTGAAGCGATTTCCTTGCTTATTCATGAAGAATGAAACGGTCATTGGGATCATGGGGAAAACACAAGGAGTAAGCAATCCGGCAAGACCTGCAGCAAACGCTATAAAGAAGAACACCCAAAGTGATGATCCCTCTTTTTTATCAACAGGTTTTTCGGATTGGGCATCAAGCTTTTGTGACTCTGTAGAAGCAATCTGAACGGGGGGTTTCCCGCCCACATGAACCGAGAAATCATTATCTAAATAAGTACACGTACCTGAGAAGCAAGCCTGATACTCAATGTTTCCGTTAACTTCAGCAGAATCTGCATTCACCAGTTCAACTACCTGACTGTAAGTGGCACTCTTTTCAAAGAATGACACATTAAGTTTGAATATTTTGTCGAACTCAGTGATGGCTTTGGTTACCTCCCTTACCTTGCCAATGAGTTTAAAATTGGGTGTTTGTTTAAAGGCAAAAGCAATAGCTTGGGGACCATCCTCGGGTTGTGAAATGGAATAAAGATGCCACCCCTGATCTATTGAAGCAGAAAAAACAATCTCATACTTATTCCCTTCAATTTTACTGGCTTTAAAGCTCCAGCTAATGGGATCTGAAACCTGAGCTTTGCTTAGAACAATACTAATTAAAAGCAGGAAGGTTGCGAGTAGTTTTATCAGATTAGTCTTCATTTTAAATTATTACGAATACGATTAGCAATGAGAGTTAATTCTTACTATTGTTTATCAGATCAATATTAAATTGTTCTTTATATTGTGTTGATAAAAACGAATCAATCCAGATGTAAAAAGATTGAATGTCTCTTTCTGATTTTTTGCCTTTTTCAAGTCCGACCATTAATGAGTTGGCCTTTTCAAAAATCTCATTTTCAATAGGTTGAAGTAATTGCATATAGCCATTATTCTGTTTATTAATAACCATAGATAAATTAATATAGTTTAAACGATTATCGTATTTAACCGGGAAGCAATCATCTTTAAGTTTTAAGGCTGCTACGCAAATAGGAGATTTAAAGCTTGTATCCATACTTACAACTTTGGGCAGTTGATCCCCTGCCGAAATCCACGTGGGTATTGCCACTGATGTTAATGGGAATCCTAAAATGGTCCACATCATAGCATCTTTAGTATGAACTTTATCTTTTGCACCAACAATCATAATTGCTGAAGAGGTTAATACTCTTGGAATATAGTCAATGAAAAACTTATAGTCAGGAATGTTTCTTTGTTCAGGTATATCTTTAGACAAATCAGTTTTGGTTAATGAGTGATATAGATTTCTCGATATATTATTAAACAAGTATTGAGGTGATAATTTTTTCTCCTCCGATGCTTTGTTTAATGCATCAAAGGCTGTATTATACCTGCAAAAGCCAAACCCTTTTGTTAGATCAGCACTATATGAATGATTTGTTCTTACCAGAATGCCATTAGGGGCAATCGTTGCATCATTGGCATCAACCTTAAGATATTTATAATTGCCTGTTTCATAATACGCTGCGCCTCCAAATGCATCAATTACTCCATAGTTTGAGTTTACTCCCAGTGGTTTGGGCAAGGAATCCAGTAAATTTTCAAAATCCGCGAGTGTTTGGCAGTTTTGAAGTGCAAGTTTCATTAATACTCCATCCTGATCACTAAATTTGGATGTGTCGCCAATATTATTGTTGTAGGCCGCAGAATTTATAATTGCAAACCCGGTTTCATTGTACCCTCCCCAGACCGATTTGTCCCACCTTTTATTGCCATCAACCAAACCAATGTATTTAAATTTCCCATCATTGAAACAATACAAAGAGTTTTGCATCTGTTGAGTATCTCTGTTCTTGAAAAGTATAGATTTCCCGTCAGCAGTGTATTTACCTGAAATGAGAAAAGTTGTACAGGCATATGATTGAAATGTATACAACGTTAGAAAAAGCAAGAGGCCTACAATGTTTATTTTTTTCATAAAGTTAAATTTAGTATCGTTAAGATTTTCGGTAATGAAGAATTTCTTCATAAAGAGACTTTATCGGTAAGTTTAATTGAGGTTGTAATTGCTTAAAACCACTTTGCTCAGTGAGCTGATTTATGAAGTTTACTATTTTAATCCAATCGCAGTATCGTCAGCCCTGGAATCTGCTCCACCTTGCATTGTTCCATCAGGCAAAATAAGAACTGCATCCAATTTTCCAAGAGAGCCTGTAGCTTCAAGCTTATGACCAAGTTGTTCCAATTGACTAATGACTAATGGATCCAACCCATTTTTTTCATAAATAATTACGTCGGGTAACCACTGAGAATGAGTCTTTTTTGCATCCACAGCCTGTTGCATATCCATGCCATAATCCAATACGTCTATGATGGTCTGATAAACTGTGGTTATTATAGTTGAACCTCCGGGACTTCCAACTACCATAAATAATTTATTATCCTTTGCAATAATGGTTGGAGTCATTGAACTCAGCATTCGTTTCTCAGGAGCAATGGCATTTGCTTTGTTACCTATAAGTCCAAATTGATTTGGCACTCCGGGTTTAATACTGAAATCATCCATCTCGTTATTAAGAAAAAACCCAGCTTTTTCAACAAAAACCTTTGAGCCATAATTACCATTCAAGGTTGTGGTTATTCCAATTGCATTCTGATCTTTATCAACAATTGAAAAGTGGGTAGTTTCAAAACTTTCGATTCTATCCACTTTACCTTCTTTTATACATTTGGAATCTGTTTTAGCATTCAAACTAATATCGGAAAATCGTTTTTGTATGTAACAACTGTCCAATAGTTTAGAAACAGGGACATCAGTAAAATCGGGATCACCTAAATACTCTGCTCTATCGGCATACACCCTGCGCTCAAGTTCAGTCATGATGTGAATGCTCATGGCGGAATTGAAACCATAATCCCCGAAATTATACCGCTCACTTCCTTTAAGTAATTGAAGCAGTGCCAAGCCTCCGCTGGAAGGTGGCGGCATTGTTATCACTTTATAATGCTTGTAGTAACCAATAAGTGGTTTCCTCCAAACTGACCGATAATTGTCTAAATCTGTTTGGGTAATAATACCACCCGTTGAATGGATTTCTTCAACCATGTATTGAGCTGTTTTTCCACTATAGAAACCTTCCCGACCTTTGTCTCTTATCAGCTTAAGAGTATTTGCCAATGCCGGAAGAATAATTGTATCGCCGGTTTTCCATTTTTCTTTATTGTAAAAATAAGAAGTGCTATCGTTTGCCTGCAGAAGTAACGATTGCGAATCATTAAGTTTATTTGCTTCGCTTGGTGTTAAAGTGAAACCTTTTTCAGCCAAATCGATAGCGGGTTGGATAAGAACGTTGAAAGGTAGTGATCCCAATTTCCGATGCAACTCTATCATTCCATCTACTGAACCGGGAACGCCTATAGAAAGTCCGCCGAATGATGAAAGTTTAGGAATTACATTTCCAGACATATCTAAATACATGTCGGGATAGGCCGCAATTGGTGCTTTTTCACGAAAATCAAGACTTCCGACTTCCCCGTTTGTTTTGCGATATACAGCAAATCCTCCGCCAGCAATATTTCCTGCCCGGGGGTAAACAACTGCCAAAGCAAACTGTACTGCAATGGCCGCATCAAAGGCATTTCCTCCCTGGTTTAGAATACGTGCTCCTACTTCTGATGCTAAAGGATGTGCTGTGACCACCATGCCATTTTTTGCATACACACCCCTTCCTGAAACAAATTCAGTTACATTCTGAGTTGATGCGGAATTACAACCTATTGTGAAAAACAAAAGAATTGTCAGGAATAGGTTATCCCAAAAATTAGATGATTTCATAGTGAAATTGAACAAATAGATGAAATATTGTAGAGAGCCAAATAAGGGCTCTCTACAATGAAATTCTAAGTACAACGCTATTATTTGTTAACTTTTGTTTTGGCATATAAGCCCGGATCTTCAGGAGCATTTTGGTTACTCAGCAGCTCAGTCTGAGGATACAAAAGCCGTTCTACGTTTTGAGTAGCTGTTGCGGTATTCAAAGGGAAAGGTACTGCAATATCCGAATCCGTTTTTCTTAGCCTTCTTGCATCATCAAATGGCATAAAGGTTGTAAAACCTGAGATATATCTTTCCTCAATTATTTCTCGCAACAAAGCTCTTACAGGATCAATATTATCTTGATTTTCAATTCCTCCGGCATCAAAATCTGCCGCTTCATATGCATCATAAGTTTTGGGCAAAGCAGATACGCTGGCATTAAAAAGATCTCCGGTACTTAGTAAGGCTCTTAAGGTATTCAAATGGTCTAATCCCGTGTTAAATCCCTGTGTACGGGCTCCGGCTTCAGCCAGGATTAACAGATTTTCCTGATAGGTGATCATTCCTTGAGGTTCCAGTTCATTTGCTATGCCCGTATTGGCTGTTGCAGTAGTTTGTATAGTGTAATACTGTAATCGTGCAGATTCATTTGTTTTAGCGTTATTACGGGAAATGGCTGAGGTAGAATCAAGTAGCTGAATCAGGTAACTATTCCCTGTACCAAGGGACTTTGGATAGTTGCTTAAAGCAATAAAGTATTTATTCTTTACATTGTTTACCCCAACAACATTTTTAGGGATGAATTTCATACTGTTTGCATTGATTGAAATACCATTTTGAGCGGCAGCATAAGCCTCGGTGTATTGTTTAGTAATCATGTAGTAACGGGCTTTTAATGTATAAGCCGACTGAAGCCATTTTTGTTTATTTCCGCTAAAGATGTAATCTTCTAACACAACATCAGTCACAGTGGCTGCAGTAAGATTGTCAATAGCCTCCTGGAGTAGTGACTGGAGATTATTATAAATCTCAATTTGATCATCAAATTTAGGATTCTTAACATCACTAACAGCCTCTGAATAAGGAATGTCACCAAATAGAGAAGCATAGGTGCCAATTAGTTGTGCTTCCAGAACCTTTGTAATTCCCTCGTATAATGGATTACTACCCTCTCTACTCCGAATCATACGAGCCGGCGCAACAACGCCCTGGTATCCATCAAAGTCAAAGGTCAGATTTGATACATTGTATAGATATCTTTCCAGTTCAATCTGCTCGTATCCTATTAACTGACCGGAATAGTAACCTGCCATCCTGTTTAAAGGCCCTAGCTGAATAGCACAATTAGACAGTTCTGCTCCATTTAAGAAATTGCCTGCCTCAACTTCGCCGATTGTAAACTGATTAGGATTCTCATTCAAATTATCAACTAAGTTTTCACAACCACTTAAATTTAGAGCCATAAAAACAGTGAGGTATATTATTTTATTTGCTTTCATAGTAAGATTTTATTTAAAAGTTAACTTGAAGATTGAATAAAATGGAACGTGTAGCCGGGTTATTGAAATAATTCATCCCGGAAGCATTGCTTACTCCATAATTATTTGTCTCGGGATCAACTCCAACTAGTTTTGTCCAAAGTATCAAATCTCTACCGGTTACTGAAAATCTAATTGAACTAAGTAAAAGCTTTGATAATATATTGACATCTTTCGCACTCAAAGCGTAGCCAAGGGTAACATTACGCAGTTTAGTCCAGGTAGCATCCTGAACAATTAGATCGTTAGCCTTATTGAAGCCCAAACCGCCACCGATACCCGTGCGATACCATGCTTCGTTAAGCAGCACATTGCCGGCACCAAAATTTACTATATTGCCACGCACTGTTGTTCCTGCAGTATAAACTTTACCATCGTTAGCTTTTAAATCTTCCGTAAGGGTAATCTCATGCGATACATCCTCGTGCATTCCAAAACCGTAAAGTGTTAATCTAGTCCTGTCAATATATTCGCCCCCCTGTGAATGCTCGAATAGTATGCTGAAATCAAAACTTTTCCATTTCATGTCTAAACCTACTCCGCCTCTCCAATCGGGATTTGGATCGCCAAGAACCCTGCTCGCAGTGGATAATATTGGAAAACCATTGGCATTCAGCACGAAACTTCCGTCATCATTACGTTGCGTACCCGGCAAATAGAACGAACTCATCGGGTAGCCTTTTATTGCTTTTGCTGTGCTTCCACTACCACCGATATCAACAAAATCGGCTCCGGCTATATCGACTACCAAATTCTTATTATTGTTAAAGTTGCTGGTGAGTGATGCACTAAAATCACCGCTGCTGAATATTTTAGCATTAAAATCAATCTCAAAACCTTTGTTCTGAATTGTGGCGGCATTTTTGTAGTTATAAAGATATCCTGAACTAGGATTTGATGCCACGGCGAAAAGAATATCTTTTGTTTCATTCTTGTAGTAGGTAATGCTCAAATCCAGCAGGTTCTTAAAAAACCTCAGGTTTGTACCAACTTCCCATTCCGATTTTATCTCTGGTTTCAGGTTTTCATTCCCTTTTTCCGAATCTATCGTGAAACTCCCCCCAAAATCAGCATAGCCGGGGGATGCCAAAGTTGTGAATTTGTATGGTGCCGGCTGGATACCAACTTTCCCCCAGGCGAACCTTAACTTGCCAAAACTTAAAATGTCAGATTTTATTAAATCTGTGAATTGCCACGCCACATCGGTTGAAGGGTAAAAGAATGTCCCTTTGATTGTGGATGCTGCTTCCAGAGCTCCTGAAAATGAAACAAATAATTGGTTAAAAATACCGAAGTTCACAACGCCATAACCACGATTTGACCGTATATGATAAAGTTCTCTATTCCAGCTTGTAGAAGAATTATCGGGGTTAAGAGAAGTTGTGATAAGACCTGAATTTACTGTAAAAGGACTAATAGTATTATAGGTAGTTATCCTTTGCCTGTCATTCAGGTTTACTCCCAATGTGGCGGTTAATTTCAGATTTTCAGAGATATCCTTCGTTGCAATGGCTAATCCATCAATATTATACTCCTTGCTTGTAATATCGGTTTGTGACCAGTATCCATTAGTTCTTATCGAACTTGACGAATTTTTCGGGTAAAATTCCCCTCTGAAATCAGAATAGTAATCAAGTCCGCCTCTTACTATGAGTTTTAGCCAATCTGTCGGATCCGCCTTAATCTCCGGGTTTATTATAAACCTATTTACATTATCTGGAGCTTTTTGTTGGTACAATGTCCATAAAGGGTTATTATAGGGGGCATTTGCCGACTGGCCATATTGAGACCTGTAGGTTCTTTGCCTGTCTGGCGAAACTGCACCGGTAGCTGAAACATAAGTACCAATATAGTCGGTCATATCAAAGTCAGGTGCTGAACGCAAAAGACCTAACATAATGCCATTCGTGGTTTCCCCAGCTTGAACAATCCTGTTTGATCGGGTGTTGGTGTAAGTAATTTTATTTTCCCAGGTTACTTTATTGCTTATTTTTGATTGGGTGTTTAACCGTAAATTGTTTCTTATGTAGTCATAATTCCTGATTATACCCCCTTGATTCAGATTTTCGTAACTAAAATAGTATGTTGTCTTTTCACCTCCTCCACTTATTGATATACTATGTTGAGTAAATTTTCCGGTACGAAATACCTGATCCCAATTACTATCAAGAAAAGTTTCCTTTGAATTTTTAGTAGTTATCGGGTAGTAAATTTTTCCGGAATTTGCAATAAAGTAATCACCGGTTGTTTTTACAGCATCTTCCGCCCCTGAACGATCCGAGATTTTATCACCCCATGATTCGCCAACAGTTCCACTCCATTTCCCGTTTTGCCCCTGGCCGTATGCATCCTGTAAAGGCGTTTTAATGCTGATAAAATCGTATGATTGAGTAAGAGTATACTGTATTTCAGGTTTCTTTTCAAATTTTCCGTTCTTGGTCGTAATTACAATAACACCGTTTGCCGCTCTTGAACCCCATAGAGCTGCAGCAGAGGCACCTTTCAGGATTTGCATGGATTCGATGTCTTTGGCATTGATATCATCCAATCGCGATTGCTGACTTATTGTAACACCGCCGATGTTTTCATTACTTATGGGAATACCATCTAAAATAACTAAAGGTTGACTTGCGCCTGCAATGGTATTAACACCCCTTATCTGGATTGCTGATCCTGCTCCGGGATCTCCATTTGATTTAACAATCCTTACCCCTGAAGCCTTACCTGCAAGTGCATTAATCATACCCGTTTCTCCGGATTTTATCAAACCTGCGGATTTAACAACTGAACTGGTTGAACCTGTTTGGTCAACTACCACATTTGTTCCAATTGCTGAGACAATTACTCCTTCTAGTTCCTGTATGCTTTGTTTCAGTACAATATTAATTGAAGTTCTATCTCCAACTATTACTTCCTGAGGTTCGAAACCCACGCACGAGAATACCAGAACGGTATTTGCATCGATTACTTCAATGGAATAGTTCCCATTCAGATCAGTTACTACTCCGGTATTTTTCCCTTTTACTACAACGGATACGCCTGGAATAGTGCTCCCATCTTCGGAACTTATTACCGTTCCTTTGACGGTTAATTTTTGTACCGGAGCGGTTATTTGTTTTACTTTCGGTTCGATAACAATAACTTTATCAATAATTTCATAATTTAATGCAAAGCTTTTCGAACAGAGATTAAGCACATCATCAACAGTTGCGTCCTTAAGGTTTAGATCAATTTTGCGATCAGAATCAGTTACTTCATGTGCATAAAAAAAATCATAGCCAGATTGTTTATGTATTTCTTTCAATACATCTCCAATTTTAGCATTGTTTAAACATAGATTAAGCTTAGTACTTTGCGAATTTCCTGCTACTGAAATCTGAAATGCAGAAACCAATAGGATAATTACTTTCAGTTTCATAAGCACGTAAAAATTTTTTTTCCTTTGCAGGAAAAGATTAGTTAGTAGTGATTTTTTCATAACTTTACAGGTTGGTTTAACTTTGGTTCAACTTTAGGTTCATATGCATTGTGTTTTTAAAGGTGTTCTGTTAAATCAAACTAATCAATTCAAAGAGGAGGATGTTACAGCATTCTCCTCTTGCTTTATGGTTACTTTTTATTCACCTGGATTGAATTATTGACCAAATCTATTTTTACATTTGTAGCTAGTTCAATTATATGCAATGTTTGTTTGATATCATTATATTTAAACAGCGTACCCGAAAAATGTATTTTCTTAACATCATTGTTTAAGTAGGAGACATCAACATCATACCATCTGGATATTTTCGTCAGCACTGTTTCTATATTTTCATATTCAAAAATGTACTTGCCATCTTTCCAGGATGTGAACAATTCAACATTTATGAGTCTTTTTTGTAGGTTCTCTGTTATTTTATTAAATCTTGCCTGATTTCCCGGCTCAAGAATTAATTCGTTTTTTACGGTTTTGACGGATACTCCCCCTTTTACTAAAGTGGCTTCGGTTACTTCATCATCGGGGTATGCCATAACATTGAAAGCTGTTCCCAGAGCTTCAACCGACATGTTTTTAGTAAAAACAATGAATGGCTTTGAAGCATCTTTAGCAACCTCAAAAAATGCCTCACCTGTCAGATAAACATTCCTGACATCAGAGGTGAATTGAGTTGGATATTTAATTGCCGATGAGGCATTTAGCCACACTTTGGTTCCGTCAGCCAGAATTATACTAAAGACCTTACTCTTAGGTGTAACTAACGTATTGTATTTAATTCCCTGATCATTTTGTGATTTATCAGTGGAATAAGAAATATTCGCTACGCCCTTTGTAATTTTGGTGGCATCAATTTCAAAAATTGAGTCTTTCGAAGCTCCAAGAGTGATTATTTCACCATTTGATGTTATTAAGGAAGATTGGTCGAAATCCTGAACCTGTTTTTCAAGTGCGCTAAAAGAAATAGGGGGATTACTATTCAGTGACTTTTTATGTAAAAGAAAGTATGACGCTATGAGTAAAGGAATTACAATAATAGCAGCATACCTAAGCATACGCAGAATACTAAATCTATTGCCTGGCTCTATTCGCATGATCTCTGCATTAATCTTTTCCCAGGCATCCTGTTTATTTATTTTATTTCGCTCTTTTACAACTGATACAAGATTTTCCTTTTGTTTAAGTCTCTCAAACAATAGTATGTTATTTTCAGATTGAGATAACCATTCATGAAGAATCATTTTCTCCTCCAAATTGGTTTCCTGATTTAGTTCTTTAATAATAATATCAGGAATTTTAAGTTTGTTTTCTTTTTGCATATCCATAAATGATACTTATTAAACAGTTAATGAAAAAAAGGGGACTAGTGGAATTTTGTTTTTTTGTAAACCTGCAGAAGCGTAAACTACCTAAATAGAAGGAAAAGGATTAAAAGAACTAAATCTCTCAGATTCATTTTCAGAAATTTGTATGCAGAAACTTTGTGGGCTCTGACAGTATTAATTGAAATTCCCAACTGGTTTGCTATCTCCTGGTTTTTTAGACCTTCAAGGTTTAAATAAAGTACTTCTTTTGCGCGCGGATTTAACTTATCAACTACTTGTAATATTAAACGATACGAATCCTGCTCAATGAAGGTTTGAAAAAAGAAATCTTCTGATTCTAAATTGTAGGAAAATTGTTCCTGATATCTTTTCTTAACAGCTTCGTGTTGTAAGACATTAAGAGCTAAATTCTTGGCAGTTTGATACAGGTATGCTTTAAAAGTCAGTGAATTTTTAAAAATTAATTTCTTTTCCCAAATTTTGATAAATACTTCCTGTGCAATATCCTCGGCTTGTTCAATATCAAAATTGTATTTTTTAATAAATAAACATATACTACTATAGTACATATCGAAAACATATTTAAATGCTGTTTTATCTCCTTTGCTTAATTTAGTGAGGATTTCGGTTTCCATATTTAAGCACTTATTAGCATTTAATCTTCATTTTAAGATTACAAACATAAACGAAAAATTAACAAGCAAACAAAAATGCTTGCTATTACATTGATAAACTTAGCTTGGAAATATAAGTAACCAGATTTATTACTACAGCACTAGTCTTATTTTTACCTGTGCCTGTTTCATTATAAATGCATGCCTAATTTAAATTTTTAAATTAACTTAATTCAAGTTTCACTAACAAATTTATGAAAATGCTAAAAAAAATAGTAATGATGCTTGTCGTAGCTGGAGTATGCCTGACTGCATGTACGAGTAAAACGGAAAATGTAAATAAGACGGGAAATGCAATTAATAAGGAAGACTCAACCAAGAAGGCAGATACAAGTAAGAAGGAAAAAGAAGATCCGGGCTCATTCAACCTAACCAAAGTAGGTCAGGCTGTGCCCGATTTCACAGTTACGGCTGTTGATGGTAAAACCTACCAGATATCGAAACTCAAAGGGAAAACAGTGCTTCTCATCTTTTTTTCAAATACTTGCCCCGGCTGCTTGAAAGAATTGACTGAAGTTGAATCTACGATTTGGCCCGAATTTAAATCCCGAAATATCATTTTCCTTGCTTTGGGCAGGAAAAACACGAAAGAGGAAGTTGTTAAATTTAAAGAGAAGCACGGATTTACTTTACCAATGGCTCCTGATCCGGAAAAGAATATATATAACTTATTCTTTACGAAATATATCCCCCGCAATGTCCTTATAAATAAGGAGGGGAAAATCATATATCAAAAGCAGGGATATGAAATAGAAGATGCACAGATATTGACTTCACTAATTGAACGGGAAACTAAAAAGTAGATTTGGTGCGGCATTGCAGGGTGCAGCTTCAGCTGCATCCTTGCATAGCCAATACAACAGCCCGTCTAATTACAATGTATTCAGATGATTTCCGAATTGAATACCAGATTAACATCAGGTAAAAGGTTTGATGTAAACTTAAGAAATTATCTTCTGTAAAAGATTACCAGGAGTTATGATAGTCAAGATCTGGCTTATTTCTTAAGAGAATAAATTCAGAATTTGACTCAATGTCGTATCTAAACTAGAACCAAAAAAATCCCGGACAACTATCTCCACCTGGGATTGGAATCATAAAACCTGTTGTAAATTAACAGTGCTTGCACGTCTCCTGACGCCTCATGGTTAATTTCCAAGATATTGTTCAGCATACTTAAAAAATTCTCTTCGATCTATACTTGCGTCACTTAATTTTTAGTTTCGGTATTGTGACTTATAA
>Ga0079306_1001371_pt1 | contig 16400 bp, 12 predicted proteins | sample Methanotroph_Enr_FD_79181 | JGI IMG/M metagenome (GOLD analysis project Ga0079306, IMG submission 79181) | Enriched soil microbial communities from Old Woman Creek wetland in Ohio, USA - Methanotroph_Enrichment_5 | ecosystem: Environmental > Terrestrial > Soil > Wetlands | place: USA: Ohio...
CAACGTCGGCCCTCTGCTTCTGACGCGCGGGGGCGTGACGCTCATCGACGCCGTCGGCCCGGAGATCTTCGACTGCGTCCGAGAAGGGGAGCTCATTCAGGTCGTCGGCGATGAGATCCGTCTCGACGGCAAGGTGTGCGCCCATGGCACGCGCCTCTCGGTCACCGCGATCGAGGAGAAGATGGAGGCGGCCAAGGCCGGCCTCGGCGAACAGCTCGACCGATTCGCTCGAAACACCATCGAGTACCTCGAGAACGAGCGCTCGATCCTGACCGACGAGACATGGGTTCCGGCCACGAAGGTCGACTTCCACGGTCGCCACGCCCTCGTCGCGGTTCGCGGCTACGACTTCAAAGAAGATATGCGCGCACTGGCTCCCTATATCCGTGAAATGAAGCCGATCCTCATTGGCGTCGACGGTGGAGCCGACGCGATCATCGAAGCCGGATTCAAGCCCGACATCATCGTGGGCGACATGGATTCCGTGACCGATGCGGCGCTCAAGAGTGGCGCGCAGCTCATCGTGCATGCCTACCCGGACGGACGTGCGCCTGGGATGGAGCGTCTCGACGAACTCGGCGTGCCGGGCACCGCGTGGCCGCTGGCTGCCACAAGCGAGGACCTTGCGCTGCTGCTCCCGTGGGAGCTCGGCGCGGACCTGATCGTCGCCGTGGGGACGCATGCGAACCTCGTGGAGTACCTCGACAAGGGCCGCAAGGGCATGGCCTCTACGTTTCTTGTTCGGCTCAAAGTCGGGCCCAAGCTCGTCGACGCCAAAGGCGTGAACAAGCTGTATCGCTCGGCGATCGGGCCGAGTCAACTGATCCCGATCGTCCTGTCAGCGCTCGTCGTGATCTCGGTCCTCGTCTGGATCTCGCCGGCCGCCCGCACGTTCCTCGAACTCATCGTCCTCCGCGTTCGCGCCTGGTTCGGTGCCTGAACCCGTTTGCAGGGAGCTGTCTGACACATGTACAACCTTCGATACCATCTCGCGTCGCTGGTCGCGGTCTTCCTCGCGCTCGCCCTTGGCCTTGTGCTCGGCGGCCTCGTGGTGGGGCAGGGGGCACTGGACTCGCAGCAGCGCGCCATCGTCAACGGGCTCCAGCGTGACTTCCAGCGCCTGAACGAAGAGAACCAGCGGTTGAGCGCCGAGGTCGAGCTGCAGCGCGGGTACGCCACTCAGATGACCGACGCCTGGGTGAAGGGCCGCCTCGACGGCAAGACGTTCGTGGTGCTCACCAGCGGTGACAAGAACGAGGGCCTACAGGCCACCATCACCTCGGTCGAGCAGGCGGGCGGCACGGTAGCCGTCGTGAAGTTCGAGAAGCCCGGGATGGGTCTGTCGGACAAGAAGATCGCGGAAGCGGCTCGATCCGTGGTCGGTACCGGCACCGATCTGGCGACCTCTGTTGCGGCATCGCTGACTGCCGAGTGGAGCACCGCCGCGGGCTCGCGTCCGCTCACCGACGCGCTGGTGAGTGCAGGAGCGATCTCGCTGACCGGCCTGAAGACGTCCACCGTGGCCACACAGGCGATCGACATCGCCGCATTCTCGAGCAAGCCCGACAAGGTCGCGCTCGAGATAGCCAAGGCGTATGCAGCGGCAGGGATGTACGCCGTCGGCGCGCAGACGATGACCAGTGGCAACAGCGTTGCCGCAGCGGCCGCCGCAGCGAAGCTCTCGGCGTTCGATACGCTCGGCACGGCTCCGGGACAGTTCACGCTCGTCGCGCTCTTCAGCGGCGGCAAGCAGGGGTACTACACGCTCGGCAACGAGGACGGTCCCAAGTACCCGCCGGTGCCGGTACCCTAGGGCGCATCAGCAGCGGTACTGCTGGGCCAGAATGCGCGGATCGCCGGAGTGCCCAGACTGCCTCAGCCGCGGGCTGCGCTGCGCTTCGCCCTGCGGCTCTCGGCTGCGAGCTTGATGATCGCGAGCCCCACGTGGACGAACTGACGCCCGCGGTGCACGAACCCTTCGAAGTCGCGGCCGGTGGCGGCGTGACCCATTGTGGTCGGTACTTCTACGAGTCGCATGCCTGATCTCAGCGCACGCACCGTCAGCGCGACCTCGACGCCGTAGCCTGCCGCGAACGGGCGTGTTGCCTCCAGGCACTCACGCGTGAGCGCACGCTGTCCGGACAGGGGGGCGGTGGCGGTGAAGTCGCCGCCGTAGCGCGTGATGCCCCACTGCGCGAGCCGCTTGACCAGGCCGAAGCCGGCTTTGCCCTCGGGACGCGGGAACGCGGCGATCGACATGTCGGCCTCACCGGCCAGAATCGGCGCGAGCAGCAGCTCCGCCTGAGCTGCGGTCGAGCCGAGGTCGCCGTCGAGCAGCAATACGATGTCCGCGTTCTCAATGCGCTTCGCACCGGCTTCGAGCGCGCCGCCCTTGCCTGCCTGTCCGGCCATCCGGACGACCTTGGCGCCGCTGAGCTCGGCGATGTGGTCGGTGCCGTCCTCGCTCCCGTCGTCGACCACGATCACGCGGGTCACGCCGGGGACAGCTCGTGCGGCTTCGATGGTGTCGGCGATACGCGCCGCTTCATCGTGTGCAGGTATCAGGACGGCGATATCCACGCTAGTTACGCTCCTTGTTCAGGGGGTTCAGCTTGCCGAGCAGGCGGCCGAGCAGTGCTGTCGCGGTCGCGACCTCGGCGATTCCGAGAAGTCGGCCGAGACCGAAGGCGGTGAACAGACCCGCCGCGCCACCGAGCGCGACCTGCAACAGCGACCCGAGGACGCCGTCGACGAACTGTAGCAGCACGCTGGAAACGCCCCACGCGACGGCCGCGCCGGCGATCGACGCGAGCAGCATGAGCGCGTAGGTACGCACGATGCCGGAGACGTCGAATCCGCCGATTCGCTTGCGCAGTAGCACGGTGAGCACGCAGAAAGTAAGTGCGAAGAACACTACGTCGGCGATGGGCATGCCGTTCACGCCGAGTCCCGGCCACGAGCCGATGCCGGTGGAGAGCAGCAGGTACAGGCCGATCTGCACGACCGTCGTGACGAGGTTGACCCGCATGGGCGTACGCGTGTCTTTCAGCGAGTAGAACGCGCGCAGCACGTACATCGTTCCCGCGTAGAAGACGAGTCCGATCGCCCAGCAACGCAGGGCGCTGGCTACCAGCGGGACGTCAGAGTCCTTGAAGGCGCCGACGCGGTACAGCGAGATCAGCGGCATGGCGAGCGCGACCAGGAGCGCGGACGTGGGAAGCATCAGCACGCCGGTGATGCGCAGGCCGCGAGCGAAGGTCGTCTTGTAGTCGAGCCAGTCCTTCTTGCCTGCAGCCTCGGACAGCTCAGTGAATACCGCTGTGGCGAGCGCGACGGCAAGGATGCCATATGGGAGCTGGTAGAACACCCACGCGTAGGCAAGAATCGAGACGCCCTTGGGGGAGACGGCCATGGCCGAGGCGTTGCGGAACGACACCGCAACGAGATTGGTGAGGACGTAGATGACGGTCGGCACCGCGAGGCGAAGCATGTGCCGCACAGCCGGGTCGTGCAGACCGATCCCGAACGTGTAGGTCCCGCCGCTCTTCAGCAGTGCCGGCACCTGCACCGCGAACATCACCACGACCGAGAGCGTCGTGCCGATCGCCAGCACGATTGTCGCGAGCCGCAGGTCGTCCTTGAGCGCGACGAACGCGAGCATCGTGGCAATCGCGAAGAGGTTGTTGAAGACCGGCGCGATGGTGGGCCAAAAGTACTTGCGCTGTGAGTTGAGCAGGCCGGACATCACGGAGCCCGCGCCGTAGAGCACCACCTGGATCGCGAAGAAGCGGAAGAATACCTCGGCGGCCTGAACGACCTTGGCCGAGGCGCCCCCCGAGACGCGGAACGTCTGCGTCCAGATGAACGGCTCGGGCCAGATCGTACCGATCACCGCGATGACGCCCAGCGCGAGCACGGTCAGGTTGAAGATGTGGCTCGCAAACCGCCAGGCGCCTTCGTCTCCGTCGCTCACGCGGACTTCCATGAACGAAGGGATGAACAGCGCGGCGATGATACCGCCCGCCACCAGCTCGAAGATCATGTTGGGGATGTTGTTGGCGATACTGTACGCCGACATCAGACCGGTCGCGCCCAGCGCGTACGCGGTAGCCCAGATGCGGAGGAAGCCCGTGACGCGCGATGTCGCCGTAAGCGTCGACATCATGGCGGTGGAGCGGGCTATCGAGGGTTTGCTGATGGTCGTGCCTCTCTGCTCATCTGCATAGCGCCGGCTACACGGCGAAGGATGCACGGAAGAACTCGGCATCAGTGTACCAATGCGAGCCGCCCAGAATCGGTGACGTTGCCGCAACGGCGTACGCCATGCCGAGGGGCGACCGCCCGTTTTCGCTATACTCGTCGAATGAAGCGAATCTGGCCGATAGTCCTCAGCACCGCCGCCATCGCAGCGGTCTGCTTCGCCTCCTCTGGTGTCGCCGGCGCGGCCGAGGCGCGCACCAACCCTCCCGTGAAGCACGTGACGCTGATCCTCGCGCCGTATCTGACGTGGGCGGACCTCTCACCTTCAACGACGCCGACGTTGCTCCGTCTGGCGCAGGACGGCGCTGTCGGCGCGGTCAACGTTCGCGGACGCGTCCGTGACCCGGGCGGTGTCGCGCTCCCGACCGAGTCCGCACTCGGTATCTCATCGGGCGCGTGGTCGATCCCCGGCAAGGACACGCTCGCGTCGTTGGTGGCCACGGAACCCTACGCTGGCGCCGGTACGGGCGCCGATGCCTACCAGCGGGTCTATCGCCAGTCGCTGGATAGCGCGCGCGTGGGCTACCTCGGCCTGCCGGCGGTGCAGCGCGCCAACGATCTCGATGCCACCGGTGCGATCATCGGTACGCTCGGCCAGGCGATCTCAGAGGCGGGTGGCCTGACAGCGGCCGTTGGCAACTCGGACTTCGGGTACGCCGAGCAGGACCCGCTGCTGGAGCGCCCCGCCGGTGCCGCTGCGGCAGACTTCCTCGGCAGGGTCAATGCGGGGGACGTCTCGGAAGCGGTCCTGACCAGTGATACGTCGGCGCCCTTCGGACGTCGGACTGATCTTGCGCGTTTCTCGAGCGCGTTCTCGCGCGTGGACCAGTTGGCAAAGGCGCATAACGGCCCATCGCTTGTGGTGCTCGATTCCGGCGACCTCACGCGCGTGCAGGAGTGGACGTCCCAGGCGACTACGCAGGCCGCGTTCGCACAGCGCACCAAGGCGCTCCGCACACTCGACGCCGTCGTCGGTCTCGCGGCCGACAGTGCGGGCGACGAAGGGCTTGTCATCGTGGTGTCGCAGGCGCTCAGCGTCGACGAGCTCGGCGAGCTCCAGGGGCTCGGTCCGTGCGTCGTCTCAGGCGCTGGTTGGAGCGGGTACCTGACCTCTGCCTCCACACATCGTAGCGGCATCGTGACCAACCTCGATGTCACCGCGACGATACTCGATCAGCTGGGCATCAAGCGCCCCGTGCAGGTGTTGGGTAACCCGATGTTCGCGGTTGCCGACTCGTCGCCGGCAGCCGCTCGCCTTGCGCACCTTGCGAGTATGAATACCGTCGCGACATCGGTCGATTCATCCAAGGCCGGCGTGCTCAACCTTTACATCGGCTTCGCGGTCGTCGTGTTGGCGCTCTCCGCCGTCGTACTGACCCGCGCGCACCTGTGGTCGCGCCCGGCCGCCAATCGCTCGGCCGCCATGCTGCAGGGCGCCGTCCTGCTCCTGCTGTCGGTCCCGATCTCGAGCTGGCTGATGTTCGTGGTGCTGCGCTATCCCGGCTCGTCTGTCGCCGCGGTCCTTTCGCTGGTCGGCGTGTCGCTCGTCATCTGGATCGTCTCGCTGCTCATCTGGCGCTGGTTTGGACCGCGGGTGCCGGTCATCTTCCTTACGGCGCTGACCGCGCTCGTCATCCTCGCCGAGCAGTTCTTCGGCGCACCGCTCTCGTTCGTCAACTTCTTCGGATACTCGCCGCTGCCCGCGGCCCGCTTCTACGGCATGGGCAACGAGGCTGCATCCGTGCTGTTCGGCGCGTCGATCGCGCTGGTCGCGCTCGTCCTCGACCAGTGGCCCGACGCCCGGTGGTCGTCCTGGCTCCGACGCTACGGCGTTGTAGTGCTCGGCATGCTGGTCGTGGGTACCGCCGCAGCACCGTTCCTCGGCGCCAACGTGGGCGTCGCGATCTGGGGCTCGATCGGATTCGCCCTTGCGTGGCTGCTCATGAACGGGCGCCGCGTCACCTGGCGCTCGGCTGTGGTCATGGTCGCCGGCGTCGTGCTCATCATCGGGGCGTTCGCCGCGATCGACCTTCTCGGCGGGGGAGAGCAGACGCACCTCGGTCGCGCGCTCACCAGTGCCGATCAGGGCGGCATCGAGCAGCTCTGGACCATCGTGGTGCGCAAGGCCGCCACCAACATGCGCGTCTTCACCCGCACCAACTGGTCGTGGGTGCTCATCGCCGTCCTGGCGTTCCTCGGCTTCATGCGCCTGCGCCCCCGTGGTGACTTCGCCGAGACACTCGCCGAGAACCCGCGGTTCGCCGATGCCATCACCGTCACGCTCGTCGCGGGCGGCATCGCGTTCTTCACCGAGGACTCCGGCATCGTCATCCCGGCGCTCATCATGCTGTTCACCGGCGCCGGCGTCGTGTGGCTGATGCTCGTCCATCTGCGCTCGAGCGGGGCTGATCGCGCGTGAACCCGCTGTGGCTCGTCTCCCTCGCGCTCGGCCTCGTGTTCGGGGTCGCGGTGCCGGTACTCGGCATGCGCATGCTCGCACCCACGCTCAGAACCGCCGAGAAGGCCCAGGCGACCAACTTCCGGGGACGCCGCGTGTTCTACGGGCTCGGCATCGTGTGGCTGATCTGGGCGGGATGCGCCATCCTCGGCGGTGCGTTCGTCAGAGCCGCGACACGCGGGTCGATCCTTCCGGTGCTCACGCTCGCCGGTGCGCTCGCGCTCGTTGCGTTCGCGCTCGGCGCGGTGGACGACGCGTACGGCTCCAGTGCGGACCGGGGATTCAAGGGTCACCTCAAGGCGATGGCGCGTGGCCGGCTGACCACAGGCGGCATGAAGCTCGTCGGCATCGGTATGGCCTCTCTTGTGGTCGCGTTCATACTGAGCGAGGTCTCGCCGTGGGGTCGCGCATTCTGGGGCAGTGGCACGGCGGCGTTGGGAGCCAGGATCGCGCTCGTGCTGGTCGCAGGCGCCGCAATCGCGCTGTGCTCCAACCTGTTCAATCTGCTTGATCTTCGTCCCGGCCGTGCGCTGAAGACGTACGCGCTGCTCTCGCCGTTCGCGATCCTGTCGGTCACGCTCGGTCTCGCCGGTTCGCTCGCGTATTCCGGTGGCTCGGGAGTACGCGTGGTCGAGGCCGCCGTACTCGCGCTCTTCCTCGCGGGCCCGTTCCTCGCGGTGTACCGCTATGACCTCGGCGAGGAGGGGATGCTCGGCGACGCCGGTGCGAATCCCATGGGTGCGGTGATCGGCATGTTGCTGGTATGCGGGATGCAGCCGCTCGTGCTGGTCGCGTGGACGTTCCTGTTGCTCGCTCTCAACTTCGCGTCCGAGCGCGTGAGCTTCTCGGCGGTGATCGCGGGCAATTCCGTGCTCAGGTGGATCGACGGGCTCGGACGGGCGGCTGACCTGCCCGAAGACGGAACGAACCACGGCGAGGCGGGCGCTTCGGAGCGCTGAATACACGGGACGCATGAGAGCGCGGTAGAAATCAAGTCGCGAAAGTGGGCGGCAAGCGCAGTAGAATCACTAACGGGTCAAGCAGTTCGTCACTAGGTGGAAGGGCAATCATGGCAACAAAGCACATCTTCGTGACCGGAGGCGTCGTCTCCTCGCTCGGTAAGGGCATCACAGCGGCATCGCTCGGACGGCTGCTGAAGGCTCGCGGGCTCAAGGTGACGATCCAGAAGCTCGACCCGTACCTCAACGTCGATCCCGGCACCATGAGCCCCTTCCAGCACGGCGAGGTCTTCGTGACCGATGACGGCGCCGAGACCGACCTCGATCTGGGTCACTACGAGCGCTTCATCGACGAGTCGCTGACCCGCGACTGCAACGTCACCGCAGGTTCCGTCTACCAGACGCTGATCAGCCGCGAGCGCCGCGGCGACTTCCTCGGCGGTACCGTGCAGGTCATCCCGCACGTCACCAACGAGATCAAGGACCGCATCAACCGCCTGGCCGAGCAGACCCAGCCCGACGTCATCATCACCGAGGTCGGCGGCACGGTGGGCGACATCGAGTCGCTGCCGTTCCTCGAGGCGATCCGCCAGGTCCGCAAGGACAAGGGCCGCGAGAACGTCATCTACATCCACGTGACGCTGGTCCCCTGGATCGCCGCGTCCAGCGAGCTCAAGACCAAGCCCACGCAGCATTCGGTCAAGGAGCTTCGCTCCATCGGTATCACGCCGGACTTCATCGTCTGCCGCAGCGACCGACCCATCGACGTCGGCATCCGCCGCAAGATCGGGCTGTTCTGCGACGTCGACCCCAAGGCCGTCGTATCCGCGATCGACGCCCCCTCGATCTACAACGTGCCTGACAACCTGCGTTCGCAGCGCTTCGACGAGATGGTCATCGAGCGGCTCGAGCTTGAGTGTGGCGCCCCTGACATGGCCGAGTGGGACGCGTTCGTCGCGCACTCCGCCTCACTGTCAGACGAGGTCAACATCGCGCTGGTCGGCAAGTACGTACAGCTCCCTGACGCGTATCTCTCGGTCAACGAGGCGCTCGATCACGCCGGCATCTTCCACAACGTGAAGGTCAATACCAAGTGGATCGACGCCGAGTCGCTCACCCCCGAGGAGGTCGACCAGATCCTCTCCGAGATGGACGGCATTCTCGTGCCCGGCGGCTTCGGTATCCGCGGCATCGAGGGCAAGATTCGTGCGGCGTGCTTCGCCCGCGAGAACCTCGTGCCGTACTTCGGCATCTGCCTCGGCATGCAGGTCGCCGTCGCCGAGTTCGCTCGCCACGTCGCAGGACTCACCGGCGCCAACTCGGCCGAGTTCGATCCGGTCACCGAGCACCCCGTCATCGACCTGATGCGCGACCAGCAGGGCGTCGAGGACATGGGCGGCACGATGCGCCTGGGCACCTACCCGTGCAAGGTCATTCCGGACACCAAGGGCCACGCGGCCTACGGCGAGGACCTGATCTACGAGCGTCACCGCCACCGCTTCGAGGTTAACAACGCCTACCGCGAGCAGCTCACCGAGGCTGGCATGGTCATCTCCGGCCTGTCGCCCGACGGCAAGCTGGTCGAGATGATCGAGCTGCCGGACCACCCGTGGTTCCTCGGCAACCAGGGTCACCCTGAGTTCAAGAGCCGTCCGACGCGTCCGGCGCCGCTGTTCCGCGATTTCATCGGTGCCGCCAAGTCGTACATGAAGGCGCGCGAGGTCTGACGTGAGCGATGCGAGACTGCTCGAGACCTTCCTGGAGCTTGTCCGCATCGACAGCCCGCCGGGCTACGAGGCGCGTACGGCGCGATACTGCGCTGACGCCCTGAGCGCTGCCGGCTGCGAGGTCACCATCGACAAGAGCGCCGAGACCACCGGTTCCGACACCGGCAACCTCGTAGCGCTGCTGCCGGGGACAGTGCCCGGCACGCTTGCGCTGTCCGCGCACCTCGACGTGGTCGAGCCGTGCCGCAACATCGAGCCCGTGGTCACCGATGGCGTCATCGTCTCGGCCGGCCCGACGGTGCTCGGGGCCGACGACCGCAGCGGCCTCGCGGTCGCGATCGAAGTGGTTAGACGACTCGCCGAGAACGACACCCCGCGACCGACGATCCGCGTGATCTTCACGGTCCAGGAGGAGGTCGGTCTGCTCGGCGCGAAGTCGCTGCGTGCGGCCGACGCGTCATGCAGTCTGTGCCTCGTGCTCGACGCCGAGGGCACGCCGGGCGGCATCGTGACCGCCGCCCCCACGCACTACACCTTCACGGCCGAGTTCCGCGGCCGCGCCTGTCACGCAGGCGTCTGCCCCGAGCAGGGCGTCAGCGCCATCACCGTGGCTGCGGACGCGATCTCGCGCATGAGCCTCGGCAGGCTCGACGCGGACACCACGGCCAACATCGGTTCGATACGCGGCGGGACGGCGACCAACGTCGTCGCGGGTCGCTGTGAGGTCACCGGCGAATGCCGTTCGCTCGACCCGGAGCGCGTCGAGGCAGTGCGAAGCGCGATGCACTCGGCCATGCAAGCCGCCGCAGACGCTGCCGGCGCTGAGGTCGACGTCGTCTGGAAGCGCGAGTACCCCGGCTTCATGCACGCCGAGAACAGCCCCGAGGTCACGCTTGTTGCCCGCGCCTGCAAACGCGCCGGCATCGAGCCCCGCACCTATCGCACCGGCGGTGGATCGGACGCCAACGTGCTTGCCGCGATCGGCGTTCCCGCGGTGGCACTGGCCTGCGGCATGAGTGGCGTACACGGCACGCAGGAGCAGATCGCTGTCGCGGATCTCGAGGCGCTTGTCCGTATCGTCGAGCAGGTCGCTCACCTGATGGCGGAGGAGGCGACGGCGTGAGACTTGTGTGGGCCACCGTCACCGCTGACACCACGACCTCGGCAGACGCACAGAGCCTGCTGGTCACGCTCGACGACGGCACCGAGGGTCGTGCCGTCTGCTACCCGGCGCTGTGTGGCACCTGCGTGGCAGGTGACCGCGTGCTGCTCAACACTACCGCCGTCGATCTGTCACTCGGCACGGGCGGCCTGCACTTCGTCGTCGCACGCGGTGAGGCGAGCGGGGTCGTGTTCGACTCGGCGAGTGGCGGGCACATCATGAAGCTGCGCTACAGCCCGCTGCAGGTCGACGTGCTCTCGGTCGAATCGCAGGAGAGCCCCCATCACGAGACGATGCGCGCGGCCACCACGCTGGGCGGGATGCCGGTGGTCTGCTGCGGGCTGCACAGTCAGGTCCCCCTTGTCGCCGCGGCCATCAAGCAGGCCGATCCCACGCTCAAAGTCGCCTACTGCATGACCGACGAGGCGGCACTCGCGCTGCCGCTGTCAGACGTCATCCGCGCCTGTGTCAAAGAGGGCCTCGTCGACACGACGATCTCGTGTGGTCAGGCGTTCGGTGGCGAGTACGAGGCGGTCAACCTGCACTCAGGCCTGCTCGCTGCGCGGTTCGTTGCAGGTGCCGATGTGGCGGTCGTCGCGATCGGCCCGGGTGTGGTGGGAACCGCGACGCCCTTCGGCCACGGCGGCATCGCGCAGGGGGAGGCGCTCAACACCGTGGTCTCTCTGGGCGGAAGCCCCATCGCGTCGCTCCGGCTCTCGTTCGCCGACAAGCGCTCGCGCCACCGCGTGGTCTCGCACCACAGCATGGCGGCGCTCATGCAGATCGCTCTCGCTCCGGTGCGCGTCGCCGTCCCGTCGCTTCCCGACGACCTTGCCGAGCAGGTCGCAGATGCGCTCGAGAGCTCCGGCGTCTGGGAGCGCCACACGCGTGCGGACGCCTCGGCGGGACGCGTGCCCGCCCCTGACATGCATGGCATTCACGTGACCACCATGGGCCGAGGGCTCTCAGACGACCCAGCGTTCTTTGCGGCTGCGTTCGCCGCTGGCGAGGTCGCCGCGCGTATCGCGCGCAACGGCGAGGCGTAGTCTTCCCGGTTCGCGCCACCGGGAGTGCCAGGCGTATCGAGCCTACCGGGCCTCGATCTCCTCGGTGAGGCGCTTGCGCTCGCTGGGAGGCAGCGACAGCAGGCTGATCAGCAGCGCGAGCACCACGCCGATCGCAGTGTCGAGCAAGCGCGCGTCGAGCAGGTTCCAGCTCATGTGCGTGGTGAACGCCGAGAGCGCGAGGAAGAACGCGGTCGATGAAACCGTGTAGGCGACGTAGTCGACCGACCTCATGCTGACCGCGAGGAAGATCGCGGGAGCAAGAGCGGCGATCAGCAGCGCACCCGGTCCGAGTATCTGCGCAAGCGCCACCGCGCCCAGTCCACCGATCAATGTGCCGACGAGCAGGCGAAGACTGCGCGTGGCATGGGCGGTGACGCGCGGGTGCAGCACGGCGAGCGCGGAACCGGCGATCCACGTCACCATCGGACGCTGCAGGACGAAGGAGAGCGCGAGTGCGAGCCCCACGGCGACGGCGGTACGCGCCGAGTGCCGCGCGATGGCTGTCTCCAGACGCAGATGCGGTTTGAGGTTGTCCCACAGCGAGTTCACGCGTCGAGTAACGCCTCGGCGGACCTCGCCGCCCTGGCGGAACGGACCGACCGCCAGCAGCAGCGCCCAGAGGCCACCTGCGAGGAGTCCGGGCGCGGTGATGAAGCCCGGGTCGATTCCCGACGAGGCGATTCCCAGCAGGGCGCAGGTGGCGACATAGAGCGAGCCGCGGATGCCGGCCGCTCCGAATTCCGGGGCCAGACCGCACGCGAACACTACGGCCACGGCGAAGGGGATCGCGGTCAGCGGTTGGTGTCCGGCGAGATCCCCCAGCGCGAACGCGGCGGCGGCGAATACGGTACTGATGCCGATCGTCCATGCACGTCGTTTGGTGGCGCAGCCGGGGTCGACCAGCGCGCCGACGAGTGCTCCCACAGCGATGGGCACGAACGTGCCGGGGAGGCTGAAGACGAGGCTGAAGAGCAGGGGAGTGTAGAAGGCGAGGAGCACGCGGATCCCCGCGGCCCAGAAGGGGCGTCCGGTGGGGCGAACAAGCGTTGTGCCTGCGGTCAGGATCACAGCACGGGCGGCTTGGAGGGATTGTGTCGGTCTCTGTTGCGCCATGCGCCGGGTGGGTCGCCTCCAGGTTCGGTTCCTCGGTTCGACTCCACCATGTACGCAACCCCCACACCATCGGGGGGTTGGTGGGTGGGGCGTTGGCGGGGCGTTACCCTGCCGTAACCCAAAGAGGCCGAGGCCCTCGGCGACCGACATTCTCGGCAGGCACAAATACCGAGTGTGCAGCACGCTCGCTCGTAGTAGACTAGTCGAGGTTTGCCTCGCCCCGAACTGTCCGACGCCGGTCGGATGGGGCCGTCTCAGTGAAGATTCATCGAACTGGAAAGGGATGGTGCTCGTGATCGTCGGAGTCCCGAAGGAAATCAAGAACAACGAGTTCCGCGTCGGCATGACGCCCGCGGGCGTAGCGGAGTTCGTTGCGCACGGTCACTCCGTTCTCGTTGAGAACGCAGCTGGTGAGGGTTCCTCGTTCGCCGATGCGGAGTACGTCGCCGCCGGTGCCACGATGGTCGCCACCGCCGATGAGGTCTTCGCCAAGGCCGACATGATCGTCAAGGTCAAGGAGCCCCAGGCCGTCGAGATCGCGAAGCTGCGTCCCGGCCAGATCCTCTACACCTACCTGCACCTCGCCCCCGACTACGAGCAGACCATGGGCCTCATCGGCTCCAAGGCCGTCTGCATCGCGTACGAGACCGTCGAGCTTCCCAACCGCTCGCTCCCGCTGCTGGCCCCGATGTCTGAGGTCGCCGGTCGCATGGCCGCCCAGGTCGGCGCGACCTACCTGCAGAAGCCGTTCGGCGGACGTGGCGTCCTCATGGGCGGCGTCCCCGGTACGCACCCCGCCAAGGTCGTCGTTCTCGGCGGCGGCGTCGTGGGCACCAACGCGGCATACGTCGCGATGGGCATGGGCGCGGACGTGACGATCATGGACATCAACCTCGATCGTCTCCGCTACCTCGACGAGATCTGGGGCAACCGGATCCGCACCGTCTACTCCAGCAAGCACAACATCCAGCAGGAGGTCTTCGCTGCTGACCTCGTCATCGGTGCCGTCCTCCTGCCGGGCGCCAAGACGCCGTTCCTCGTCACCAAGGACATGCTCCCCAAGATGAAGAAGGGCGCTGTGCTCGTCGACGTGTCCGTCGACCAGGGTGGCTGCATCGAGACCACGCACGCGACCACGCACGCCGATCCCACCTACTTCGTCGACGACGTGCTGCACTACGGCGTCGCCAACATGCCTGGCGCCGTTCCCAACACCTCGACCATGGCGCTCACCAACGCGACCCTGCGTTACGGCCTCGCCATCGCCGACAAGGGCTGGAAGCAGGCTGTCAAGGACGACGCCGCGCTCGCCAAGGGCGTCAACGTGATCGACGGCAAGGTCACCTACAAGGAGGTCGCGGACGTTCACGGCCTCGAGTACGTCTCCCTGGAGTCGCTGATCGCCTAGTTCGACCGACACTGATCTCTTCTGCGGCCGTCCCGGTGTTCCGGGGCGGCCGCAGTGTTTCTGTGCGAACCACGCCGGGACTCGGCGGGGCGTGTTCTCGGCAGGGCTGGGCATGCCTATACTCGGAGACGTGGATACCTATGTTGCCGAGTATCTCGGCTATCTGTCAGTGGAGCGCGGGTGCTCGCCTCACACGATCGCGGCCTATCGCCGCGATCTGACCGACTACACCGCATTCCTGACCACGCGCGCCATCGCGACCCCCGACGGCGTCACGCGCAACGATGTCACGGCCTACATCGGTACGCTGTGGGAGCGCGGACTCGCGCCCAGTTCCGTCGAGCGCAAGGTGGCCGCTATCAAAGGGCTACACAAGTTCCTGGTGCGCGAGAACCTCACCGAGAACCATCCGACCTCCGGGCTGCCGCTACCCAAGGTGCCCCAGCGGCTTCCCGACGTGATCTCCGTCGATTACGTGGACCGGCTTCTCGCTCAGCCCTTTCCCGACGGGCCGGTCGGTCTGCGCGACCGCGCCGCGCTTGAGGTGCTCTACGGGTGCGGATTCCGCGTGAGCGAACTCACCGGTCTCGATCTGACCGATCTCAACCTCAAGGAAGGGTTCGTCAGGGTGTTCGGCAAGGGGAGCAAGGAGCGGGTGGTACCCATAGGCGGGATGGCGCTGCACGCGCTCGATGCCTATCTGAGCAGCGCGCGATCGGCCTTGCGTCCTGCGCGCTCGCTCAAGGGGAGCGCTGAGTCGGCGGTGTTTCTGAGCACCCGAGGGAACCGGCTGTCGAGACAGGCGGTGTTCCTGCTAGTGCGGACGTACGGGGCGCGCGTGGGGCTCGAACTGCACCCGCACACGCTGCGACACTCGTTCGCGACGCACATGCTGGAGGGCGGAGCGGACCTGCGCTCGCTCCAGGAGATCCTCGGACATTCAGATATTTCCACAACTCAGGTGTACACGCATGTAGACAGGCGGCACCTTAGGGAAGAATACTTAACGACACACCCTCGTGCGCGAGTTCGCTGAGTCAAGGGCCACGGCGGCGCGGGGGAACGACACACGGGGCGGCAGAGGGCTGTTCACTGGGCTAGAATGAATAGACTAGTTCGTCCCATGTATAGAGGAGGGAGATCTCTGTGAGATCGAAGTGGGTCAAGTACGTAGGCGCAGTGCTCGCAGTGGGAATGGTTGCGGGTCTCGCCACCGGTTGTGCGAAGAAGGCAGCAGTCACCACGGATACCACGTCCACGGCACCCAAGACCAGCGTGAAGGCTGCAATGGTCACGGACGTCGGCGGCCTGGGTGACAAGTCGTTCAACGACCTGTCGTACGCTGGCCTTCAGCGCGCAGAGAAGGAACTCGGCACGGAGATCAAGGTTCTCGAGTCCAAGGAGCCGACTGACTACGAGAGCAACCTCAACCAGCTGGCGACCGCCGGCTACAGCCCGATCTTCGCGGTCGGGTTCCTGATGACCGACACCGTCAGCAAGGTCGCGACGCAGTTCCCGGACGTCACCTTCGGCGGCATCGACATCTTCTTTGAGAATCCCTCGGCTAACGTCGTGGGGCTGAACTTCAAGGAGCAGGAGGCTGGCTATCTCGCGGGCGTCGTTGCGGGCAAGCTGACCACCATGAAGGATGTCGATCCCCGCATCAACGACAAGAAGGTCGTTGGCTTCGTGGGTGGCATGGAGATTCCGCCGGTCCAGAAGTTCGAAGCGGGCTTCGTGCAGGGCGTCAAGTCCGTCGATCCGACGGTCGAGGTCAAGAGCATCTACACCGGCACGTTCACGGATGCCCAGAAGGGCATCGAGGCCGGCAAGAGCCTGATCGAGGGCGGCGCGGACATCATCTTCGCAGCAGCCGGCTCCACGGGCAACGGCACCGCCAAGGCGTGCCAGGACAACAAGGCGCTCTTCATCGGCGTCGATGCCGACCAGTTCAACACCATCCCCGGCATCGGTGACACGATCCTGACGTCTGCTGTCAAGCGCGTCGACAACGCCGTCTTCCTGACCGTCAAGGAAGCCGTTGACGGTAAGATCAAGGGTGGCGTGAACAAGGTCTTCGGTCTCGCCGAGGACGGCGTGGGCCTCGCCCCGTACCACGATTGGGAGACCAAGATGCCGCAGGCAGTCAAGGACGCTGTGGATAAGGCTACGGCCGACATCAAGGCCGGCACCGTTACGGTCGCCGAAACCAAGTAGTACGACGGTACACATGGATGCGTCGGCCG
>Ga0079306_1001372_pt1 | contig 16371 bp, 15 predicted proteins | sample Methanotroph_Enr_FD_79181 | JGI IMG/M metagenome (GOLD analysis project Ga0079306, IMG submission 79181) | Enriched soil microbial communities from Old Woman Creek wetland in Ohio, USA - Methanotroph_Enrichment_5 | ecosystem: Environmental > Terrestrial > Soil > Wetlands | place: USA: Ohio...
TCAAAGAGAAAATCAGATCATTTATTGATGATTTCCGTGATTTAGTTATGGTACTCGCTTGTGCCTTGTCTAATTTTAAACTAAAATATCAATAACAAACTAACTTATATAAACTCTAATAAACACCTGAAATAAATTGAAAATAATGAAACTCTCCTGCACATAGATTTGTTGTAGGAGAGTTTCTATTCAATAAAATAGTCATGTGTTTCAAATTTTGTCCTCAAACTTTGAATAATAATCCACTCATTTTCAGGTGAAAAATGCAGGTGTGAATGGCTAAATCAATTAATTTTACACGATTAATTGTACCTTCTAAATAAAAAAAATCATGAACTTTAAATCTGGTATTTTTACATTCATTCTTTTGTTTTTTGCTGCTATTCAAAGTGCAGCAGGTCAGCCAAGGCTCACTATTGACCTGAACAATAAAGGAATTGCAATCAGCCCCACGCATTACGGTATTTTTTTCGAAGATATTAATCATGCCGCGGATGGTGGTTTGTATGCGGAACTAATCAGAAATCGGTCTTTTGAAGATGCTGCTACACTCGAAAACTGGACGACATTTAATCAAGCTGGTACCACAGTGGTTGCAGCAGTTGAAACCAGTAGCTTGCTTAATTCAGCTCAAACCCAGGCGTTAAGACTTACCGTAGGAAGTGTGTCTGCTTCAACCAGGGCGGGAATATTCAACTCAGGATTTTGGGGAGTAAATGTTGTAAACGGGCGGCAATACAAGCTCTCTTTTTTTTGCAAAATGCGATGCGAACTTTTCAGGGACTGTTAAAGCTTCGCTTGAAAGCAGTGCCGGAGTTAAATATGCTGAGGCCGCAGCCTCTGGGTTGACCACCGGTTGGCAGAAATTCACCTTGACACTTACGGCTGCCGGAAACGACCCTAATGCACGTTTTGTTTTATCAACAACCTCTTCCGGAATACTTTGGTTTGATGTTGTTTCATTATTCCCACCAACATTCAACAATCGTGAAAATGGTTTACGTCCCGAGCTGGCTCAGTTGTTGGCTGATATGAATCCGAAATTCATGCGTTTTCCCGGTGGTTGTTTTATCGAGGGAGATTATCTGGCAAATCGTTTCCAATGGAAAAAAACCATTGGAAAGATAGAAGAACGTCCCGGACATTATAACCTTTGGGCATACCGCACATCAGATGGAATGGGATATCATGAATTTTTACAATTATCCGAAGATATTGGTGCCGAACCTTTATACGTAGCCAATGTTGGACTTGCTCATAACGATAACCAACCCTATACTGCATTATCCGATTATATTCAGGATGTTATGGATGCACTTGAATATGCTAACGGGGCGGTTACCACAACATACGGTGCTATGCGTGCAGCCAATGGGCATCCGGAGCCATTTAATATTAAATACCTTGAAATAGGTAACGAAAACTATTTCGGGGATAATTACGGCAATCGTTACATCCAGTTTTACAATGCGATAAAAGCCAAATATCCAACCATGCAATGTATTGGAAATGTTGCAGCCTGGGGAACTGATAATCCGACCTGGACATTTACTCATCCGGTAGAATTGTTGGATGAACATTATTACCGCAGCCCACAGTGGTTTATTAACCAGTATAATAAATATGATACGTACAGCAGGACCGGACCGAAAATTTATGCAGGTGAATATGCCGTAACTTCCGGATGCGGATACGGAAATCAGATTGCAGCCCTTGGCGAGGCGGTTTATATGGCCGGAATGGAAAAAAACTCCGATGTGGTTACCATGAATTCTTATGCGCCGATTTTTGTAAATGTCGACGACCGGAAATGGAATCCCGACATGATTGCTTACAATGCTTCTTCTGTGTATTGTACACCTTCTTATTACGTTCAAAAACTGTTTGCTACAAATATTGGTACTGTCAATATCCCAATAAAAGACTCATTAAATCAGAAAATAAATCCGATTACCGGTTCGGTAGGGCTAGGAACATGGTCGACAAAAGCAGATTATTCTACTCTGTCTGTAAAAAACAGCCAGGGCACAACATTATTTTCCGAACCTTTTGCATCTGCAGCTAACTGGTCGGCAAAATCAGGAACCTGGTCTGTGGCAGGTGGCGTTTATTCGCAAACATCCACTGCAACCGATTGCCGGTCAATAGCATTGCCTGTTTTTACCGATTCGGTTTACACGTATTCTGTTAAAGCACGCAAAGTTAGTGGGGCCGAGGGTTTCCTGATTGTTTTCGGTTACAAGGATAGCAACAATTTCTACTGGTGGAACCTTGGTGGTTGGGGAAATACGCAACACGCTATCGAGCAATGTGTAGATGGTTCAAAAACTGCGGTGGTAACAGCTAGCGGCAGTATTACTACAAATGTATGGTATGATATTCGAATCGAAGTATCAAAAAAACAGGTTTTATGTTATTTGAACGACGTGTTGATTCATACTCTCAACAATTCAGCTACCTCATTGCTTTATACTTCAGCTTCGTTGGACGAACAGAGCAAACAGCTTTTTATAAAAGTCATAAATCCTGCAGGTTCCGATATTAACTCAACTATCAAATTAAACGGTTTATCGACAGGTAAGATTGGCGGTAGTGCAATAGTGCTTGCTTCTGCCAGCGGGTTGGATGAGAATACATTGTCAGAACCAACTAAGATAGTTCCGGTTACAACAAATCTGGACTCAATGGACAGTGACCTGAATTATACATTTAAAGCTAATTCAGTTACGATTTTGAAAATGAATACAGGCAATCCGAATTCAGTACCTGCTATCAAAAAAAAAGATGAGTTTTTGACAGTTTATCCCAATCCGGGGAAGAATTTTGTTTCAGTAAAAGGTGATGGCCCGGAAGTGATTTCAGTTGAGCTTCGCAATTTGATTGGACAAACAGTATTAAGTAGAAAAATTCGGTCAGGAAATAAGATAAATATATCGGCACTTAAATCAGGTGTATATATTGTGGCTGCAAGACAGGGAAAAAATTCCAGCTTAATCCAAATGATAAAAGAGTAATTGCAAACAAAAAATAACTTTTAATTCACACATGAAAAACGTACAATTCTCAAAGATTCAATTTAAAACCAGACTTTTTGCTTTAGTTTTGTTGTGCCTGCTAATAAATTCAACGAAGTCTATGGCTGTAGACTCATCTTTGAAATTGCAATATAACTTTAATAGTTCAGTACTTGATTCTGTTTCGGATAACTCGGGTAATAGTTACAAGGCTGCATTGAAAAACGGTGCAATTGTAAAACCACTGGCTCGTTTTCATGTGTTGGATTTGGGCTCGCTTAACGGTTATCTAGATATGACCAGCAAATCCGGTGCGATAATTAATACGCTGACTGACTTTACTGTGTCGTTGTACATTTATGTCGATGCAACTGTGAATGTTACTGCTGCCGGTAATTTTATCTGGACATTTGCCAATTCGGCTAATATGAATTCAACAGCTAACGGGAACATGTTTTTTACTGCCACTAATAACCGGTATGCTATTTCAAAAATAAACTGGGCGGCTGAAACATCGGTAAGGCAAAATGCAGCGATAGCTAGAGGTAGCTGGCAGCATATCACTTATACGCAATCCGGAAGCACCGGGACCATATATGTAAATGGGAATCAGGTAAAAACAGGAACCATTAATGTGAAACCTTCCGATTTGGGGGCAACAACAAATAACTATCTTGGTAAGTCGTGTTATGCCGGAGATGCGTATCTGCTAAAATCATTATTGACTGACTTTCGCGTTTATAACCGGGCGCTTCCGGCTTCAGAAGTTACCTCATTAGCCTCTTCAAGAGCCGGTTTGGATAGTGCGTTGGTTGTTCAGCAGGTTGCTGATTCCAAAGCTCAATTGACGTTGAACGGGTTGAATGCTATTATTTCCAATCTGACTCTTCCTACGGATGGTGGAAGCGGTGTGGTTGTGTCATGGAGTTCTTCTAATACAAATGTAATTTCGAATACAGGGGTTGTAACCCGTCCGGTTGCCGGTTTTGATACAGCTGTGGTAGTTCTGACAGCCACTTTATCGAAAAATGGTGTGACAGCAACGAAAGACTTCACAGCCAAAGTAGTTCCGTCCTTATCGGATAAAATCAGTGCTCAGCTCGATTCGACCAATCTCACTATTTCAGGAAATTTGAATCTTTTGAGGTCAAATATCAGCTTATCTACTGCTGGTACAGAAGGTTCCACGATTACATGGAGTTCCGACAAACCAACAATTTTGTCAAATGCCGGTGTTATTTTAAATCGTCCCGCAAAAGGAATAGGCAATGCAAAGGTGCTTCTTTCTGCAACTATTACTAAAGGAATAATAACAATAACTAAAACTTTTGAAGTGTATGTGGCAGAAGATGAGGATTTTTCAGCATATCTGTTCGCCTATTTTACCGGTAATAACATTTCTCAGGAAGCATTCCGTTTTGCATTAAGCGATGACGGTTTTGTGTATAAGGCTTTGAATGACAATAATCCGGTAATCAGTTCGGCGGCTGTTAGTTCTACTGGCGGTATCCGCGATCCACATATTCTGCGTGGCGAAAATAATGAGTTTTATATGGTGGCAACCGATATGGTTTCTGCACTAGGTTGGAGCTCAAACCGGGCAATGATTTTATTGAAATCAACTAACCTGACAGACTGGACATCGACAGTGATAAATATCCCGAATACCTATTCGCAATATTCTGCAGCTGACCGTGTGTGGGCTCCGCAAACCATTTATGATCCGGCAGTGGGGAAATATATGGTTTATTTTTCCATGAAACTTGGATCGTCCGATTACGATAAAATATATTATGCTTATGCCAACAGTACTTTTACGGCTCTGGAAAGTGCTCCGAAAGTTTTGTTTGATAATGGTGGTTTGCCAACTATCGATTCTGATATTGTGCTCAAGGATGGTGTTTATCACTTGTTTTTCAAAACTGAGGGCAATGGCAATGGAATTAAGAAAGCAGTTTCAACTACTTTGACAGGTGGGTATGTGTTGTACGATAAGTATTTGCAATCTACAACGAATGCAGTTGAAGGTGGGTGCGTTTTCAGAATGTATAATACCGATAACTGGATTTTAATGTACGATATGTACACTAGCGGGGCATACCAATTCACAAACAGTACTGATTTGATTAACTTTTCCGTTGTTCCAAATACAGTTTCATTCGATTTTACACCGCGTCATGGAACGATAATCCCAATTACGAGTGCAGAAAAACAAGCTTTGAATGCCAAATGGGGTAATTCAACCGGAATTGCTGAAAAAAGAGCACTGTCTTTTTCGATTTATCCAAATCCGGCTGTCGATTATTTGAATGTAACCACCAGCGGGCAAAATAGTGGAGGAATGAAAATAAGTATATGCGATTTTAAAGGAAGTAAATTGATGGAGAAAAACGCTGCTTCAGCAAACGAGAAAATAAAAGTTTCATCATTTAAGCCAGGTATTTACCTTCTTACCTGTTCTGATGATAATGGATTGGCTTCATCTGCAAAATTTATTATGAAATAATAGAATTTCCAGCTTAAATCAGTTTTGAATTTCTACGAAAAGAAATGCTCAGTTATTTAGCTGAGCATTTCTTTTGTTTTTTTATCTGAGAGCTTAAATCAAAAGGCGAAGAGTGTTAATGATTAGACGCAAAAGCTTTTAACCGTTCTTCCAATACTGCCATTTGATTCATTCTTACAAAAGATACACAGGCTCGCAAACCGTTTGGATTTTCACTTCCGGTAATGGCTAATGAAATAGCGCTGATTCCATAATAAAGGAATTCTTTCATTAGCTCGCCGCTACTCATGCCCGGATAGGCAATGGTAAAGTAAAAACCATCGGCAAGTTCGCCATCCTCATCGTTATACACAATATAAAATCCGTATTTCAGAAACAAAGCCTTCATTATTTTTGCCCTTTCCCCGTAAGGATGAAGAGCTTTGACAAAATTAATTTCACCATCATTCACCGCTTTTAAAGTCGCTGCCAGTGCGTACTGTGCTGAATGCGAAGTTCCTGCGGTAGTTGCGTAAAGTACGCCGTAGGAAATAAAATGACCAAGTACATCGCTGGTAAAATAGTTTTTCAGGTTGGGGTAATGGCGCGTGCGGAGTTTTTCCGACGTTATCATCATGCCAATTCGTTGGCCGGCATAACTGAAAATCTTAGAAGCCGAAAGCAACAAAATATAATTGTCAGTGTAATGAGCCACAGTGGGTTGGAAAGGCCGAATACCGGGCTGTCCGTAATGCTGACGGAAATCCATGCCGAAATAGGCCAGATCTTCTATCACTATCACATCGTATTTGGTTGCCAGTTCGCCAATGATTTGCAATTCTTTTTCAGAATAGCAAATCCACGAAGGATTGTTCGGTGATGAATAACAAATGGAGCAGATATTGCCTTCAGCAAGGAACGATTCCAATTTGTCGCGTAACTTCTCCCCACGAAAATGCAGAATATCAAATGATTTATACGGAGTGCCAATTAGTCGTAATTGAGATTTGTTGACCGGAAATCCCGGATCGATAAAAAACGTATATGGTTTGTCGGGGTTCGTACGTGCGGCGGTTAAAAGAGCCGCAAAACTTCCCTGCATGGCGCCAACTGTTGGTACGCAATTAGCCGGTGATACTTTCAGGTTCATAAATAATTCTGCAAACCGGGCTATCTCTGTTTTTGCAAACGGAATACCTTCAATGTGTGGATACTGCGTTGCCAGTCCTTTATCCAGTGCTTCTTTTTCGGCTGCAATGGAAACGGGCAATGCTGGCAATCCCGGAACGCCCATTTCCATGTGGATGAATTCCAGCCCGCTTTGCTCTTCAATTTGTCCGACCAGCCTCCCTACTTCACGAATGGATAAACGGGTAATGTCTGATTCGTCAAATTGGTTGAAAAGTGTATCGACAAGTTCTTTTGATATCATAACCTAGTGTGAGTTTTAAAATCAACTTTTTACTTTTTTCTGTTATCCACAACTCTTACTGCTTTTCCCTCGCTGCGGGCAATGGTTTTTGGCTCAACCAGTGTAACCTTTACGCTTAAACCAATGGCACTGTTCAGGGCATGTTCAATTTTACGGGTGAGCATTTGAAGGTCGCGGATGGTGTCCATCATGTTTGCTTCGTCCATTTCTACCTGCAATTCAAGCGTGTCCAGATTATCTTCACGATCCACATAAAGCATGTAATGGGCGCTGGTTTCACCCATTTCGAGCAATACGTGTTCAATTTGCGATGGGAACAGATTTACGCCCCGGATAATCAGCATATCGTCGCTTCGCCCCGTAATTTTTTTCATACGGACGGTTGTTCTTCCGCATTCGCATTTTTCCCGATTCAGGGTTGAAAGGTCGCGGGTGTTGTAGCGCAATAACGGAATTCCCTCTTTGGTCAACGTGGTAAAAACCAGTTCGCCTTCAGTTCCATCCGGCAAGGGTTGTTTGGTGTCCGGATGAACAATTTCCGGGAAAAAATGATCTTCGTGAACGTGCAATCCGGCATGTTGAGAGCAGTCATTCGCCACACCCGGGCCCATAATCTCGCTGAGTCCATAAATATCATAGGCTTTAATTCCCCATTTTTTTTCTAATTCCAAGCGCATATTTTCTGTCCAGGGTTCAGCACCGAACACGCCGGTTTTCAATTTCATATCGGCTAATGAATACCCGTTTTCTGCCAACGCATCTGCCAAATGAAGTGCATAAGAAGGTGTGCACGCCAGCACGGTCGATCCAAAATCGGACATTAATTGCAGTTGGCGGCGGGTGTTTCCTCCCGAAATAGGAATGACGGTACAACCTACAGTTTCGGCTCCGTAATGAACGCCGAGTCCTCCGGTAAAAAGCCCGTAACCGTATGAGACCTGCATGATGTCGTCAGACGAAATTCCGGCCATAGCCAAGCAACGTGCCAGAACTTCGCGCCAATTATCAATGTCATTTTTGGTATAACCCACGGTGGTAGGTTTTCCGGTCGTGCCACTGGACGCATGAACGCGCACAATGTCTTTCATGGGCACGGCAAACAAATTGAATGGGTAATGGTCGCGCAAGTCGGTTTTGTAGGTAAATGGTAGTTTTACTATGTCGTCTATGGTTTTTATATCCGAAGGTTTTACACCCATGTCGTCCATGCGATTGCGGTAAAATTCTACGTTGGCATATACACGATTGACAAGTTGTTTTAGTTGTTCACTTTGTAGCGCACGCATTTCTTCGCGGCTCATACATTCTATTTCTTTATTCCAGATCATAATTATTGTGATGTTAGCGCCCTGTGGTAGCGATATTTACATGTGAAGTTTTATTCTTACTGCTTACTTTCTTGCCTCTATTTCAGGTCTTCATCCCGAATCGATTTTAATCCGTTAGTTTCAATTATTTCCATTGCTTTTCCGGAATTGTCAGTGCGAATCATGAGGATGGATTTACTGCCGAAACTGAAAGCGTAAACATATTCGATACAAATATCGGCTGCTGTAAACAGATCGAGAATGTGAGACATTGAACCGGGAGCTGCGCCCATTTCCAGTGAGAGGATGTTTTGGACGCGAACGGTGAAATGCTCTTCACGCAATGCTTCCATGGCTTTTTCAGGGTCGGAAACTATAGCACGCAGAATGCCATAATCGCTTGAGTCGGCTACAGTCAGTGCTATGATATTAATATTCTTTTTGGCCAGAACGGATAGAATTTGATTGAGATGGCCGGTTTTGTTTTCAAGGAAAACGGAAAGTTGGCGGATTGTCATATCAATAGATTTGTGGTTATTGTGTAAATGTGGTTAATGTGCCACAAATTTAGTAAATCTGCCAATATAATAGCTGTTTCGACAAAATAATATTTATATTTCAATGATGAATTTTATTACAACTTTTATCTGCCAATTGATATCTAAGTTATTTGTCGGCAGGAAATGATTATTTTTGCATCTTGTTTCTCAATCTAAATAAAAAACTTTATGGAAAATAGAATATACGGAATTTTGAGGTTATTGTTGGCTGTTTTTATAATTGCATTAAGCTCATGTGCCAAATCGAATGACAAAGGTGGAAATCAGGCTAATTCCGATGTTTTTCATTTGACCGACACGTTGAGCGGACCGTATGAAAATCCCAAAATTACAGAATTTAAAGCATTTGTAGATCAGCTGGATAGTGCTGATGTTACATCGGCTACGAAAGCGGTGGAGAAGTATAAGCAAATTTTCACCGGGCAACCGGCGCAATTGTGCGATAGTGGTTTCGTGGTTTTTCAGGCTTTGTACGATAGTCTGGAGCAAAACCTGAGTGCAATGCATCAAAACGATACGACGAACTATGAGCCTTTGTTGTACAATGATCAGGCTTCAGTTTCGAAAAGTTTAAAAGATTACAGGAAGAACCTTCAACTCAATGGTTTTAAAATTTCTGCAACAGGAGGTGTTACTTATATTGAACAGGACCGGACTTTTGTTGCCCGTAGCTTTTATAGCTTTGTAACTCCGGTTATGAAGGATTATCTAACCGAACTTCAAAAGGAAAACAAAGAAGGCTTTGCCATAGATGGTGCCATTACTATTTCGCCCCGCCAATTAGTCGACCGTATTATCTGGTACGAAAAATTTATTCCTCAAAATCCGGATTTCGTTTTTGCCGAAAATTGTAAGAGTTACCAAAAAGCCTATTTGACTTATCTTTTGAGTGGCTATGAAAATACCCAGCTTTATGCCGACGAAGAAACAAAAGACCTCTCAGATTTTTATGTAAACGCTTATGATTATTTGATTTCTAAATTCCCTGATTCTCAAACAACTCAAACCATTGCTCCATATTACGAAGCACTCAAACAGAAGCAAACAGATAAAGTCAATGCACTGCATAAAGACTTCGTGATTAAAGGCAAAATTTATAATTTGAAATAAGAGAAACCTGCATAAATGCAACATATTTGTTGTGTTTCGGTTTGAAAATGAAGATATATTGCAAGAAAATCAACTTTTTATACTTTAATTGTGTTTTATTTTAAGTCTAAGAAATAACAACTATTTTAGTATAAACAATTTAATTTTCTGTGTTATGAAATTATTAAAATACATTGGAATTGGCATAGTGGTTCTGTTGCTATTCGTTCTTTTTGTTGCTTTGTTTCTACCAAAGACTTTTGAGTATGAAAAATCTATTACCATAAATGCTCCGATTGATAGTGTTTGGGTTAATGTAAACAGTCTTGCAGCACTTGATAACTGGAGTCCGTGGAATGCCTATGATCCCCAAATGATTAAAGAAACTTCCGGAGTAGATGGTACGGTAGGGGCGATTCAAAGTTGGGAAAGTGAAATTGAAAATGTAGGGTCTGGTAGTCAGACTATTGTAACTGTTCAAAAGCCTACCTTGTTTGAAACCAAACTTGATTTTTATAAACCTCATAAAAGTCATGGCAAATCTTACATTAAACTGCTTACCGATGGGGTCGGAACCAAGGCAACCTGGGGAATGAGAGGCAGTATGTCCTATCCCTTCAATGTCATGATTTTATTTATGGATATGGAAAAAAATATGGGTAAGGATTGGGATAGCGGGCTGTCGAAACTGAAAGATTTGAGTGAAAAGTAAAGTTTGGATTAATAATTATTCCCGCAAACTACGCTGAAAAACGCAGAAGATAAATTGCGAAAAACGACTTAGTTCGCGGGAAATATTGTAATTAATATGTTTTATGAATAGCTTAACTGAACGTATGCCTGTGTTGTTTGTCGGTCATGGCAGCCCGATGTATGCCATTGAGGAAAATGAATTTGTGCAATCGTGGCGAAATCTGGGTGAAGAACTTCCGGTTCCTAAAGCAATTATCGCAATTTCGGCTCACTGGCAAACCCGTGGAACGCAGGTTACAGCTATGCAAAATCCGCCGACGATTCATGATTTTGGGGGTTTCCCACAGGAATTGTACCAAATCCAGTATCCTGCACCCGGTAATCCGGACCTGGCAAAAGAAGCTATTAGGTCAATAACTGGTACGCAGGTTTTAGCTGACGAAAAATGGGGGCTCGATCACGGTACATGGAGTGTTATTCGCAGGATGTATCCTAAAGCAGATATACCAATAATTCAAATGAGCCTGGATTATCATAAGTCGCCCAAAGAACATTATGAATTGGCTAGAGAATTGTCTGCATTTCGGGATAAAGGTGTGATGATTGTTGGCAGCGGAAATATTGTGCACAATCTTCGTCAGGTGGCCTGGGATAAAACAGATGATGAAGAATATGGATTCGACTGGGCAATAGAAGCTAATGAGTTGGTTAAACGGCTGATAGCTGAAAATAATCATCGGTCTTTGATTGATTATAAATCGCTTGGAAAAGCAATGCAAATGGCAGTACCAACACTCGATCATTATTTGCCGTTGCTTTATGCCCTCGCATTGAAGCGTGATGATGAAGAAGTTTCATTGTTCAATGATAAAGCCGTTATGGGGTCGTTGACCATGACTTCGGTAAAAATCGGATAGACATTATTTGAATTGAAATAGAACTAACACCTTAGTTGTCAGGGTTTCTGTGAAATTTCCATGGATTAAAAATTATTTTGGTATAAGTCTTTGTATATTAGAAATAAAGTTGTATTTTTGCAGCTCTTTTCGGATAAGGTAAACAAGAAGCAATGCCGTGCGCAACTCACCTTCCCGATGTAATCAGAAAAGTCATTAAAATAATGTACGCAATCGTAGAAATTTTGGGACAACAGTTCAAGGTGGAAGCCGGAAAAAGACTGTATATCCATCGCATGGAAGAGGCTGAAAGAGGCTCTCAGGTTGAATTTGATAAAGTTTTGCTAATCGACAACGAAGGTGCTATCACTGTTGGTGCTCCTGTAGTTGAAGGCGCAAAAATTGTATGTGAAGTGTTATCGCACGTTCGTGGCGAAAAAGTGATCGTTTTCCACAAAAAACGTCGCAAAGGATACCGCAAACGCAACGGTCACCGTCAAGACTTTACAGAATTGTTTATTAAAGAAATTGTAGCTTAACCGATAAAAATTAGAAGAAAATGGCACATAAGAAAGGGGCGGGTAGCTCAAGAAACGGTCGTGAATCGGAAAGCAAACGACTTGGCGTTAAAATTTACGGTGGTCAATTTGCTAAAGCAGGTAACATCATAGTTCGTCAACGCGGTACAGTTCATCACATTGGTGAAAACATTGGCATGGGAAAAGACCATACTTTGTTTGCATTGGTTGACGGAATTGTAGAATTCAGAAAAAAGAAAGACAACAAGTCATTTGTTTCTGTAAAACCTATCGAAGTAGCTGCTAACTAAGCTCAGTCGATAATCAACACACATAAATCTCCTGTTGTTTTACATCCGTGTAAAATTGCGGGAGATTTTTTTTATTAGAGTCAAGAACAAAGACAAAAGAATAAAGTCAAAAGAGCAAAAACTTTACTCTTAATCGTCAATCGTAAATAATAAAATCGTAAATTGAATTATGTTGACACTCAAATATATCACTGAAAATAGAGACGAGGTTATTGCCCGTTTGGCTAAAAAATATTTCGATGGGGCGGCCATTGTTGCAGAAGTAGTTGAATTAGATAATCTGCGTAAAGCTACGCAAGTTCAGGCTGATACTGCAGCTGCCGAATTAAATAGCTTGTCTAAAGAGATCGGTTTGCTTATGAAACAGGGCAAGCAGGATGAGGCTGTTCAGGCCAAACAAAAAACGGTTGAATTAAAAGAAACTATTAAAGCATTTGGCGATCAACAAAATGATGTTGAGCAAAAATTGAATGAGTTGTTGGTTCAAATACCAAATTTGCCACATGCTTCAGTTCCGGAAGGAAGACATGCTGAAGATAACTTAGTTGAGCGCTCGGGAGGTGAAATGCCAAGTTTGCCTGCTGATGCAGTTCCACACTGGGATCTGGCCAAAAAATATGATTTGATTGACTTCGAGTTGGGCGTGAAAATTTCCGGGGCAGGGTTTCCTGTTTATAAAGGAAAAGGTGCCCGTTTGCAACGTGCTCTGATTAATTTCTTTTTGGATAACGCGCTGGAAGCCGGTTATCTGGAAGTGCAACCACCTTACGTGGTAAATGCGGCTTCAGGATATGGAACAGGTCAATTGCCTGATAAAGAAGGACAAATGTATCATTGCACAGTTGACGATTTATATTTAATTCCAACAGCTGAGGTTCCGGTAACGAATATCTATCGTGATGTGATTCTGAACGAGAATGAATTGCCTATGAAAAATACGGCTTATTCAGCTTGTTTTCGTCGTGAAGCTGGTTCGTATGGAAAAGATGTACGTGGATTGAACCGTTTACATCAGTTTGATAAAGTGGAAATTGTACAAATTCAACATCCTGATAAATCGTACGAAACATTGGATCAAATGGTGAGTTACGTTCAAACGCTGGTTGAAAAACTGGAATTACCATGGCGGATTCTTCGTCTTTGTGCGGGTGATATGAGTTTTACTTCTGCGCTGACATTCGACTTTGAAGTTTATTCTGCTGCCCAGGAACGTTGGTTGGAAGTAAGTTCGGTTTCTAACTTCGAAAGCTATCAGGCTAACCGCTTGAAATGTCGTTTCAGAACTGCCGATAAAAAGACACAACTGGTTCATACGTTGAATGGTAGCGCCATGGCATTGCCTCGTATTGTAGCTGCATTGCTTGAGAACAATCAAACGCCGGAAGGAATCCGCATTCCGAAAGCATTGATTCCTTATACTGGTTTTGAATTTATTAACTAGGGTGATCGGAGTTCTGACTCCGACAATAATCAACTAGCTATTGCATAAAAAACGACATTTGACTTTATTGTTGAATGTCGTTTTTTTTTATTGTATTGTAATCTTTGAACAAATTTAAAAGTTTATATTTGTCTTTTTATTTTTAAAAGTTTGTGGTTATGAAAAAGAAAATAATAGTTACTTTGTCGGTTGTTTTGATACTTGCACTTGGTGGTGGAATTTATTATATTTACTTGCTTACGCCGATTATAACCGGCTATGCGGCAAAAAATCTGGCTTCCGGCGTATTTGTAAGCAAACGCACGCAGGAAAGTGTAGAAAATACGGATTTGAATTTTTCCTTTATTAAGTTCACGAAAAATACAATTGATTACGAAAAGAAGGAAGTTACCAGCCGTTTTCTTTGGGCTAAATCTAAAGCAATTTATATTGAAGGTTTTGGTTGTACGTTAGTCCGTGGTGTGGATGAGGCGACGATTCGAAACCGTCCTTACCGTATTGTTCCGCTTCCGGCAATAAATCCGGATTCTGTCCCATGGCCTGTCGGTGATAAGTTGGCTGATAGTATACCTACCGGAGTTAATTTGGAAAAATTGAATTCAGCTCTGGCTGAGGCATTTAATGACTCTGTAGGAACTAAAGGCACTTTCGCTGTTGCCGTAGCTTATAAAAACCAATTGATTTCAGAAAAATTCCGCGATGGTTTTTCTTCTAAAAATCGTTTTCTGAGTTGGTCTATGGCTAAAAGTTTTACACATGCACTGGTGGGGATTATGGTGAAAAAAGGTTTGATGAATGTAGATGAAAAAGTAGACATCACGGAGTGGAGAAAAGATAAACGAGCAAACATTACATTGGATAACCTGATGCACATGAATAGCGGGTTGGAGTGGAATGAGAATTACGGAAACCTATCGGATGTGACCTTGATGCTTCATAAATCTTCTGATATGGCCGGGTTTACGTATAAGAAACCTTTACTTGCACGACCAGACTCGCTATGGCTCTACAATTCCGGGGCGACAAATATTGTGAGTGCTATGATACGAAAAAAGATTGGCAACGATGCAGAGTATTATGCTTTTCCACGCCGCGAATTGTTTAATCAGATAGGGATGCGCAGTGCAATTTTTGAAACCGATGCCTCGGGCACTTTTGTAGGTTCTTCGTATATTTATGCCACTATGCGTGATTATGTTCGTTTCGGATTACTTTATCTAAACAAAGGGAACTGGCTTGGCAAACAGGTTTTGCCCGAAGGTTGGACGGATTCTGCTATGAAACCTGCCAATGGCTCGGGTGGAAAGTACGGTTCATTTTTCTGGCTCAATCAATCGGGAGATTATCCCGGGGTGCCGAAAGATTTATTCATGTGCCGTGGTCACGATGGGCAATTCATATATATTATTCCTTCGCTTCAATTGGTCGTTGTTCGAACCGGTTTCTCCAAAAAAGAAGATTTTAATTATCCTAGGTTTTTGGCTGAGATAGTTGCGGCTGTAAAATAAACCACCCCTAACCCCTAAAGGGGAATTAAACATGTGTTGTGTTTTAATTGTCAGGGAGATTCAAATGATATAAATGTAAGTTTATATTTGTGGAGCTAATTTCAACTCCCCTTTAGTGGCTGGGGGTTCTTTTTTACTTTCTCCTCATTCTTTGCAATATAATCTTTCCAACCAGAATAAGCTTTCTCGGAAGCTGGTCTTCCTAATTGTAGAAAATGGCAATAGGCAGCGGCAAGCCCATCGGTGGCATCCAGTTGTGGAAGCATATCTTCTTTCCGTATATTCAGGTAGCGACGGAGCATGTCCGCTACTTGTTCTTTGGAGGCACTTCCGCTTCCGGTAATGGCCATTTTTATTTTGAGTGGTGCGTATTCTGTAATGGGAATATCGCGATACAAGGCAGCTGACATGGCGACTCCTTGTGCGCGGCCGAGTTTTAACATGGATTGCACATTCTTGCCGAAAAATGGTGCTTCGATAGCCAGATGGTCGGGATGAAACTCGTCTATAAGTGATAGCGTACGGGCAAAAATTCGCTGAAGTTTCAGGTAATGGTCGCTGTATTTTTTCAGATCCAATATGCCCATGGCCAGCATTTCTGTTTTATTGCCTGTGACTTTCAGAATTCCATAACCCATAATGGTAGTTCCCGGGTCAATTCCTAATATAATTTGCTCTTTTACCATTCTTATTCTACAAGTTCCAATACGGTGGCAAAGAAAATAACCTCTGTTCCAAATTTTTCAGCAAAATTCCGTTCGAAAACTTTTGCATATTGTATGTGCCAATTTTCAAGCATCAGCATGTTTGATATATGAAACTGAACGGAATAGGAAGTTCCATCTTGTTCTTCACTGGAGAGAACTTTGGCTACTTGTGGTTTCGAAAACATTTCAGATTCAAGCATAAACGGAATGTGTTGTTCACGAACCCATTTTAGCCATGGTCCATGAGCCTTGTCGGAAACCAGAAAAGTTGTATTAAAAATAAGCATAAATAGAGTTTATATAAGTTAGTTTGTTATTGATATTTTAGTTTAAAATTAGACAAGGCACAAGCGAGTACCATAACTAAATCACGGAAATCATCAATAAATGATCTGATTTTCTCTTTGACA
>Ga0079306_1001373_pt1 | contig 16367 bp, 15 predicted proteins | sample Methanotroph_Enr_FD_79181 | JGI IMG/M metagenome (GOLD analysis project Ga0079306, IMG submission 79181) | Enriched soil microbial communities from Old Woman Creek wetland in Ohio, USA - Methanotroph_Enrichment_5 | ecosystem: Environmental > Terrestrial > Soil > Wetlands | place: USA: Ohio...
AATCCCAAATATTCATGTATTGTAGTCATTAATAACCCTTCAAAAGGGGTGTACTACGGGGGAGCTATTTCAGCTCCTGTATTCAGGGAAATTGCCGACCGGGTCTATGCAATGGATCCGGATATGGGATTAAAATGGGCTGATTCTGTAGGAACCACCTACCCCATGCCTTTGCAGACCGGGCTTGGAACTGATTTGCGGTACCTGAATCTATGGCTGGGAATTGCCGGGCAATCCATCCCTGTTGCTGAATGGATAAGCATGAAGGCTGATAGCACTGGGCAAAAGTTTACAGGTATGAATGCCTCCATCCGCTCTATGCCAAATGTGACAGGAATGGGAGCCCGGGATGCAATGTACCTACTCGAAAAACTTGGCCTTCGGGTCCGCATCAACGGGATCGGCCTGGTGCGAAAGCAATCCATCATGCCAGGCACTGCAGCTGCTGAAGGTAGCGTGATTGTGCTTGACCTTGGAGTATAGACAATTATTAAATAATAGTAAGAAAAAGAGCATGAAAGAATTGAATGAACTAATCTCCGGGGTAAAGATACTCCAGCAATCTGGCCCGGTTTCCTGCCAGGTCAGTGGGATTGCGTTCGATTCGCGTACCGTTAAACCGGGCAGCCTGTTTGTGGCAGTCAGGGGGACTGTCCACGACGGTCATAAATTCATAAAACAAGTGATCGAAGCAGGCGCTGTAGCAGTGGTGTGCGAGGTATTGCCCTATGATACCAGAGGACAAGTCACGTACATCCGTGTTTCCGACAGCAGCCTGGCATTAGGCATCCTGGCATCCAACTGGTTCGGCAAGCCTTCAGTTCAACTGAAACTTGTTGGAATTACCGGGACTAATGGAAAAACCACAACCGTTACCTTGCTTCATAAGCTTTTCAGGAGCCTGGGGTATCATGTCGGGATGCTTTCCACAATCAAGAATATGATTGATGAAGAAGAGATCCCATCCACACATACTACTCCTGATGCTATTCAATTGAATGAACTGCTTGGCAGAATGGTGGAACAGGGATGCACGCATTGTTTCATGGAAGTCAGTTCCCATTCGGTGGTACAAAACAGGATTTCAGGCCTGCATTTTACCGGTGGGATTTTTTCTAATCTCACGCATGACCACCTTGATTTTCATAAGACTTTCGAGGAATACCTCAAAGCCAAGAAACGGTTTTTTGACGAATTACCCGCCGATGCTTTCGCACTCACCAATATCGACGACAAGAATGGCAGGGTAATGACCCAGAACACGAAGGCTGACCGGAAGACCTATAGTCTAAGGAGTATGGCTGATTTCAAGGGAAAGCTGATCGAAACTCCCCTGGATGGAATTCATATTGACATTGACGGAAATGATACCTGGTGCAGGCTGGTTGGCAGGTTCAACGCGTATAACCTGGTGGCAGTTTATGCTGCAGCAGTTTTGATGGGTGAATCCAACCTGGAGGTGCTGACCATTCTCAGCAGCCTTGGCTCAGTGGAAGGGCGGTTCGATTACATGAAATCCGCTGAAGGCATCATAGCCATAGTAGATTATGCCCATACTCCCGATGCCTTGCAAAACGTGCTCGATACCATCACTGAGTTACGCACGGGGAATGAAACACTTATAACTGTGGTAGGCTGCGGCGGCGACAGGGACCGAAGCAAGCGTCCCATAATGGCCCGCATTGCCTGCAACATGAGCAATAAGGTGATCCTTACCTCTGACAACCCGCGTTCTGAAAACCCGGATACCATCCTCTCGGAAATGATGAGCGGTGTGGAGAAGGGCCAGGAACGAAAAGTAATCACCATTCCCGACCGTAGGGAAGCCATCCGCACTGCTTGTCTGATGGCACGACAGGGCGATGTAATCCTCGTTGCAGGTAAGGGCCATGAAAAATACCAGGAAATAGCCGGTGTGAAACACCCTTTTGATGATAAACAAGTGCTTACCGAACTTTTAAACTAATTATTGAAAATGCTTTACTATCTCTTTACATATCTTGATAAAGCATACGATGTACCCGGTGCGGGAATGTTCCAGTTCATTTCGTTCAGGGCTGCATTATCGATTATACTTTCCCTGTTCATTTCGCTTATCTACGGTAAAAGGATCATCAATTATCTCAGGCGGAAGCAAATCGGCGAAACCGTCAGGGACCTTGGATTGGAAGGTCAGAATGAGAAAGCAGGCACACCAACCATGGGTGGCTTGATTATTCTCGGAGCCATCCTGATTCCTACTCTCCTGTTTGCGCAATTGAACAATATATACATTCTGTTAATGATTTTTGTTACAGTATGGCTGGGATTCATAGGGTTTCTCGACGATTACATCAAGGTCTTCAGAAAGAATAAGGAAGGCCTGGCCGGTCGCTTTAAGATCATGGGGCAGGTAATTGCTGGAGTTTTTATCGGGATAGTCCTTTATTTCAACGAGGGAGTAGTGATCCGAGAAAGGTTGCCTGAACGCAAAGTGATGGTCAAAACCGGGCAGTTGACTCCTTTTGAGCAGGTGAAGGACCACAATACCAAATTCTATCCCAAACCCATCAAGTCGACCAAGACTACCATCCCATTTTTCAAGAACAATGAATTCAATTATTCCGCTCTCATTTCCTGGATCGGGAATGGGTACCGGAAGTATACCTGGCTGTTATTCACCGTTATCGTAATCGTGATCATAACAGCAGTCTCCAACGGTTCAAACCTTACAGATGGAATGGATGGACTGGCGACGGGCACATCGGCCATCATCGGCCTGACGCTGGGGATACTGGCCTGGGTGAGCGGTAATATCGTATTTGCCGATTACCTGAAAATCATGTATATCCCGAATACCGGGGAGTTGGTTGTCTATATCAGTGCATTTGTAGGGGCATGTGTCGGGTTCTTCTGGTATAATTCCTATCCAGCGCAGGTATTCATGGGTGATACCGGGAGTCTTGCCCTGGGAGGCGCTATCGCTGCCTTTGCCATTATGATCCGGAAAGAGTTGCTGATTCCAGTCTTGTGTGGGATATTTCTCGTTGAAAATCTCTCCGTTGTATTACAGGTTGCCTACTTCAAGAGAACAAGAAAAAAATATGGTGAGGGCCGGAGAATTTTCCTCATGGCTCCTCTCCACCACCACTTTCAGAAAAAAGGTTATCCTGAACCTAAGATAGTAATGCGATTCCTGATCATTGGAATAGCTCTGGCAGTTTTAACGATCATTACTCTTAAGATCAGATAATTGCAGGATAAATGGGCCGGAAAATAGCGATACTTGGAGCAGGAGAAAGCGGAACAGGGGCAGCTATCCTGGCAAAACAAAAAGGATATGAAGTCTTCGTCTCTGACAGAGGAAAAATAAAAGAAAAATACAGTAACGTTCTTTTACAAGCTGGAATAGCATTCGAAGAAGGCAGGCATACTGAAAGCCGCATCCTGTCAGTGGATGAGGTCATGAAAAGCCCCGGCATACCGGATTCGACACCGATCATGCTTCAACTGTTGAAGAAAGGCATACCGGTAATATCTGAGATTGAATTTGCAGGAAGGTATACCAGGGCGAAAAAGATCTGCATCACAGGGAGCAATGGCAAAACCACGACTACCCTCCTAACATGGCATATCCTTAATAATGCAGGTATTAAAGCCGGCTTAGCGGGGAATGTGGGAAAAAGTTTTGCCTGGCAGGTTGCTGAACAGGAATTTGAATGGTATGTATTGGAGATCAGCTCTTTCCAACTGGACTACATGTACGATTTTAAAGCTGATATCGCCATACTGACAAACATTACCCCGGATCACCTGGACCGGTATGAATACAAGTTTGAAAACTATGTCAATTCTAAATTCAGGATTACGCGTAACCAGTCAACAGAGGATGCTTTTATCTATTGCCTGGATGATGAAGTAAGTGCAAGAGAAGTAAATCAACGGGAGATTGTAGCCCGTATTTATCCGATCACAGCGTCAAACAGCCTTCAACACCCAGGTGCATACAGTAACGGAACAGAACTTACCATTCACATACATAACGACCCATTTATCATGACATTGGAAGAACTAGCTTTACAAGGACGCCACAACCTTTACAACTCGATGGCCGCGGGAATTGCCGGAAGGCTCCTGGATATTCGTAAAGAGACTATCCGCCAGTCATTAAGCGATTTCCAGAATGTCGACCACCGGCTTGAATATGTGGCCAGGATCCATGGAATCGAGTTTATCAACGACTCCAAGGCTACCAATGTCAACAGTACATGGTTTGCCCTTGAAAGTATTGATAAGCCCATCATATGGATTGCCGGGGGTATTGATAAGGGAAATGACTATACCAGGTTATTTGATATGGTGCAGAAAAAAGTAAAAGCACTTATCTGCCTTGGGACTGACAACTCTATTATCATCGAAGCATTTCGCGACAAGGTGGAATCGTTGTACGAGAGCCAGTCTGCTCTCCAGGCCGTTCTCCTTTCCTATTCGATAGGGAAACCCGGGGACGTAGTATTATTATCCCCGGCATGTGCAAGTTTCGACCTGTTCGATAATTATGAAGACCGCGGGAATCAATTCAAGCAAGCGGTCAAAAGTCTCTGAAAAACAAACAACCACTGAGGAATCAGGATAACGATAGATGCAATGTTGCAGATCCTACCGAAAATAAAAGGCGACAAGGTAATATGGGGAGTGGTCATCATACTCTCTATATTCTCGGTACTTGCGGTATACAGTTCCACCACCACGCTGGCTTACCGTTTTAAACAGGGGAGTACTGAATATTACCTGATCAAGCACCTGAGTATCCTGTTCCTGGGGTTCTTTCTCATGTATGCAGCACATAAGATCAAATACATTTACTATGCCCGGATCTCACAACTGGCGGTGATGCTTTCCATACCCCTTTTATTGTACACACTAGTATTCGGTGCGTCGATAAATGAAGCTTCCCGCTGGACAACCCTTCCAGGAGTAAACATCATGTTCCAGCCGTCCGATTTTGCCAAGCTCGCCCTTATCATGTTCGTTGCCCGGATGCTGGCAAAAAAACAAGAGAATATCAAGGAATTCAATAATGCTTTCATCCCCATTATAAGCCCCATCATTGTTATTTGCTTTCTTATCCTTCCCGCCAACTTTTCAACGGCAGCTATACTTTTTGTCACTTGCGTTGTTTTGATGTTCATCGGGAGGGTTAACATTAAATACCTGCTGGGAATGGCCGGAATCGGGGCTGCGATGCTGGTGCTTTTTATCGTTTTCCTGACCATTTCACCCAAATCAAGCGGCAGATTAGGAACCTGGCAGAACAGGATTGAGCATTTCTCAAGTGGAAATAGCGAAGAAAATTTCCAGGTGGAACAGGCTAAAATCGCCATTGCCCGGGGAGGTATCGTCGGGCAACTTCCGGGAAACAGTACCCAGAAGAATTTCCTTCCGAACCCTTTCAACGATTTCATCTATGCAATTATCGTTGAAGAATACGGCCTGGTTGGTGCATTAGTCATCCTGCTGATGTACCTCATCCTGCTATACAGGGGGATTATCATAGTGTCAAAAGCACCCGGGAATTATGGTGCCTTCCTGGCCATAGGGGTTACTTTCAGCCTGGTATTCCAGGCCATGATCAATATGGCAGTTGCAGTAAACCTTTTGCCTGTAACCGGGCAGCCATTGCCGCTCGTTAGTATGGGGGGAACCAGTATCTGGTTTACCAGTATAGCTCTCGGTATCATTCTTAGTGTAAGTAAAGAACTTGAAACCAATCAAGCAGAAAACCAAGCAGAGCATGCCACAGCCTGATCACATAAAAGTAATCCTCAGCGGGGGAGGCACGGGAGGTCACATCTTTCCTGCTATTGCCATAGCCAATGCCATAAAGGCAAAGGTTCCAGGTGCAGAATTCCTTTTTGTGGGAGCGAAGGGCCGCATGGAGATGGAGAAGGTGCCTGCATCAGGATATGCCATCGAAGGTTTATGGATCAGTGGATTCCAAAGAAGACTGACATTGGGCAACCTCTCCTTCCCATTCAAGGTGATTTCAAGCCTGATAAAGGCCCGCAGGATCATCAAGCGCTTCCGGCCCGACCTGGTGATTGGCACAGGGGGGTATGCATCAGGACCTACCCTGAGAGCGGCTGCATCTATGGGAATTCCAACATTGATCCAGGAACAGAATTCATTCCCCGGTATCACGAACAAACTGCTGGCTAAAAAAGTCCAGGCGATCTGTGTTGCCTATGAAGGGATGGACAAATTCTTCCCCTCTTCAAAGATCCACCTTACAGGTAATCCCATCCGCCAGGATATAGTCAATTATTCCGGGGGGAAAACTGAAGCGCTCAACGCATTTTCGCTCAAGGAAGGCTCTGTCACCTTACTGGTGGTTGGAGGAAGCCTCGGAGCCAGGACTCTTAACAAGAGCATCCATGCTGGCATTGAAGCCTTCGCAGCAAATCATATCCAGTTGATCTGGCAAACCGGCAAGAGTTTTGCCCCTTTTGCCGGGGAAGTCGTCAAACCATTCGAGGGAAAAGGAATTGTAACGACCTCATTCATTGGCCGTATGGACCAGGCCTATGCTGCAGCTGATATTGTTATTTCCAGGTCAGGGGCTATCGCCATTTCAGAACTCAGCGCCGTTGGAAAGCCTGTCATCCTCGTTCCATCACCCAACGTAACAGAGGATCACCAAACCAAAAATACACTTGCTCTTACCTCCAGGAATGCCGCCATCATGGTCAGCGATGCCGATGCGCCATTAAAACTTGTTGATGCAGTCATCGAACTTGCTAAAAATAAAAGCAGGCAATTGGAACTAAGAAAAAACATCCTGCAAATGGCCCACCCAAATGCAGCGGAAGATATAGCCGGGGAAGCGCTGAAACTTATCCGGCGGTGAAGCTGGAGGCAGGATTATGAATGATGAATGATGATTAACGAATGATGAAGGAGTGGAAAATATTAATCGGAACCCGGCACTCAGCACTCGGCACACAGCACTCAGTAAAGAAGGAAGCGTTAACAAATAACTAATAACTGATACCCCCATGCCAACCCTACCCACAACAGGTTCCGTTTACTTCCTAGGAATAGGAGGTATTGGCATGAGTGCCCTGGGGAGGTATTTCCTCTCGAAAGGCTGGAAGGTTTACGGTTACGACCGGACACCCACTTCGCTGACTGACAGTTTGATCCGGGAAGGAATGCTCATCCATTTTGAAGAGGATATCAAGCAGATCCCGGAAGATATAAACCTTGTCATTTACACCCCGGCTATCCCGGCAGATCATTCAGAATATCTCTACTTAAGGAAAAAGAATACCCGGATGATGAAACGCGCTGAAGTATTGGGCGCCATCGCCGACGGATACACAACCATCGCCATAGCCGGGACACACGGTAAGACAACAACCACAACTCTTTGCGCTCATCTTCTTACCCAGTCTGGAGTTGGTTGCCAGGCATTCCTGGGAGGGATCAGCAAGAATTATGAAAACAACCTTCTCCTTTCCAAAACATCCAACCACCTGGTAGCAGAAGCCGATGAATTTGACCGATCCTTCATGCAACTTCATCCCTCCATCGCGGTGATAACCAGTATTGATGCCGATCACCTGGATATTTATGGGAATCATAAAGCTATGCTGGATTCTTTCAGCAGTTTTACCGGGAATATAAGGCCCGGCGGGTCACTCATACTAAAGTCAAAGCTGGACCTGGAACTACAATTAGCAGGAGATTGCAAACTATACCGTTACTCCATGGAGGATACCGCTGATTTTTCGGCTACAGGTATCCGTTTGATCCATGGATTGTATCATTTTGATTTCTCACATCCCGAAGGGATAATCGAGGATATTATACTGGGATTGCCTGGGCTGTACAATGTTGAAAATGCCGTGGCTGCCCTTGCAGCATGCTGGTTAAGCGGCGCTTCGGAAGATGAATTGCGTATAGGACTGGCTTCCTTCCAGGGAGTGAGGCGCAGGTTCGATATACGGATCAACAGGGAAGAATTGGTTTATATTGATGATTACGCACACCACCCGGCCGAACTGAAAGCTAGTATTACAGCTGCCCGTAACCTGTTTGCAGGCAGGAAACTTACTGGCATCTTCCAGCCCCACCTTTACAGCCGAACAAAGGATTTTGCGGATGATTTTGCTCGAAGCCTCGAATTACTGGATGAGATTATCCTTTTACCCATTTACCCAGCCCGTGAAAACCCCATTCCAGGGGTAACATCCGAAATGCTTCTTTCGAAGATTCAATCAGCATCTAAGAAACTGGTACTAAAATCTGAGCTTCCTGCCTGTCTTGACAGGAATTCAATTGAAGTCCTGATCACTCTTGGAGCCGGGGATATTGACACCCTCGTTGATCCCATTGAAAATTATTTGAATTCAATACCAGACCACAAAATATGAAACTGTTCCTGAAAATACTGCTTATTGTCCTCTGGGTTAGCTTGGCAGCAGGAGCTATTGTGCTTATGAGTTTTGCAAATCAAAATCATGAAACCAAAGCCTGTAGCGGGCTTGATGTTAAAATGGACTATGCGGGAAGCGAACCCATGTTTACCATATTTGATATCAAACAACAACTTATCGGGTCATTTGGAAAATTTGAACAGAAAAAACTGGCAGAACTCGACATACAGAAGATACAGTCGTACATGCGCAAAAACCCTTATGTTAACAAGGCGGATGTGCATATCACCGTTGAGGGCAAACTGGTCGTTGAACTCACGCAATGCAAACCGATTGTCCGCATTGTCACCCAGAATGAGCAAAATTTCTACCTCGATGACAAGGGGAAAATTATCCCTGCCAACCCGGATTACCCGGTGAGGGTGTTCGTTGCAAGTGGAAATATCCTGGCTTCAATGCGCCCGGGGAAATCAATATTTGAGAAACAAAAGCCTTTATCCTCCCCTGACAAGTCAATGCAGGTCCTGTTCAATATTCACTCCCTCGCCTTAAAGTTGAAAAACGACAGTGTGATGAATGCCCTTGTAGAGCAAATCTACCTAAAGCCTAATGGCAGCATGCAACTGGTAACCAAAGCAGGATCTCACCTGGTGGAATTTGGAGATACAACAGATGCCCCGGAAAAAATTGAAAACCTGAAAGCCTTCTATAAATATGGCCTTACAAAGACCGGTTGGAAGAAATACAGGATTATAAATCTCACGTATAAAAATCAAGTAGTCTGTACAAAATAAATCATTATGGAATCGGAAATCATAGTCGGGCTTGACATTGGCACCACCAAAATTGCAGCAATAGTTGGCCGCCGTAACGAGCTTGGAAAAATCGAGGTACTGGGATATGGCCGCAGTGAATCCATCGGTGTCCGCAGGGGTGTGATCACCAATATTGAGAACACCGTCCAGTCGATACAGGCTGCTGTAAAAGAAGCGGAAGCACGTTCAGGTGTTACAATCCGGACTGTGAACGTGGGGATTGCAGGCCAGCATATCCGGAGCCTTCAGCATAAGGGTAACATGATCCGCCGCAACCCTGAAGTGGAGATTAACCAGGAAGACCTGGATACCTTAACCTCCAGCATGTATAACCTTGCCATGAGCCCGGGTGAAAAGATCATTGATGTGATTCCCCAGGAATACACCATCGACGGCGAATCCGGTGTCCCAAAACCCAAGGGTATGATGGGCCACCAGATTGAAGCCAACTTCCACATCATAACGGGACAGACCTCCGCTGCCATGAATATCCTGAAATGCGTGCAGAAGGCTGGCTACAATGTTGAAAACATGATATTGGAACCCCTGGCTTCATCAGAATCCGTATTGAATGAGGATGAGAAGGAAGCAGGCGTGGTGCTGGTGGACATAGGAGGCGGGACCACCGATATAGCCATCTTCCTGGATGGCATTATCCGCCATACGGCTGTGATCCCCTTTGGAGGCGATATCATAACCGAAGATATAAAGACCGGTTGCAGTATCATCAAAAAGCATGCGGAAGACCTGAAAGTAAAATTCGGATCGGCGCTGGCAAGAGAGAATAAAAATGAAGAGGTAGTTGCTATTCCGGGCCTCAGGGGTAGAGATCCCAAAGAGATTACCCTGAAAAACCTTGCAAGCATTATCCAGGCCAGGATGGAAGAAATCATTGAGTACATCTACCAGGAAATCAAGTCCACCGGCCTTGAAAAAAGGCTGATTGGGGGGATCGTCCTGACAGGCGGGGGTGCTATGCTCAAGCATATACAGCAACTTACCCAGTTCATGACGGCCATGGATACACGCATCGGTTATCCCAGCGAACATCTTGCCAGTACTGTGCCTGAAGAGATAACAAGCCCGATGTACGCCACTGGAGTCGGACTGGTAATGCTTGGCATTGAGCGACTTGAGAAACAACAATCGCTTCCCGGTGATGAGAAGGAAACCGAAGAAGAAAAGTCCAAAAAGACCAAAGAGACAAAGAAAACACCGGCTTCAGGTAAAGGCTTGAAAGACTGGTTCAACCGTTTTTTTGAAGAAGGGATAAACTAGTTAATAATTAACAATCATTTTGTTAGTAAAATTCCAATATAGTCAGTCCATACAGCACAAATAATCATCTAATTTTAGGAGGAGAAAAATGTTAGAAATGCTGAAATTCGACCTGCCGAAAGAACAGGCTTCCATAATCAAGGTAATCGGTGTAGGCGGTGGCGGTAGTAATGCCGTAACTCATATGTACAAGCAAGGTATCAAAGGAGTTGATTTTTACATCTGCAACACTGATGTTCAATCACTTTCACTCAGCCCGGTACCCAATAAGATATCTCTTGGCGCCACGGGACTTGGGGCCGGATCCATCCCTTCAGTTGGGCGTGATTCCGCTTTACAGCGTGAAGGCGACATCCGAAGCATCCTTGAGCATAATACTTCCATGCTTTTTATCACTGCCGGCATGGGAGGTGGAACAGGCACAGGAGCTGCACCTGTTATCGCCAAAATCGCACGTGAACTTGGGATACTTACCGTAGGCATCGTTACAAAACCCTTCAATTTTGAAGGCCGCAAACGACTGCAACAGGCTGATGCCGGTATCGAGGAACTCAAGAAATATGTCGACACCATCCTGGTGATCTGCAACGATAAACTTCTTGACCTCCAGGGCGACCTCAAACTAAGCCAGGCTTTTGGTAAAGCGGACGACGTTCTCACCATAGCAGCCAAAGGTATTGCAGAAATAATTACTGTTACAGGGCGCATTAATGTTGACTTTGAAGATGTGAAAACTGTAATGTGCAGCAGTGGCAAAGCAATCATGGGTGCCGGTATTGCCAGTGGTCCCAACAGAGCAATAGAAGCAGTGCAATGTGCCCTTACGTCTCCCTTGCTCGATGATACGGATATCAAGGGTGCGGACCATGTTCTGCTTTATATCACTTCCGGAAAGAATGAAATTTCACTCGAAGAATTGAATGAAATTACTGCTTACATTACCAGCCAGGCAGGGGAAACAGCCAATGTATTCTGGGGCGACGGTATTGATGACCAACTGGATGATGAAATTGCCATCACCCTGATAGCTACCGGGTTTGATAAGAAGAACCGGATCATCCACCAGATGGATGAGAATTTTCAAAATACATTTCATTCACCTGTTGTCATCAACAAACCTGAGCAGGTCCAGGAAGTAACGCTTATCGACAAATCCTCCGTTCCTATGCCTTCCAGGGCCGAAGAACCCACTTCAATTATTCCGGACCTGCAGGTAGATATGCCTCACACTCTTTTTGAAGAGAAACCTGTGGCAATGAAATTGGAAGAACAGCCTTCTGACAAGCAATTCTCCGCGCCTGCACCCCTGGAGATTCGCCCGGCTAGTAAAAGCGAACCGGATTTTGAGATTGTAAATAAGCCCCAGCAAGAGGCTCCCAGGGATTGGTCGCAATACAACAGGTCCACATCCTACCCGGGAAATGATGATATGGAATCACGGGGGTTGGAACGGAAAAGTAAACTGAAGGACCTCAGCATTAAAGTTAAACCTGCTGCCGGCAATATCGATGAACTCGAGAAACAACCGGCCTATATGCGTCGCAATGTCGAATTGCACGAACAAAATGTATCCGGCGAAAGTAATGTGTCACGCTTCACCCTCGGGACTGAAAACAACACAAAAACCAGCCTGCGGGAGAATACTTTCCTTTATGGTGATAAAGTAGATTAATAAAAACACTTTCCTATGCAACTGGAAATCCTCATCAACAACGATATCAAGCAGGCCATGCTCAGTAAGGACAAAGCAAAACTTGAAGCTCTCCGTGCCATCAAAGCCGCACTCCTCCTCGAAAAAACCGGCAAAGATACCAGCAGCTTGGAAATCCCTGATGAGGTAGAATTAAAGTTGCTCCAGAAGCTTGTAAAACAAAGGCGTGAAAGTGCAGAAATCTATATTGCGCAAAATCGCCCGGACCTTGCTGAACCAGAACTTTTCCAGGCATCCATCATCGAAAAGTATCTCCCCGAACAGATGAGTGAAGAAGAATTAAGGAGAATTGTCCAGCAAATCATTACCAAAACCGGGGCCCAAAGCATTAAAGATATGGGCAAGGTAATGGGAGCGGCCACCAAAGAGTTAGCCGGTAAGGCCGACAATAAAGCCGTTGCAGATATAATAAAACAATTACTTGGAGTATAGCTAGTACACTCGTTGCATTGTCAAAGGGGCTGCCTTGTTATGAGGCAGCCTCTTGCTTTTCTGATATTCATTCCGTAAGAAAATAAGAAGAATACTTCTTTTCATTGATAATCTCTATAGCGACGAATTCTTAATGCCATTTTCATCAATTAGAATCTTCCAGTTATTTTGCTCTAATTAATCTTCGTGGATTTATATTTTTCTTAAATAATCCCCCCTGATTTACCATTCCTAAATCAAAGGCAATAATCAACCTTTTCCTAACTTTATCTATCTTGTAAATAACCCATTATTCACATATCTTTGTTATAATTATGCTAACTTATCCATTATTGATATGTGACAGCGTGAAATAAAAGCTAAAAAAAGCATATGCCACAGATAAAATCAAAAAAAATGTCACTTCAATTTATTCATGATAACCTTGGTAATACTACCGGTGTGTTTATTCCTATTGAGGATTGGCAATTGCTTAAAATCAAGTATACCGATTTACAAAAAGAAGAAGCAGAAATCGGGATAGATCTTTCACAATGGCAAAAAGAAATAATTGACGAGCGCTTAAATGACTACTATACAAATATTAATGATATTGCAGATTTTGGTAATACTCTAGATGATATTGAAAAAAATTTATGAGCTACTCCTTTGTAAACTGACCTGCTGTTAAGACAGATATTATTAATGCTATTGATTATTACAAAAACATTAATCCTGAACTTGCTAAACAGTTTTTGTTTCGTATGCGCGAAGCAAAACATTATATAGCTCAATCTCCGCTAGGCTTTCAAATAAAATATAATCAAGTTAGAACGCTTCTCTTAAAACAATTCCCTTATCATATTCATTACATCATTGACGATGCTAAACAGCAAATAATTGTCCTTGCTATTATTCACGCTTATAAAAACCCTGCTGACTACTCAGTAAGGTAACTTCAAAGCAAAAAAAATCCTGCCTCAAAAGAAGCAGGATTTTTTCTAACTAATTTATATTTTTATGCACCTAACTGCAAACGGTGGAACTTGGTAACAGTAAGGTCCTTATTTGCCTTGGTGATATAATCGCGGATGGTGAGCTTGTTGTCGTTGATAAATTCCTGGTTCAGCAGGGTGCTTTCCTTGTAGAATTTGTTCAATTTTCCAAGAGCTATCTTTTCAACCATTTCTTCGGGCTTGCCTTCCTGGTGTGCCTGGTCTTTACCGATTTCAATCTCACGATCGATAATTTCCTTTGAAACATCATCCTTATCAACAGCAACCGGGCTCATAGCAGCTACCTGCATAGATACGAACTTGCCTACTTCGTCGAGATCAGCAACATTATCCATGTTGAATCCCAGGATGGCAGACAGGCGGTCTCCAAAGTGATTGTAAGCAACAACGTGGGGAGCTTCCACACATTCGTAATGTGCCAGTTCCATTTTCTCGCCTGTTTTACCGGTAAGATCAACAACGCCTTCAGCAATGGTACGGCCATCGATCGACATAGCTTTCAGTTCGTCGAGTGATTTGCACTTCGATGCAACAGCCAGATCAAGAACTTTCTGGGCGTAATCAATGAATTCAACATTCTTTGCCACGAAATCAGTTTCGCAATTCAGCATGATGATACCGGCGAACTTCCGGTCGTCTGTAGTCTTTGAAATAACAATTCCCTGGTTGGCGTCACGGTCGGCGCGTTTGAGGGCGAGTTTCTGTCCTTTTTTCCGGAGAATGTCAATTGCCTTTTCAATATCGCCATCGGCTTCAACGAGGGCATTTTTGCAATCCATCATTCCGGCTCCGGTTTGCTGGCGGAGTTTATTAACTTCTGAAGCGGTAATATTTGCCATTTTATTAATCTTTTATTTTGATATTCATATTAAGAAACAAGGCGAATCTTGTTTTTCAACCTTTTCCGCCTCATAACTTTTATCATTTCTCTTGAATGAATTTTCTTTATGGCCTGGGTTTGCGTGGAGGGCCGGCGCCACCAGGCTTGCGGGTAACCACCTTGCGTGGGCGCTTTGAACGTTCGTCGCTGGATTCTTCACCTTCGCCGAGACGTTTCTTACGTGCGATTTCGCGTGAGGCATCGGTTTCATCTTCATCAAGATCTTCAATGTTGATCCTGACACCGTTTTCGTCAAACTCTTCGTGATCCTCATCAGCCGCACGTTTTTCGCGGTCGAATTTGCGTTCTGCCAGGCCTTCTTCGATAGCTTCAACCACTTTCTTTACAACAAGAGCAATGGATTTTGAAGCATCATCGTTTGCTGGGATCGGGAAATCCACCTGGTTAGGATCGCTGTTGGTATCAACGATAGCAAAGGTAGGAATGTTAAGCTTGCGAGCTTCGGCAACAGCAATATGTTCCTTCATGATATCCACCACGAAAATGGCGGCGGGAAGTTTGTTCAGGTCAGCGATAGAACCAAGGTTCTTTTCAAGTTTGGCACGTTCGCGGGTGATCTGCAGACGTTCGCGCTTGGAAATATTGGTAAAACTGGGGCTGGTCATAAGCTTGTCAATCGAAGCCATTTTTTTAACGGCTTTACGAATGGTGGCAAAGTTTGTCAACATTCCGCCAGGCCAGCGCTCAGTAACGTAAGGCATGTTAGCTGGTTTTACGATCTCAGCAACGAGGGCCTTAGCCTGTTTCTTGGTTGCGACAAAAAGAATTTTCTTGCCTGATTTTGCGATCTGCTTGAGAGCTGCAGAAGCTTCATCAATCTTTGCTACTGTTTTATACAGATCAATGATGTGGATCCCGTTACGTTCCATAAATATATATGGAGCCATGTTGGGATTCCATTTGCGGCGAAGGTGGCCAAAATGCGCACCTGCATCGAGTAATTCTTCAAAAGTTGTTCTTGCCATTTTATTTATTAGTTTACATTCCTGGATTAAACAATTGCCAGGTAGTCCACCCAAGGAGGAGTCCTGGCAATTTAGATACTAAACTACCTTCACGCACATTCCTAACGCTTGCTGAACTGGAAGCGTTTACGGGCTTTTTTCTGGCCAAATTTCTTACGTTCAACCATACGTGGGTCGCGGCGCATAAGTCCTTTTGCTTTTAAAGGAGAACGCATCTCAGGGTCAATTTCGCAAAGTATGCGCGAAATACCCAGGCGAAGGGCTTCTGCCTGACCTTTAATTCCACCGCCGTCCATATTGACAGTAACGTCATATTTACCAACGGTTTCGGTAATCTGGAAAGGCTGTTCTATAGTTGCCTGCAGAATGGCCATCGGAAAATATTCTTTGTAGTCTCTTCCGTTTACGGTAATGGTTCCGTTACCTTCTTTAAGATAGACTCTTGCGATTGCAGTCTTACGACGGCCAACGGCATTTAAAATATCCATGTTACTTACTTGATTTCGTTAATGTTGATCACTCTTGGTTTCTGAGCTCCGTGGTCATGCTCACTTCCAACAAATACGCGCAGGTTGCGGAATAATTCAGCACCGAGGCGATTCTTCGGGAGCATACCCCTGACAGCTTCCTCAACAATGTATTCCGGCTTTTTCCGCAGCACTTCTTTTGGCGTTGCTTTCTTCTGTCCACCGGGATAACCTGAATAATGAACGTATTGCTTGTCTTCCATCTTAGCGCCGGTAAAACGGATTTTCTCCGCATTGATGACAATTACGTTATCACCACAGTCCAGGTGAGGAGTGTAGTTGGTCTTGTACTTGCCGCGAAGTAAGGAAGCCACCTTGGTTGCAAG
>Ga0079306_1001377_pt1 | contig 16320 bp, 17 predicted proteins | sample Methanotroph_Enr_FD_79181 | JGI IMG/M metagenome (GOLD analysis project Ga0079306, IMG submission 79181) | Enriched soil microbial communities from Old Woman Creek wetland in Ohio, USA - Methanotroph_Enrichment_5 | ecosystem: Environmental > Terrestrial > Soil > Wetlands | place: USA: Ohio...
GATCACAGCGGCGGCTGTTTCCTCGGTACCGCGAGAAATCATCTTGCAGGCGCGTTCGCTGGGCGCCCGAGGGGTGCGTATCGGAGCACTCACACTATCCGAGGCGCGCATGGGGCTGCTGGCGGCAGTCGCCGGTGGCTTCGGGTCGATTATCTCCGAGGTGGGTGCCGTGCAGATGGTGGGTGGCAACCTCGAAGGCGATACCCGGGTCATGACGACCGCCATGGTCCAGTTCACCCGGCAAGGCAACTACGGCCCCGCGCTGGCGCTCGCGGTCGTACTCATGGCCATCGTCATCTTCGTCAACGTCGTGCTCACCAGCTTCCAGACCTCCGCCGACCGGTGGGAGGGGGGCGCGCGATGACTCAGCCGGTAGCGCTCAGCGGCGAGAACATCCGTCGCACCTTTCCCCGCAGCGGTTTCGAACTCGACGTCCAGCACCTCGAGGCGCCTGCGGGTAGCGTGCTCGCTTTGCTCGGGCCAAGCGGCTCGGGCAAGACGACGCTGCTCCTGATTCTCGGTCTGCTCGAGCGACCGGACACCGGCCGAGTACTGCTCGGCGAGCGAGACGTCTCCTTGAAGGACCGCGACGCTCGGCTGCAGATGGCCGCGGTCTTCCAGCGTCCCTACCTCTTCAAAGGCTCCGTTGCCGAGAACGTCGCGTACGGACTCCTCATACGACGCGTGCCCGCGAGCGAGCGCGCCACGCGTGTTGCGGCCGCATTGGAGCGCGTGGGCTTGGCCGGGTATGGCGACCGCAGCGCGCTCGCACTGTCTGGCGGAGAAGCGCAGCGTGTGTCGCTCGCCCGCGCGCTCGTGCTCGAGCCGCGTGTGCTCCTGCTCGACGAGCCGCTCGCGAACCTCGATCCGCTGCTCAAGCGCCGGCTCACGCACGACTTCGCCCGCATCCTTCGCGAGAGCGGTGCGACCGCGCTGTGGGTCACCCACGACCAGGATGAAGCGCTCGTGGTCGCCGATCGCGTCGCGGTGATGAACCGAGGCCGCGTCGTCGCATGCGGTCCCGCCGAGGAGGTCATGGGGCTGCCCGCCGACAAGTGGACGGCCACGTTCCTCGGGGTGGAAGAGCCGCAGCGGGGGATGGTCGCTGCCAGCGGGGACGGGCTCGTTGAGATTGCGGCGGGCGCCGCGCGAGTGGTGGTCACCGGAGACGCGCCGGTCGACGCTGCGGTGGAGTTCGCCGTGCGACCGGAAGACGTGATCCTGTTCGCGGACGGTGCGCAATTGCCGCTGTCGACCGCACGCAACCAGTTGTCGGCGCGGGTCGAGTCGGTGCAGGCGCGAGGCGCGACGAACCACATCGTCCTCGAGACTGGCGGCATGCGTCTTGCGGCGTCGGTGTCGCGGTCCTCCTCGGCCGACCTCGGGTTGGAGCCCGGCCGCCAGGTACTGGCGGTCTTCAAGGCGACGGCTGTACGCTGGAGGGCGTTCGAGCAGCCAGAACGCGCCATCGAGGACGTGATCGAGTGACCGAGCAGACCACTGAGCGACTCCCGCTGACCGCAGCGGTCCTGGCGGGCGGGCGCTCGCTTCGCATGGGCGTCGACAAGACACTGCTCGACGTGGACGGCGAGCCCCTCGTGGCACGCGTGGTCCACGCAGTGAGCGCCGTATGCGCTCATCCGATCGTCGTCACCAACCGTCCGGAGGCGCTCTCGTCGATCGGCCTGCCGGCCGACGTTCGCGTGATTCAGGACGAGGTCGCGTATCAGGGGCCGCTCGGCGGGTTGGTCACGGCTCTGGCTCAGGCGCAGGACGAATGGCTGCTCGCAGTCGCCGCAGACATGCCGCACCTCACTCCCGAGGTCATCCGCGCACTCTGGGACCTGCGCGGCGACGCCGATGCCGTGGTGCCGATCACCCCGAAGGGTCTCGAGCCGCTGCTGGCGCTCTATCGCGTCGAGGCATGCCTGCCGGTCGCCCGCGAGATCCTCGCGACGGGTCGTCGGCGCCCGACCGCCATATTCGGGCGCGTGAAGACGGTCGAGGTTCCGGCAGATGCGCTGCGTTCAGTCGATCCCGATCTCCGCTCGCTCATCAACGTCAACACCCCCGCCGATCTGCTCGACATCCGCGACTCCGACGACGAGCACCCGCGCCACGCGCGCGGCGGTGTGAAGCTCGAGGTCATGGAGGTCACGAGCCGCCGATCGACCCGCTCGATGCCCAGCGAAACGCCGGTGACCATCTACCTCAACGACCGAGAGATCGCGACCACGCAGGCCACCCCATCCGACCTCGAGGACCTCGCTGCAGGCTTCCTCTTCTCGGAGGGGCTGCTCACCAACCGAGATGCGCTCGTCTCGATCGACGCGGATGCCAAGCGGGGGCTGGTGTGGGTCACCTCCACCGAGAACACCGTCGCTGACATCGGCGATCGGACCCGTTACCTCACGAGCGGCTGCGGTCGCGGCGTCACCTTCGCGAGCGTCGCCGATGCGCGCGGTCTGGCGCCGGTCGAGTCCGACCTGCGCGTGAGCGCCGACGAGATCTACGACCTTGTCGGCGCCATGGCGAGGGACGCGCAGAAGTACCGCGATTCCGGTGGGATGCACGCGTGCGGGCTCGCCCGCGAGGGCAGGCTCCTGATCGTGCGCGAGGACATCGGGCGGCACAACGCGCTCGACAAGGTGCTGGGTCGCGCGTGGCTCGACCGCATTCCGACGAACGACGCGATCTTGCTGTCGACGGGGCGTCTCTCCTACGAGATGACCGTGAAGGCGGCGAAATCGCGCGTGCCGATCGCCGTCTCGCGCAGCGCGGTGACCGACTTGTCCGCCGACGTCGCCGACCAGCTCAACATCACGCTCGTCGGCTACGCGCGCGGCGGCAAACTGACCGTCTACACCGTGCCGGAGCGCGTCGTTGCGTCCGAGGCCGGGGACTGATCGGCCGCCACCGATTCGCGCGATCGGGCGCGCACGCCGTTTCGGTCCTTCCGGAGCCGGTCCTCGAACTCTGCGACCGGCACGAACGCGAACGCCTTTCCGCGACTCTCTTTGCGCAGGTAGCCGTAGTCGGCAAGTTGCAGCAAGTCCGTGCGCGCAGTCTGGTAGACAATGCGATGCGCCGTCTGGTGACGTCGAATTCGGAACTCCACCTCGGGGTGGGCGAGCGCGTGCGCCAGCACAGCACGCTGGCGGTAGTTCAGCTGCTCGACGTTCTCGAGCGCCCCCAGCAGCGCCTCGTCCTCGAGCCGAGCCGTCTCGATATAGCCGAGGAGCTCGTCAATCGCGGCGGCCGTGAGCTGCAGGTGCGTGAGGATGTCCTCGGTACCGTCGATCTCGCCCTCGAGAACCGTCCGGCGCTCGATCTTGGGGAACCGCACAGTTCCCGGTGAGAGCTCGCCGTCGAACCACTCACGCATCAGCAGGCTCACCGGCAGGTAGCCGAGCGCCGGGTAGTCGCTTTTGAGCGCGAAGAGCCGCAGCATATGGCGCGCCACGGTGTCATTGAGGTCCGGCAGCGGATGCCAGTACGCCATTGCTGAGAGGATCATGTAGCCCTTCACGGGAGCCGGTTCGAGTGGCTCTCCGATGACCCCGTTTGCGTAGTCGCAAATCGCTCGCGCGACGTCTCCTCGCTCATCTTCGGACAGTCCCGTGGCATTCCGACTGCCGGCGAGATTCGTCCGAATCGGACCCCGTTTGAGCGCTCTCATCTCCACACCCTGGGTGACGCGGTTGTAGAGAAACTCCATGAGTTCCGGCGAAAACGGCTCGGCCGATAGGGTCTCCAGTTCGTGGAGCATCTGGTACGAATTGAGCACGAGCCGGTCTTCCGGACTCTGCGCCGCGCGACCTTCCTGCAACATAGCCGCTGCTCGTTGGTAGTCGATCTGGACGCCGTCGAGCTGGCACGTCGCGACGGCCTCCTCAATCCGAGAGCGGACCAGGAACCGGTGCCCCTCTCGCTCCTGTACGCGTTGATGGAGCAACGAGTCGGTGCGGCAATGATGTTCGATTGAGCGCAGGCAGCGCTGGCCTTCTCGGGTGAGTGAATACCAGAACCACTCGCCGTCGAGCGTGGGGATGGGGAACCACGCGGCGCCATAGCGCCTGATGAGCGCGAGCACCTCCCAGGTCTCGGCCGCGCTCAGCCCGTTGGGGAGTGGCTTGCGCATGAGCTGCTCCCAGTCGATGTAGTCGCGAACGGCCTCCTCGGCCAAGGGAACTAGTCCGCGATCTCGCAGGAGCCGCGGAAGGTCAGGGAGTCCCTGAATCGCAGACATAGAGCCATCCTCTGCCCGATTGACGTACTAATTCTTACGATATTGACACATAAGTGGATGCGGAGCAAATAGTTGATATGCGAACCAACTCGGTTCGATGCGATGACAAGTCCCCCGGACAGGGACCCCATCGGGTTAGAAGAGATAGGGGTAGGGCATGGAGCGACAACTGCTTTTCAGTACGTCCGCATGGCTCGTCTGGCTTGCGCCGTTCGCTGGCATCTTCGCAGCAGGTCTGACGAGAAGGCGCGAGCCGGTCATTGAGGGCGACCGCGTATTGCGGCACGATGTGGCAGCCCGGGTCGAGCATTGGACGCACGGGATCGGGACGGCTGTCCTGCTCGTGTCCGGCATCACGCTCGGCCTGCGGTTCACGCCATCGCTGCTGCGAGATTCAGATGCGGCGATCACGTGGATGAACGTTCACTTCGTAGCTGTGATCTCGTTCCTGTTCGGCACCTTCTACTACGCCGCGAACACACTGTTGTCGTGGCACCGATTCGGCGAGCACCTGCCCACGAAACACGCGTTCTCGTTCACGGTGCAGCACTACGGTCGCCTGCTCGGCTTCAAGTTCGAAATGCCGCCAGAGGCCAAGTACTTCGAATCCGAGAAGATGGCGTACGTCATGGCGCTCGGCGCCTCGGCGCTGGTCGTAGTCACCGGGCTGCTGAAGGTGAGTGCGCACGTTGCCACCGTCCCAGCTTGGATCATGGGTCCAGCCACTTGGACCCACGATATCGCCACGGTTCTGATGCTGGCATTCTTCCTCGCCCACGTGTTCTTCGCGGCGATCGCGCCGATGGCCTGGCCGGTCCTGCCGTCGATGTTCCACGGCTACGTGAGCGCGGAGCATGCCGAGGAGGAGCACGCGGGGTGGTACGCCCAGCTCACCGGTAAGCCGACATCGGTCACTCCGATATCCGACGACAAAGCTGACGCCGCGTAGGCACGCGGTCTTTCGAGAGGATCTATGAGATGTCAGACCAGGAACTGAAGGAACCCAACCAGTTTTCTCGGCGTGAGTTCATCACCGGCGTCGGCGGCATGGGCATCGGAGCGATCTTTGCCGGCTCCCTCGCACGGATGCTGTTGCTTCCGGACGACGTGCTCGCAATCCCCGCATCAAGCGGCTATCTGCTCGTCGATACGAAGAAATGCGCCGGGTGCACCAGCTGCATGCTCGCGTGCTCGATGACCCACCACGGCCAGAGCAACCTGTCGCTGTCACGCATCCAGGTGACGCAGGACCCGTTTGGCAAGTTTCCCGATGATATCGGCATCGCGCAGTGCCGCCAGTGCCCGTATCCGTCGTGCGTCGAAGCGTGCCCTACCGGCGCCATGCATGCCGACGAGAAGACCGGTGTACGCACGGTCGACGTATCCAAGTGCATTGGCTGTGAGCGGTGCGTCAACGCGTGCCCGTTCACGCCGGGCCGGGCGCTCTGGAACTTTGAGGAGAAGCACGCCCAGAAGTGCGACCTGTGTCTCAATACCCCCCACTGGAATCACGAGGGCGGTCCTGAGGGCGTTCGCGCATGCGAATCGGTCTGCCCGATGCACGCCATTTCCTTCACGACACAGATCCCGGTCCAGTCCGATGAGGGCTACAACGTAGACCTGCGGACGGGGACGCCGTGGACCCAAATCAAGTTCGACGGCGCCGTTGGGGCGACCGGTGTGGCAGGCAGCGGTCTCAAGAAGTAGCACTCGGATGTGGCTGCTCGGTGGCCACCCTTTCAGGAGGTAGAACGATGGGCAACGGGTACACAGGCAAGATTCTCAAGGTCGATCTGACGACACGGAAGATCGAGGAGATCCCCACTAAGAAGTACGAGTCATGGGGCGGTGGGCATGGCATGGGTTCCGCGATCTTCTGGGACCTCTGCAAGGACAAGACCGTGAAGGGCACCGATCCCGGCAACGTCGTGACAATCATGACGTCGCCTCTCTCGGGGACGCTTGCGCCGTCCGTCTCCGGTCGCACGGAGGTCCAGGGCATCGGCCTGCAGGGCTATCCCACGGCGTGGTTCACGCGTTCGAACTTCGGCGGCAGGTTCTCCACGCAGCTCAAGCAGGCCGGCTGGGACGGCATCGCCCTCCTCGGCAAGGCGAACGCTCCGGTGTGGCTCAACATCGTGAACGGCACGGTCACGTTCGAGGACGCGACACCACTCTGGGGCCTCGATACCCGCGAGACGCAGGAAGAGATCTGGGCCAATGTTGGCGACGGAGGCGAGGACGGGTCGTGGAGCGAGGTGGGCGGCGCACGCGACGCAGGTCGGACCACGCAGCGTGCGGCCGTGCTCACTATCGGTCCCAATGCCGAGAAGTACGGTCCGCTCGCCGCGCTCATCCACGACGCGGGTAACGGTGCAGGCCAAGGCGGCTTCGGCGGCGTGTTCGCATCGAAGAACCTCAAGGCTATCAGCGTGATCGGCACTGGCGGCGTCGACATCGCCAATCCCCAGGCGATGATGGAAGCTCGTCTGTGGGCGCAGAAGTACGCCTATGCGGGCCATGCCGACAACCCCAACACCTACGTCGGCATGCAGGGGATGTCAGCGCCTCCCGGCAACGCCATCCGCATGTACTCAGACGGGGTGAAGAGCCGGCCGCAGTCATGCGTGGGTTGCCTGCGCAGCTGCCGGGGTCGCACCCACACCGGCTCGGGCAACGAGTCGAGTTGCATCGACTTCCACTGGTTCACGCCCCAGGACAAACAGGCGCACGGCGGCATCATCACCGAGAACACCGCCGCTGCGACCGACCTCATCCAGCGCTACGGCATGAACGCGAGCACCTTCATGGCGATCACGCTGTGGTTCCAGGACCTGATCGCCATGGGCATCATCGGGCCGGGCAAGGAGATCGACTCGAACCTGCCGTTCTCGGCGTTCGGTACGGTGGACTTTGCCCGAGCCCTCATCAAGTCCATTGCCGAGAACAAGGACATCGGAGCCGATCTCGCCCAGGGGCTGCCCCAAGCGGCCAAGAAGTGGGGTCGCTATGAGAAGGACACCCAGAGCGGCATCCTGCCGATCCAAGAGTGGGGCTACGCCCACCACTACGATGCACGGACCGAGGTCGAATGGGGTCTCGCGTCGGTGCTCGGCGACCGCGACATCAACGGCCATGACTTCGACTTCGCGCTCTACTGGACTCCGACCCTCTGCGCGATGCAGGGCAAGGAGCCGGACGTCAGTGCCGAGCGCGCCGCGGAGATCTTCGCCAAGAAGCTCGTGCCGTTCAACGATCCGATGATGATCGACTACAGCGACGAAGGCATCTACTCCGATGGCATCGTGAAGGCCACAGCGTGGCTCGTGTACTACGGCCGTTTCTGGAAGAACTCGATTCTCTACTGCGACTGGGCCTGGGCCGACTTCATCAATCCCTACGGTCCGGACTTCGAGGGCATGACGCCTGACGGCGAGCCCAAATTCCTCAACGCAGCGACCGGCGGCAACCTCACATTCGAGCAAGGCATGAACATCGGTCGGAAGATCTGGAACCTCGATCGGGCAATCTGGGTGCTCCAGGGCCGCCATCGCGACCAGGAGGTCTTCACCGGCTACACGTACGACCAACCTTCGATGGGCGGGCAGACGTCCTTCGAGCTTCCCTACACGCTGCCGGTGTACGAAGACGAGAAGTGGTCGTTCAAGAGCGTCGCCGGCAGGAAGCTCGACCGCAAAAAGTTCGAGGACGTCAAGACGATGTTCTTCAAGTTCGAGGGTTGGGATCCGACCACAGGTTGGCCGACCCGGTCGTCGCTGCACGGCCTCGGTTTGGACGACGTCGCTGATGAACTCGAGCAGGCCGGGAAGCTGGGGAATGCGTCGTGAGCATCCTCGGCGAACCTACTCGCGAACAGGCGACCCACTGGATGCGCGTCGTAGGGGTGTTCGACGCCCTCGAAGCCGCCGAGCTGACTCCCACGTCCGGACCCAGCCGGCGCCGCCTGACGAGCCTGCGCCATGTGGCCCTGTTCTTGTCGCCGTTCGACGACTTGGACGGCACCAACATCCGCGCGAGCATCAACTTCCTCGACCCGAAGGGCCTCTCGGCATGGATCCGCGGGATCATTGGTGACGTGGAGCTTGCCGACCGGATGGACGAGGTCATATCCACAGACAAGGCGTACGCGTTCCTCGTTCCGCAGCTCAAGCAACTCGTTCTCGAGCGTGGCTCCCAGTGCTCGAAGTTCCTCAGCTCCGAGCCGGGCATCTAGCCTTTTCCTCCTTCAGGCGCCGGGTCCCTAGCCAGGCCCGGCGCCCCCCGGAGACACGACAGATATCGAGGTACTCCGATGAGAATCCTGCTCCTACAGTCGCCGACGGCTACGGAGACCTCTCACGCCTGCCAGTCGCCCCCGCTCGGCATTGCGTATGTAGCGCAGGCATTGCTGGATGAGGGGCACGACGTAGAGATCGTCGACCTCAATGTCACCGGCCTCAACCCCAGTCGCCTGGCCGTCACGCTCGAGCGAAAGCGCCCGCATCTCGTGGGCATCTCCGCGCATACCGAGACCTACCCCAACGCCTTGCGACTCGCGCGAATCGTCAAAGAGCACGATGTCGGCGTGCCGGTGATACTCGGCGGTCCGCACGCGAGCATTCTTCCGCTCGAGGTCCTCTCCGAACCCGACATCGACTACGTGGCCGTCGGCGAGGGCGAGCAGACGGCTGCCGAGCTTGTCCGGGCCATCGGATCCGGCTCGCTCCCGGTGGGGCTGCTCGCGATCGACGGCCTCGGTCACAAGGTCGACGGCACGCCCACGCTCAATGCTCCCAGGCAGCCGCTCGATGCGGCGCGGATTGGACTTCCCGCACGGCACCTGCTCTCGCTCGAGTTCTATGAGGACTCGCGCAACATTCTCGTGGCGCGCGGCGGGTGCCCGTACCGCTGCCCGTTCTGCTCGGCGTCGTATCTATGGGGCGGTCGGCGGAGGCTGCGCCCCGTCGAGCACGTGCTCGATGAGGTGGAGCAGGTCATCGACGACTACGGGCCCGGGCACGTCTTCTTCGTTGACGACATCCTCACCCTCAACCGTCCCTGGCTCGAAGAGCTGATGCGGGGCCTCGAACGTTTCCGTGGCCTGATCACGTGGGGTTGCGCCACCCGCGTCGATCGCGTCGACGAGGAGCTTCTCGGGAAGATGGCCGACTCGGGATGCACGGGCATCCAGTTCGGCATCGAGTCAGGGGCACAGGAGATCCTCGACTCGGTCAAAGGCATCGACAAGGCAACTGCGCTGGCGGCGGTTGAGGCGTCAGTCGCCAACGGGATTGCGACATCGTGCTCGTTCATGATCCCGTTCCCGGACGATACCGAGGAGACGCTTGCCGAGACCAGCCAGTTCATGGGACGGCTTCACGAGGCGGGCGGGCGGCTATTGATCTCCTACACCACGCCCTTCCCGGGTACGAAGTTCTACGAGGACTCGGCGGAACTCGGGCTTGACATCCTCACCGACGATTACTCGCTGTACGACGCCAAGCACGTCGTCATGAGAACTCGGAATCTGTCAGCGGAGCGGATTGAGGAGATCGCGACTGAGATAGCAGATGGTCTCGGGATGGCGAGCACGACTCAGGCCGACCATCGCAGGGTTGATTCGCGCGTCTCCGTTCTGTAGAAGCGCCTGATCAAAGCGAGGACTTCCCATGTTGGTGCGGTGCTCATGCCGTTGGGGACTGCTCTCCGTAGCAAGCTGATCCCAGTCTACGTAGTCGGGACGTACTAATTCTTACGATATTGACACACAGTAGGGGCGGCGCGAATAGTCGGCATACGAACCAGCTCGGTTCTATGCGGTGGACAGGTCCGCCGGACAGGGACTCCATCGGGCCTGAAGAGATCGGGGCAAGGCATGGATCGACAGCCGCTCAGCGAACCTACGCGCGAGCAGGCGATGCACTGGATGCGCATTCTAGGGGCGTTCGACGCTCTCGAAGGCACCGAATTCACCGCTGCTTCCGAGCCCACCCGACGTCGTCTGAAGAGCCTGTACGATGTAGCCATCTTCTTGTCGCCGGCGAAAGACCTGGGCGGCACGCATAGCCACGCGAATGTCAACTTCGTAGACCCGAAGAGCCTGTCGGCATGGGTCCGCGGGACCATAGGCGACGCGGAGCTTGCCGATCGGATGGACGAGGTCATCGCCACCGACAAGGCGTACTCGTTTCTCGTTCCGCAGCTCAAGCGGCTCATCCGCGAACGCGGCTCCCGGTGCTCGAAACTCCTGAGGGACGAGCCGCCAACCTAACCTTCCCCTCCTTCGGCGCCGGGCCCGTAGCCAGGTTCGGCGCCACCCTGGAGACTCGAAATCGGCCATCGCAGCGGCTGATTCACGCGTCCACGCTATGTGGGAGAATCAGAATGCGGACGGGTCCCGTCCGCATCGCATAGTGTCGCGATGGCCGCCGAAAGGGGCTGTGATGCCCGAAAGCACACCCGTGATGACCGTCGAGCAAGCGTTGGAGCTCGTGCTCGGCTTTGTGAAGCCGCTGCCCACCGAACGCGTGAGCATCCTGGACGCGCTACATCGCGTGCTCGCCGAGGACTGCGAAAGCGACATCGATGTCGCGCCGTTCGACAACTCCGCAATGGACGGCTTCGCCGTGCGCGCGGTTGACCTCGCAGGTGCGACCGAGCATGCACCCCGTGAACTCGACGTCATCGCCCACATAGCAGCCGGTGACGATGTCGCCGGCATCGAGGTCGGTCCCGGGCAGGCTGCTCGCATCATGACCGGCGCGGCGGTGCCCGCCGGCGCCGACAGCATCGTCATGGTCGAGCGCACGCGCCCGGTCACCGGTGACGGCGGAATCGGCTCACGCGTCGCGTTCGAGCTCGAGCCGAAGCTCGCGGAGCATATCCGGCGGCGCGGCGAGGAAGTGCGCGCGGGGGACGTGGTCCTCTCGGCAGGGGAGGTGCTCGGCCCCGCTGGCATCGGGCTGCTCGCCTCGACCGGCCACGGCACGGTCGCGGTCTACCGCCGGCCGCGAGTCGCCGTGCTCTCGACCGGCAGCGAGCTTGTCGAGGTCGCCGAGAAACCCGGCCCCGGCAAGATCCGCAACTCCAACAGCTACTCCATCGCTGCGCAGGTCATTGCGGCCGGTGGCATCCCCGTACGCTACGGGATCGTGCCCGACGACATGGACGCGACCCGCACAGCATTCAAGCTCGCCGCCGAGGAAACCGATTTCATTCTCACGAGCGGTGGCGTCTCGGTCGGCGACTTCGATTTCGTGAAGCCAGTGCTCGAGGAGCTCGGCGAGCTGACGTTCTGCAAGGTCAAGATGCGGCCGGGCAATCCGCAGACGCTCGGCACCATCGAGGGCGTGCCTTTCTTCGGACTTCCAGGCAATCCTACGAGCACGTACGTCGGCTTCGAGATCTTCGTGCGTCCGGCGCTCCGGGTCATGCAGGGGTTCTCGGCGCTGGCGCGGCCAGTCACGGTGGCGCGACTTTCGCATGACGTGAAGAAGAAGCAGGACCGGCGCTACTACCTGCGCGGACGCTGCGAACCCGCGGCGGACGGCAGTGGATATGAGGCATCACTCTCGGGTAGCCAGTCATCGGCGCTGCTGACGGCCGCCCATCGAGGGAACTGCCTCGTGGTGCTTCCGGAAGGCGAAGGGTTGTTCTCGGCTGGTACGCAGGTCGATTGCGTCCGGCTCGATATGGAGGAGGGCACGCCGTGAGTGACAAGGGACCCAAGGAGCTCGATTCGCGTTGGACGAGCCAGGTGACCGACGATATGCAGGACGCGATTCGCGCGAAGGCGGTCGATGGTAAGGTGACCTGCCCGGTCCTGCGCAAGTTCGCCGAAGATACCGGCGTGCCGTACAAGGTCGCGGGAGCGGCTGCCGACATGGCGGGTATCCGGGTACACAACTGCGATCTTGGCTGCTTCTAGCCGATCGCTGAAAGCGGGGTAAGCATGACGGCTGCGCCGAATACGGTGCCAATCGTCTCGGTGGTAGGGAAGGGCGACTCCGGCAAGACGACCTTCCTCGAGAAAGTGATTCGCGAACTCGCGGGTCGCGGCATTCGCGTCGCGACCGTGAAGCACCACATCCACGACTACGACATCGACGTCCCAGGCAAGGACTCGTACCGCCACGCGCGGGCGGGAGCCTTCGCGACGATGGTCTCGTCTCCCGAGAAGTTCGCCCTTATCCACGATGTCGAGCAAGAGATGCCGCTCGACACCATAGGGCGCATCGCGCATGACTCCGGCGCCGACATCCTCATCACCGAGGGCTACAAGCGCGAGGGCCGAAACCGCATCGAGATCAACCGCCGGGAACGCTCCGACACGCTCATCTGCGAGCCTGCCGAGATGACCGCGCTCGTGACCGACAACGAGCAGCTCGCGACCGAGTACGCCGCGGCAGGCGTCCCGGTCTTCGACCTGAATGACGGCGCGGCCGGCGTGGCCGACCTCATCGTCGAACGCTTCCTCGGCGAGGCATCTCGTAGGGAGGCGACCGATGGCGACTGACACGCATGGCCGCCGCATCGACTATCTGCGCATCAGCCTGACCGACCGCTGCAACCTGCGCTGCGTCTACTGCATGCCTGAGGACGGCGTGGTCTGGAAGGACCCCGCCGAGATTCTCAGCTACGACGAGATCGAGCGCTTCACGCGCATCGCCGTGGGCGAAGGCATCAGCAAGATCCGGCTGACCGGCGGCGAGCCGCTCGTGCGCCGCGGGGTGCCGGAGTTCGTCGGCCGTCTCGAAGCCATCGAAGGCGTCGAGAGCCTCGCGCTCACCACGAACGCGACGCTCCTGCCACGCTACGCGGCACAGCTCCGCGAGGCGGGCCTCGAGCGCATCAACATCAGCCTCGACTCGCTCGATCCCGATGAGTACGCGCGCATTACCCGCGGCGGCAAGCTCTCCGACGCCCTCGCCGGCATCGAGGCCGCGTTCGAGGCGGGCTTCTCCCCGATCAAGCTCAACGTGGTTGTCGTGCGCTCGCTTCACCAGGACCTTCTCGGCTTCGCGAAGATGACGATCGACCGTCCGTTGCACGTGCGGTTCATCGAGTACATGCCGGTGGGCGAGCCCGAGGAAGGCTCCGGCTGCCATGCCGATGTCGGGCATGGCTGGACCGCGGCAGACTCCGTGCCGAGCGAAGAGGTGCTCGAGCTGCTCTCGGCGCAAGGCGTCGAGGCCGGTCTCGGGGAGCTGATCCCGGTGGGGCGCGACGAGGCGCCTGGCGGGTGGGGCCCGGCGCGGTACTATCGATTCGCGGAATCGCAGGGTACGGTAGGCGTCATTTCACCGCTGTCGCACCACTTCTGCGCCGAGTGCAACCGGCTGCGACTGACGGCGGACGGACGGCTTCGGCCCTGCCTGTTCTGCGATGACGAACTCGACGTCCGCACCGTGCTTCGAGACGGTACGGACGATGAGGTACGGGCGATCATCCGAGAGGCGCTTCGAATCAAGCCCGAGAACCACGCCGAGCGGATCGGGACCGACCGGCAGATGTCACAGATCGGGGGCTGAGTATGCCCGAGGAGCTCACGCACCTCGACGAGCACGGCAACGCGCATATGGTCGACGTGGCCGACAAGGCCGTCACGCACCGTCGCGCGGTGGCCGGCGCCTTCGTCGACATGCGGCCCGAGACGGAGGCGCTCATCGTGAGCGGCTCCGCGAAGAAGGGCGACGTGTTTGCGGCGGCGCGCATCGCCGGCATCATGGCCGCGAAGCGCACGAGCGAGCTCGTGCCGCTGTGCCACCCGCTCTCGCTCACGCACGTCAGCGTCGAGCTTGTCGGCGGCGACGAGGTTCGGCCCGGCATCGCGATCGTCGCGACGGCGGAGACAGACGGCAAGACCGGCGTCGAGATGGAGGCGCTCACCGCTGCCTCGGTCGCGGCGTTGACCATCTACGACATGTGCAAGGCAGTTGACCGCGGCATGGTCATCACCGACGTGCGCCTGCTCTCCAAGGAAGGCGGCAAGTCGGGGACCTGGACGCGAGAGGAGCAGGCAGAATGACAGAGCAGCCCGGCGCCACGGGGCGCGTAACATCCGTGAACCTTTCCGAGAAGAAGACCGTGCGCAAGCAGCGCTTCGAGCGCGGCACGCTCGTGCTCGACCGCGGTTTCGAGGGCGACGCCCACGCGGGCGACTGGCATCGCCAGGTCTCTCTGCTCGCCCAAGAGTCGATTGACGAGATGTGCGCCAAGGGCCTCGACGTCGGCCCCGGCGACTTTGCCGAGAACATCACCACCGAGGGCCTCGACGTCATGACGCTGCCGGTGGGATCGGTGCTACGCATCGGCGACGCGGTGCTCGAGGTCAGTCAAATCGGCAAGGTGTGCCACAACAAGTGCGCGATCTACTACCAAGCTGGCGACTGCGTGATGCCGCGAGAAGGCATCTTCGCGGTCGTGCGCGAGGTCGGCGATATCGTGGTGGGCGATGAGATTGAAGTCGTCTCGCTTGGGGACGGTACGTGCGACCGCTCGCCCGACGATTCGCTTGCCGAGTCAGAGAGCGTCCGCTCGGCCAACGAGTGCCGCAAGCTCGACAAAGGCGGTGCGAATGGCTGATCTCAAGGTCGCGGTCCTGACCTGCTCGGACACGCGGGGCGAGGCAGAAGACTCCGCCGGTCGCGGACTCTCGGAGCTCATCGCCGAGCGCGGCTGGACGCTCTCGGGTTACCAGGTCGTGCCAGACGACAAGCTCCGCATCGAGACCGCTCTCGTCGAGATGGCCGACGCGGGTGCCGACGTGATCCTCACATGCGGCGGCACGGGGCTCGGTCCCCGCGACGTCACGCCCGAGGCGACGCTGGACGTGTGCGACCGCCTCGTCCCGGGCATCGCTGAGCACATCCGCGCCGAGTCGCTCAAGCTCACCGGTCGCGCCATGCTCTCGCGCGCAACCGCCGCGGCTCGCGGTACGACGCTCGTCGTCAACCTCCCAGGTTCCGAGAAGGCCGCACGCGAGTGCTTCGGGTTCGTCGCCGATCAGTTCGAGCATGCGGCCAAGATGATGGCCGGCGGAGGCCACTAGCCAGATGACCCCGATCGCGGACGCCGCAACATCGAAACACCGAACCGTCTACTTCGACCACGCCGCGACATCGTGGCCCAAGCCGCCGGGCGTCGCCGAGGCGGTCAATCGCGCGCTCACGGAGCTGGGGGGCAACCCGGGTCGTGGTGCCTACACGTTGGCGCTCGACACCGCTCGCGCCATCCACGCTGCTCGCCGGCACGTCGCCGAGCTTCTCGGCGTGCGCGACGCGAAGAACCTGATCTTCCAACCGGGATGCACACAGGCGCTCAATCTGATGCTCTTTGGACTGCTCAGGCCGGGCGATCGCGTCGTGGCATGCCCTGCCGAGCACAACGCAGTCGCTCGCCCGCTCAACGTGCTTGCGTCGAGAGGCCTCGACGTGGTGCTCGCGTCCGTGGACGATGCGGGTTTCGTTGACATCGAGTCGGTCGAGGCGCTCGTTGCCGAAGCGCCCACGCGGGCGATCGTCTGCCAGCACGCGGGCAACGTGTCCGGCGCCGTCCAACCCGTCGCCGACCTCGCCGATATCGCCCACGAGCGCGGTGCGCTCATGCTGGTCGACGGCGCGCAGGCCGGAGGCCACATGGCGGTCGACCTGTCGACGCTCGGCGCGGATGCGTGGGCATGTTCCGGTCACAAGGGCCTGCTCGGTCCGCAGGGTGTGGGCGTGCTGTACCTGGCACCGGAGTGCGAGCCGGAGGAGCTCATCTTCGGCGGAACCGGCCAGGGCGAAAGCGAGCATCCGATCGGACCGCGTGGCCGTCCCGACCGCTACGAGGCCGGCACCCCCAACGTTCCGGGTATCGTGGGGCTTGGGGCTGCGGCATTATGGCTCAAGGAGAACGGCGACGAAGAGCGCGCACGCGAGGCCGCACTGCTTACCAGACTCATCGCAGGGATTGGCTCTATCCCGGGATTTCGGGTTCTGGGTCCCCAAGCAGCCGAGCCGCGCGTCCCGGTCGTCTCGGTGGTTCACGAGCGTGCTGGTTCGGACCAGCTCGCGTTCGCGCTCGACCGC
>Ga0079306_1001378_pt1 | contig 16315 bp, 15 predicted proteins | sample Methanotroph_Enr_FD_79181 | JGI IMG/M metagenome (GOLD analysis project Ga0079306, IMG submission 79181) | Enriched soil microbial communities from Old Woman Creek wetland in Ohio, USA - Methanotroph_Enrichment_5 | ecosystem: Environmental > Terrestrial > Soil > Wetlands | place: USA: Ohio...
AATTAAACTTTTAGTTGTATAACTATGTTTTTAGTTGTATCTTTGCAGTGTAATTGTAAGAACAATGAAAAAACTAACCAAAGCCGAAGAACAGATCATGCAAGTATTGTGGGAACTGGAGAAAGGATTTGTAAATGATATTGTAAGCCAGTTGCCTGAACCAAAACCTGCTTATAATACGGTATCCACCATTGTACGCATCCTGGAACAGAAAGGATTTATAGCTCACAAAGCGTATGGACGGACTCATGAATATTATCCGTTGGTTCAAAAAGAGGATTATTCCCGCGAATACCTGAATAATTTTACGCAGAATTATTTCAGCAACTCATACAAAGCACTTGCTTCTTTTTTTGCCCAGAGTGAGAACCTCAGCATTAAAGAGCTTGAAGAGTTAAAGTTATTGGTTGAAGAGCAAATAATCAATCATAAAAAAGCAAAAACATGAACTCACTCATCACATATGTTCTCGCATCGGTTTTATCACTGGGTGTTTTCTATGCCGGATTTGCAATTTTTCTTCGGAAAGAACCGCTGTTCAGGTTCAACAGGATTTATTTACTTACGTCCTTGTTTCTTTCGTACCTGATCCCTCTTCTCATATTTGCTCCGTCGTTTTTTTCAAAGGTCATGATCAATCTGCCTGTAAGCGGAATTATAAAAACGATAATTTTACCACCGGTCGAAATCAATGCTACCTCAGCTAATTTTCCTTCTATGCCAGCTATTCTGGCTTACGTCTATCTGATTGGTATGACCTTTTATGCTGTCAGATTATTGATCAGGATTTTCAGCATATACAACCTCCGCAAAAGCGGGTATAAGTCGGGTGATGAAAATTCAATTTTGTGGAGTCCTTCAGATATTCCGCCGTTTTCTTTTTTTGGAACCATGTATCTACCTGTAAATCTGAAAGGCACACTCCATCTGGATGAAGTGATCAGGCACGAACTAATCCATATCAAAGGATTACACAGCTTCGATATAATGTGTACACAGCTATTTCAAATTTTTTGCTGGGTCAATCCTTTTATTCCACTTACGGAGAAAGCATTGCGCGAGATCCATGAATTTGAGGCAGATAAAGCCGTAATCAATGCCGGTACCGATCCGGTAGTCTATACACGGATTTTATTCGGGCAAGATAAATCTGCCCTGGCAGTTGTGCTGGGCAATAATTTCAATTACTTACTAATAAAAAGGAGGTTAACTATGTTTTACAAAAAGAGCACACGGTATGCCCGGCTGAAGGCAATCGTCGTCTTACCATTGGCAGCATGCATCGTAATGATGTTATCGATCAGCTGCCAGCAATCAGCGGATAAATCTTCCCCTGCTGTTGGATCAACAGAAGCTATTCCTGCACCTCCTCCTCCTCCTCCGCCACCACCTCCTCCTCCTTCTGAAAAATCAGTTTCTGATGAACCCTTAACAGTAGTTGAAAAGATGCCTCAATACCCAGGAGGGGATGATGCACGGATGCAGTATATGATCAAAAATTTTAAATACCCGAAGCAAGCCCAAGAGAAAGGAATCCAGGGAATTGTATATGTATCTTTTATAGTCGAAAAAGATGGTTCCATCAGCAACGCCAAAGTCTTAAAAGGTATTGGAAGTGGTTGTGATGAAGAAGCGCTCAGAGTTGTGAAGGAAATGCCTAAATGGAAGCCAGGCATGCAGAATGGGAAGAACGTAAGAGTCAAGTTTACAATGCCCATCAGTTTTAAACTGAAATAACAGCTTAAAATTTAGGAGGTAAACCCAAATTGCATTTAGGTGCAATTTGGGTTTTAAATTCTAAAATACCTCTAGAAACAAAAAAAGGGTAGCCACAGCCACCCTCATGCATTCAACTATCAATTTATATTTTAAGCAGTCACAATTTCAAATGTATCCTGCGCGATAACAAGTTCTTCGTTGGTTGGAACCACCATTACGGTAACTTTTGAATTAGGTTTGCTAATAATAGCTTCTTTCCCGCGGAGTTTGGTATTTTTTACAACATCAAACTCTATCCCCATAAATTCCAGACCTTTACAAATCTCTTCACGCGTTTCACAGGCGTTTTCACCAACACCACCGGTAAATATTACTACGTCAACGCCACCCATTGCGGCTGCATACGAACCCAGGTATTTTTTAATCCGGTAATGATAAATATCAAGCGAAACCTGGGCCCGGTGATTACCCTCGCCTGCTGCGGTTTCAATATCGCGCATATCACTCGAAACGCCTGATAAACCAAGCATACCGCTATGCTTATTAATTAATGTGCTGGTATAAGGAATGCTGATTTCTTCCTTATCGGCAATGTATAAAAGTGCCCCGGCATCCATATCGCCACAACGGGTGCCCATAACCAGTCCTTCAACAGGAGTCATTCCCATGGAAGTGTCGGTTGACTTCCCGTTTTGAATGGCACACATCGAAGCCCCGTTACCCAGGTGACAACTTATAATACGGAGATCTTCGATTTTTTTACCCAGCAGATCGGCAGCACGCTGTGCTACAAAACGATGGCTCGACCCATGGAACCCATAACGGCGGACTTTGTACTTCTCGTACAATGAATAAGGAATTCCATACAGGTATGCCTGTTCCGACATGGTTTGATGGTACGCTGTATCAAAAACACCTACCTGGGGAACATCCGGAAGGAGTTTTGTTATGGCATAGATACCTTCGAGGTTTGGAGGATTGTGCAAAGGCGCCAGGTCAATACATTCAACGAGTGCTTCTATTACTTCTTTTGTGATTGCAACACTGCTGTTGTATTTTTCACCGGCATGAACAACCCTATGTCCGACGGCTCCAATCTCTTTCATATCTTTAACACAACCGTATTGCTTATGTGTAAGTATACCCAGAACAAACTCGATACCAGCCTGATGATCAAGGATTTCACCTTCAAGTTTGAGCACATCACCATTAGCCATATTATGCTTAATAGAGGCGCCTTTAAGACCGATTTTATCAACCAGCCCTTTTGCAACTACTTCAGCTGAAGGCATTTCGAAGAGTTGATATTTAATGGATGAACTTCCACAGTTCAGAACTATAATTTTCATTGGATAATTTTTTAAAATGATTTGAATTGCTACCGGTATTCGGGACAGGTTATAGTGCTTTCCATGATCTTCCCATGTACATCGTATTTATAGAATCCCTGGCCGAAAGCCTTTCCCAGATAATTGGCACGAACCAGACGTTTCAAAACAGGCGAAGTCTTATATCCATGTTCTCCGAATTCATTATACAGGTTATCCATCCATTTCTGGAGTTTGTCCAACCCGATACGGTCGGCAGTTTCAAACGGGCCAAACTGATGACCCAGGCTTGTTTTCATCAATTCATCAATATCCTGGGTGGAGGCTATCCCTTCCATTAGCATTTCACAAGCCTGGTTTATCACAACACATAACATGCGGGTAGTAATGTTGCCTGGCGATTCCATCAGGGTAATAGGTTTCTTTTCGAGCATCCGGACAAAACGGCTGATAATTTCAAATGCTTCGTCAGAAGTCCGTGCACTGCGCACAACCTCGAGAACCTTCACATTATCAGCGGGTGACATAAAATGGAGTCCAACAGCCCGATCAGGATATTCGAGCCCGGAAGCCAGGTCGGAAATCATCAGGGTAGCGGTATTCGATGCCAGAATGGCATTACGACGAACAAATTTTTCGGCTTTTTGAAGTATTTCCTTCCGGATTTCAAGACTGGTGCCGGGCTTGCGCGAATTAATAGCTTCAAATACGATATCGCAGTCGGCAAGGTCACTATATTCAATAGTACCTGTAATACGTGACATAATAAGACGCTTCTCGCTGTTGGTCATTCCCCAGCGAAGGATTTCACTATCAAGCATGCTCACTACACCTTCGAGGCCGCTTGTTACGCGCTCTTTGCTAATATCGAGGCACACCACATCAAAGCCGTTCTGGCTGATCGTTTTAGCAATTTCCTGCCCCATGGCTCCAAATCCAATGATACCAATCTTGTGAATGGAACCATATACTTTGGGGCTTTTGGTGAGGCTGAAATCTTGCAGGTTTCCAATTATTTCTGACATTTTTATAAAATATTATTGTATGTTAATTTTAAGCTAATAAACTTCATCCATCTATTAATCAACTCTTTACCTGTTAAAGTCCGGAATTCCGGTGCAAAGGTAGAACTTATTTTGAGGGCAGATAATGATTGCTGTTAATATTTTCACAAAGAATTCAGGTTTATAAGGTTATTGGAGGACGGTTATTTGAAAATGATGGTGTGTACTTGAGGGAATGTATTAAAAAGAGTAATGAAAAGGTAACAGTTCTTTAATCTTGTTTATCACAATCGTTACCTGTTGATAATTATAACCCAGCCATAACAGAAAATGGAGTTACAGCCCATTAGATTTTTGTAATTTTGCATTCTGCTGCTATGAACGACTCCATTGTCCGATATCAATATAATCCTTTGCTTACCGATACGGTAGGTTTTTTCGATTATTGCATACCTCTGACTAATGAAAGCCACCCACCTGCTGCTGATTCGTTATGGAAATACTATGATTTCAGTATCTACAACTTCATAACACCCACACCATCCAGGCAACTGCATCAAACAATTTCCGTATTCGAACCTCATAACCTGGCGCCGAAACATTTACATCCATTGCCGATAAGCCGGCAATCAACAGACTGGATTACTATTATTTTCGTCGCCTGCCTCTTTATACTTGCATGGATACAAACCTCGTATTCCAAACGACTGAGGCAGATATTCCAGGCATTTGCCCAGCCACATCACATAAACCAACTGGAGCGTGAAGGAAATCTGTTCAAGGAACGTATAGCGCTGGGGCTGGGATTTATTTACTACACGATAAGCTCACTTTTCGTATTTCTGATATTCCGGCAGTATGGTGATGTTCCTGAAGGATTAACGAACCTGTCCTTTACAGGAATTATTTTCGTTGGGCTGTTTTCGTACCAGGTATTAAAATCGTCATTAATTCATGCCTCCGGGATAATATTCAATACCCGCGAGTCTGCCAGACAATATCAACTCAACATACTGATATTCAACGACATAATTGGCGTTGTGTTATTCCCGGTCGCCATAATTGCCTTTTATTGGAACAGCACAGCTTTATTGACTTCAGGCATTGTTATTGTTTCATTGTTGTTAATTTACCGGCTTTTCAGAGGTTTTTTAACAGGTATGACCAATAAGAGCTACAATTTGTTTTATTTAATTTTGTACCTTTGCACCCTCGAAATTTTACCCCTGTTACTATTGTATAAGGTAATCAGTAAGATTTAGGGTTTGTTCTTTTATTTCTAAACTATTAAAATAAATATAGGAAACGTGTCTAAAATCAAGAACATACTGGTATCGCAACCCGTTCCTGCAGATTTGGAGAAATCACCTTATGGTGAATTAATCAAGAAACACGGTGTGAACATTGAGTTCATTAAATTATTTAAAATTGAGGGTGTTTCTGTCCGTGAGTTTCGTGATGAGAAGGTTTATATTAACGAACACACGGCAATAATATTTAACAGCAAACATGCTGTTGACCATTTCTTCAGTATTGCAAAAGATGTCCGGGTTGAGATCCCTGAAACCATGAAGTATTTCTGCATGTCGGAGTCGGTGGCTTTTTACCTGCAGAAATACGTGCAGTTTCGTAAACGTAAAATTTTCTTTTCAGAGAATGATGTTTCGCAATTAATGGATTTGATCCGGAAGCATAAAACCGAACGCTTTCTTCTTCCTTGTTCTGACAACCACAATAAAGAATTGCCTGATTTACTGAGCGCTGCTAAAATCAATTTCAGTGAAGCTGTTTTGTACCGCACTGTCCCGACTGAAATGAGGGACATTGTTGACATTGCAAAATTTGATATGCTTGTTTTCTTCAGCCCACAGGGGATACGTTCCCTTTTCTACAACTGGCCTGATTTTAAACAGAATGAAATTGCAATCGGAACGTTTGGTGCAACAACTGCCAAGGCTGCAAAAGATGCCGGGTTAGAAGTGAAGCTATCGGCCCCCAGCCCTGCTACTCCTTCGATAACGATGGCAATAGATGCATACCTGTCGAAATGCCAGAAAAAATCATAAAAAATTGACAATTTATAGCTGAAACCCCGTTAATATAACTTATTTACGGGGTTTTTTATTGATATTTAACTATTCGTGGCCTCAATGGCTAACTGCAACAGCCGGAAAATATTAATTTTGCAATGTTAGATCGTCCGATGCTCAATCCAATATTAAAAAACACATTCCGGAAACCAGAAAAAATCTGTAATCAGAAACAGATTGATGCCCTTTTCAATGAAGGAAAATCATTGAAATCAGGCCTCTTCCGGTTGATCTACATTGAAACTGAAGCTCAGGGACCATCACCCGTTCAACTGCTAATTGCTGTACCCAAAAAGAATCTGCGCCATGCTGTTACCCGTAACCGGATGAAACGCCTCATTCGCGAAGCATACAGACTTTCCAAACACAAAATCATTGATATATATGCCAAAGCAGGTAAACATTGCGATATCGCAGTTGTTTTTATGGGCAAACAATGCGTTTCCCAATCAGAAACTACCGCAGCAATAAATGAGTTATTGAATCGTTTAATACTAGCGCATGAAAAAAATCCTGAGTAAGATAATGATAGGTGTCATACGGTTTTACCAGTATGCCATTTCTCCGTATTTGCCTCCTTCGTGCAGGTATACTCCATCATGCTCGGCATACGGAATTGAAGCGCTTAAAAAGCACGGGCCGTTCAAAGGCGGATGGCTTACTATTAAACGAATTGCTTCATGCAACCCTTGGGGTGGAAGCGGATACGACCCGGTTCCCTGATGTAGCGAATAAGACAGTAAACGGGAAAATGATTAAAAATATAAGAAACAAACGGACCTTGTTATTTGTTTTTTATTAGTACATCAACACGAAAGAGTACAGTAAGAATAAATCATAAATTAATTAAAATCATGAAGCATATCACCCTCCTCACATTGAAATCGGTTTTAATTATGTCAGTTTTTCTGACATTTACACCTACTTCAACAATAAAAGCACAAACCTCACCTGATTTTGAGATTTCGAAAAACCTTGAAATTCTCTCATCATTATATAAAGAGCTGAACACCAATTATGTGGATGGCGTAAACCCGTCGGATCTGATGAAAACCGGTATTGATGCCATGCTCGATAAACTAGACCCTTACACCGTTTTTATTCCTGAATCGGAAATAGAAGATTACAGGTTTATGACAACGGGTGAATACGGCGGAATAGGCTCGTTGATCCATAAACAAGGTGATTATGTTATTATTTCGGAGCCCTACGAAAACTCCCCTGCACAGAAATCCGGGCTGAAAGCAGGAGATAAAATATTGGAAATTAACGATAAGAGCGCAAAAGGAAAATCTGTTGAAGATGTAAGTGCGATACTGAAGGGACAGCCGGGAACCAGTTTTAAACTCCTTATTGAACGGGATGGGGAACCCAAACCCCTTATTTTTAATATTATACGTGAAAAAATATCCATTGACCCGGTTTCCTATTATGGAATGCTTGATGGAGGAATTGGCTATATTAAACTAAACACGTTCACACAAACTGCTTCGGCTGATGTAAAAAATGCCTTACTTGACCTAAAGGCTAAAAACACCCTTAACGGACTCGTGCTCGATTTACGCGATAATGGAGGCGGATTATTAACCGAAGCAGTTAATATTGTAAATCTCTTTGTCAAGAAAAATGAATTGGTAGTATCAACCAAGGGAAAGCAAAAAGACAAAAACCGCAATTATCAAACCACGATGGAGCCAGTTGATATTAATCTCCCATTGGTTGTTCTGGTAAACAGCAATAGCGCTTCAGCTTCTGAGATTGTTGCCGGTTCCCTGCAGGACCTCGACCGTGCCGTTATTGTTGGCCGGCGCACATATGGTAAAGGCCTGGTTCAGAATATTTTTCCATTAAGCTATAATACACAGGTTAAAATAACGGTCGCCAAGTATTATATTCCAAGCGGACGCTGTATCCAGGAAATAGATTACGCGCACAAAAATGCCGCAGGCAATGTAAATAACATTCCCGATTCCCTTATAACTGCGTATAAAACTATGCACGGGCGTACCGTTTATGATGGAAAGGGAATTGCACCGGATGTTACCACCGATACTTTGAGGTTAAGTACGGTTGCATACAACCTGATAACAAAATATATTTTGTTTGACTATGCTACCAGGTACGCTGCTACCCACCCAACAATTGAAGCAGCCCGCTCTTTCAAAATAAGCGATTCCGATTACAACGACTTCATTGCCTTTACTGAGAAGAAAGGATTTGAATTTAAAACAGCCGCCGAAAGAGAATTGGAAACAGTTAAAAAAGCAGCCATCTACGAAAACTGCTGGAATGATGTGAAATCACAATATGATTCGATGCTTGAAGCCATTGCGCAGCACAAGAAAAAGGACCTGATTGAGAATAAGCCCGAAATAACAGATGTTTTAAAACAGGAAATTGTTAGCCGGTACTATTATCAGAAAGGACGGATTGAATCAGAGCTGAGCGATGACCGCGAACTTAATAGTGCAACTAATGTATTGAAGAATGCGGTTACCTACACATCCATACTTGACGGAACACTTTCCAAAGCTGACAAACAGTCAAAACCAGAAAAAACTCAGAATTAAACTGAAGCATACATGCAACTTCGTATAAGGGAATGGCATCCGCGGTATACAACCCTGTATTTCGTTTCACTTGCCTTACTGGTAGCCTCATTACCCTTGTCGAAGTTCACAATGAGTATTTTTCAGTTCAGCACCTTGTTTTTCTGGCTGTGGCATGGCGTAGACACGGAGTTCCTTCAGAAATATTCTTCCCGCAGTTTATTCAATCCTATCAACCTTCTCAGGTTCCTGGGCGAAACTATAAAAAACAGTTTTACCGCCCTGGTTCATAAATTTATTGAATTTTTCAATAACAAACCGGCAATGGTTATTGCCTCCATCTTGCTTTTGCATCTGCTTGGCCTTTTCTATACAACCGATTTTCAGTATGCATTGAAGGACCTTAGGACAAAACTGCCAATTTTCATATTGCCTCTCTTTATTGCAACCGGTCCGCGCATAAGCACACGGACCTTTTACCGGATACTGGCCGTATTTATAGCTGCCGTATTAGGCGGAAGCATTTACAGGTTAATTCTATTCCTGAATCTGCCTGTTGCTGACAGCCGGGCACTTTCAGCTCATACTTCGCATATTCTTTTCAGCCTGAATGCTGTATTTGCAGTTTTTATCATGGCGTTCTTTGTTTTTTCAAAAGCGATTTTAAATAAGGGATTAAAAGCATTATTGGTTTTCATTTCGATTTGGCTTGTTTCTTTTATTGCATATATGAATTACACCACCGGGATATTGGTCTTTGTCTTTATCAGTTTTCTGCTCCTGATATTTTATTCATTAAAAATTAAAAGCCTTTTACTGAAGACGACTGCCTTGGTTGCGATTGGCATTATACTTTTGCTGCCGATATTTTATATTGTGTCAATAGCTTACAATTTCCTGAATACCCCACCGGTCGATTTTTCGAAACTGGAAAAGTATACAGCTCACGGGAACTCTTATTACCATGATACAATAAATTTTAAATCAAAGAACGGTAAATGGACCGGGCTTTATATCTGTGATAAAGAGTTACGGCAAACATGGGCTCAACGCAGTAAACTTCCTATCGACAGTCTTGAAAAAAAGAAACAGCTAACGCGCTTCACGTTGATTACATATCTGGCTTCAAAGGATTTAAGAAAAGATGCCGATGGGGTAAATCAGTTATCGGATTCAGATATCCGAAATATAGAGAACGGTGTCAACAGGTATGATTTCACAAAGCTACCTGATATCAGATCTCAGGTTGAAGATTTTATTACCAGCTATGAACATTACAGGTATCAACACAACCCGAATTCGGGTTCGATGGTCCAGCGACTTGAATATTGGTGTACATCCTTGCTCATCATAAGACAGCATCCGATATTCGGAGTTGGTACCGGTGATGTTCCTCAGGCTTTTAGAGATCAATACCAAAAGATGAACAGCACCCTGGCACCGCAATACAGACTGCGTTCGCACGATCAATACCTTTCCATAACAGTTGGGTTTGGAATTATCGGTCTGGCCTGGTTCCTGATAGCTATGTTTTACCCTGGCATCAAAACCCGTAATTTCAACAATTATTTCTATGCCATTTTCTGGATAATTTTTATGCTATCCATGCTGACGGAGGATACGATTGAAAGCCAGGAAGGAGTTACTTTTTATGTTTTGTTTACAGCCCTGATGATCCTGGGAAGAAAAAAATCAGAAACATCAGAATCATTAACTAGCTGAATTACTACATTTTAATACATATAATGTTTTGTTTATCTTACTAATTCCTATTGCATTTGTGTAAATTCATAATATATATAACCTTATTTCAACAGAAACCTCACAATTTTCAAGTACATTTATGCCCTATTTTACAATCTTATGATGACACACACATTAACTGTTGCTTACACTGAAGTCTCAGGAATAGACCAACTTACCACCGAGGACAGAAAACTACTGAAAGAAGCCTGGACCGCTTGTGGTTCAGCCTATGCACCCTATTCGAATTTTCACGTGGGAGCAGCACTCATTTTAGCTAATGACCTGATATTTAGGGGTAACAACCAGGAAAATGCAGCGTATCCCTCGGGAATATGTGCCGAAAGAGTAGCCGTTTTTTCAGCTTCCGCCATGTATCCGGGTATACCCATAAAAAGCATTGCAGTGGTAGCGAAAACCGAAGTATTCAACCTTGAGTATCCGGTTACGCCTTGCGGCGCCTGCCGACAGGTAATTGCTGAATATGAAACGTTATCAGGCCAGCCAATCAGGATTATTCTGCAAGGAAATTCGGAAAAAATATGGATAATTGATGGGATAACCAACCTGTTGCCACTCATGTTTCATGGTGGGGATCTGAAGAAGTAAACAACTAATTGCAAATAAAACGATTTGACATTCATTGTGTTATTGATTAACCACTGACGATTAAGAGTCTACCGGCATCTTTATTACTAAACCATAGAATCAACATTATTTAAAACAAAATCCTCATATCCATATGAATAAAATCCTACTGCTAACTGTAGCAATAATCACACTTCTTTCGATGAAAAATGATAAACCGGCTTACCGGCTGTTTGATCAGAATGGTAAAAATTCATCGTATAAAGATATGTTGAAAGAAGCCTCGGAGGCTGATATTGTATTTTTTGGCGAGTTACACGATAACCCGATTTGCCATTGGCTTGAATATGAACTTACTGCCGGATTATATGCCGTAAAAGGTAAGAACCTGGTATTGGGTGCCGAAATGTTCGAATCGGATAACCAGCTTATAGTAAATGAATACCTTGGCGGGCTCATAAAGGATAAAGATTTTGAAACACAAGCCCGGCTATGGCCTAATTACAAAACCGATTATAAACGGTTGTTGAATTTTGCGCGCGACAGCAGCCTCCAGTTTATTGCTACCAACATTCCGCGTCGCTATGCTGCGATGGTTAATAAAAGCGGTTTCGGAGTATTGAATACATTAGACAAGAGCGCACTGCAGTTCATGGCTCCATTACCCATAAAATACGATTCATCGCTTGCATGCTATGTAAATATGGCAAAAATGATGGGGGAAGGACCTGCTCATGTTACCGCTAATATTACCCGTGCCCAGGCCATGAAAGATGCAACCATGGCTTATTTTATTTTAAAGAATTTCAAAAAAGGGAAAACTTTCCTTCATTTTAACGGGAGTTACCACAGCGACAGGTTTCAGAGTATTATATGGTATCTGAAGCAAGCAGATCCCAATCTTAAAATTGTTACCATCTCATCTGTTGAACAAGCAGATATGGACGATCTCAAAAAAGAATCAGAAGGTTTGGCTGATTTTATTATTGCCGTACCCGAAACGATGTCGAAAAGCCAATAGGCTTAAATTGCAAGTTATAAGTATGGAGACGAGGCCATTCTTACATGGCTAAGTTCATAAATGATTATAACATCAGGTGGCAGCATGCAAATTATAATTGCGTAAAGCTGGATTTAAAGATCAGCCTGTTACAAATTCTTTCTTGATAAGAAAATTATTACGCAACTCCTGAAATAGAGTCTTTTTGTTAATCACACGAAAGTAAATATCAGGTTTACAAAGAAGTTCCATATGGTAACAATACCAATAGCAAAAAGCTTGGAAATATAAAAATTGTGACTTCGTTTGCTGACCAGGAACCAGATTACCATCGTATTCATTCCAAGTCCGATAACAGAAAAAAAAAGAAACCGGGAATATTCGATAGCCAGTTCAGGATTATTGCTGTGAAAGGTCCACCAACGGTTTAAGAAATAGTTGCTGCTGGCAGCAAACGTAAACCCGACGGCATTAGCAACATACTTTTGTATTCTTGCTTTTTCTTTGCTGATCCAGGTAAATCCAAAATCGACCATCACGCCCGAAGCGCCTACAGCTCCAAACTTCATGAATTTAACTAAAACATCCTGGGTAAAATACTGCATCATAGGCTGCGAAGATACGGAAAAACAATTCTACCGTAAAATCTGGCGGTAAATTGCGGCATTATGGCAGACTTATTATCTCAAAATAAAATGCAGATATCTGCTTTCCTATAGTGTGTATTTTAAATGAAGGGATCAGAATTGAACAATCAGGATCTGCTTTTTACCATCCCTGAGGATTTCAACACTTGCAACCTGTCCTGGTTTAAGTTTCCCAAGTCGGGCCATATAATCGTAAATATTGGTGACAGGTTGGCCTTCTATGGAAACAATACGGTCGCCTTTAACGATTCCGGCACGGTCGGCAGGTCCGCCTTTACGTACACCATCCACCCGAAGTCCGTTGTTATCATTTGAAACCATATCGGGCACAATACCGAGCGTTACTTTCAGATTTCTGCCGTAGCGGGCACCTTGTTTTGCACCGGCTTCGTGGAATGTCAGTCTATTTCCTGCGGAAAGTGTAGTTGCAAGATCCTTAACCATATCCAGAACAGCCACTTCACCGGTATAATTTATTTTATCTGCATCATCTCCAGGGGTATGATAATCTTCGTGGGCTCCTGTTGTGAAATAAAATACCGGAATATTTTCGCTGTAAAAGGATGCATGATCAGATGGTCCGTAACCGTCGGTTGAATGGGTAATCTTATATGGGCGGCCGGTTTCCAGGGTTTTAAGAATTGAGTCTGATTGGGATGACGTACCGGTTCCACCAATGCTGATGGAATTACTTTCAGGATTCAGTCTTCCGACCATATCCAGGTTGATCATAGCATTTACCTTTTTCAGGTCAACCGGAGGCTTACTTACGAATTCCTTTGAACCCAGCAATCCCATTTCTTCACCTGTAAAAGCAACAAATATCACGCTTCGTTTCAATTCCGAACGATCAGCCGCCAGTTTCTGGGCCAGTTCAAGTACACCTGCTGTTCCTGAAGCATTATCGTCGGCACCGTTGTGTATGGCCAGCTTCTCAGGTGCCCGCGAGCCGCTGCCTTCGCCACCCATACCCAGGTGATCGAAATGCGCTCCAATAATAACATATTCGTTTTTAAGCACAGGATCAGTTCCTTCAAGAAGTCCAACCACATTTTGTGCAGTAACTCTTTTTTTAACAACATCGGCTGTACCAGTCACCGTAGGTTCAAGGTATATGGAAACTGTTTTATGATTCTCTTTGATCTCAGTTTCGAGCGAAGCTATTGTATAGTTCATTGAAGCAAGCAGCTTGTCGGCAAGTGACCGGGTAATGCTGAAAACAGGAATTCCCGCATCTGAAGGAGATTTATCGTACTGCATATGCATGATGGTGTCCTTTTTCTCCATGTCGGATGGTGAAACAAGAAATACCCCCAAAGCGCCCTTATCTTTTGCTGTGAGAACCTTGCTACGTTCCTGCTCGTAAGTCAGGAATAAACTGTTTGCTTTGTCAGGTTCAGGGTCACCCCGAAGGATAATCACCCATTTGCCTTTAACATCAACGCCCTTATAATCATTCCATTTGAGCGAATCCAGGTCAAGGTCGAACCCATAACCGGCAAATACCACTCCCGCTTTAACCGTTGCTGAAGAGGAAAATGAAAGAGGTGTAAAATCAATGCCCGGACGTGCAAAGTAACCATCGAAAGAAATGACATTTTTAGTTCCTGGTTTCACATCCGCGACTATCTCGAATTTCTGATATCCATTGTCATAGAGAAGTTTAAGGCCAGCCCGGCTGAAAATATCACGAATATATGCTGCAGCTACCGCATCTTCGGGAGTACCCGGTTTACGGCCTTTAAGCGAATCAGAAGCGAGGAATCCAATCTGTTTTTGTAAATCTGTCGTAGTTATTTCAGGATTGTACTGGGCCAGTAAAGGTTTTGAAAAAAACAGCAAGCCGATGAAGAGAAATGTGGTTGTAATACGTATCATGAATTTGAATTTTCAATTATAAAAAGCAAACTTATTTATTTTTTTCCATTTGTTAAGCTGAATTTTGTTACCTGACAGCATTTTCATTCCCATCTCGGAATCAATTCATTCAATTCCATATATTAATACATTGCTTCATAGCCGATTACGCAATTTGATAATTCCGGGAAATAACTATGTTTTTCAGATGAATACAGCCTACAATTTCTGGTATTCAAATGAAGGATATCCTTTTTCCAGCCTTTTGTTCAGTAACTTATAAAAGCCGATAAAACGGAATTTATACAAAAAGCCTTTTGTATCGCGAATGATATAACAAAGATCCGAATTCACAGTATAGCTGCCTGAAGTAAAATTGTACGTCTTCCAGGTGTATCCTATTCTGTCAGCCTGCCGGGTAAAACTCATCGTTTGCGCCTGCTCAAACTCAATGTTTGCAAAAGGTGTTATTGAGTCAACAGCAACCTCGACAAATGCCGGATTTAAAAGCACGCCGGTCACGAGATACGGATACGGCTCACCCTTATCAGTAAAAAGGAGCGTAGTATATTGAGTGAACAATAAATCCCATGAAGTACCTGCAGGTTCGGCGATAACCAATGAAGGGTTACTTATTGAAAACAGAACATGATTTAAGCCACTCCGTTTCGCAATGGCGTATGACTTAGGATTTGATCCGTCCATAGCAGCAATCCGGAAATAGAACGTGCCTTTAACCAGGCTGTCAATTACCAGTTGATTGAACCCTAGCGGTTCACCATTTTCATCCATTCCACGATCGATGAGCATTAGGCGATTTAACCCCACCGTGTCATTGCCATTTAGGGTGAACCATTGACCAATTGCAACTGAATCAGACCTGCCATCGGAAGGATTAAAAAGCCATTTTGCACCAGTTGTATCTGCCGGTGAACCAAAAACCTGACCATTCAAATAAGCAGATTTCATGAAATCGCTGCTGTTGAGTATTACGCGCCAGCCGGAAGGTGAGCTTTCAAATCCGAGGTCCCATATAGTTTTAAGGGTAGTACTCACGGCACTGCTGTCGCGTAAATTGTAGTAAACCTGGTATTTGTATGTATCGGTAAGTGCAATGGTATCAGTAATATAATTGCCTGGTTTATGCGGAGTAACCAGCTGGTCATCCTTGAAACAGGAAGTCATAAGCACTGCCAATGAGATTATCATCAGATGTAGAAAAAGTCGTAGCATTAGAATTTATTAAAATTATATGCGAGTTTTACAAAAGCGGTTCGCCCCCATGCAACATGCGAGGATCCGTCGTCGCCACCGCTATGTGCTCCGCTGCTGACCATTCCGGCTTTAACATCTTTGACATCCATCAGATTCTTTCCTCCGACTGAAATTGAGAATCTGTTCTGCAGGAAATTTTTCATAATACTGATGTCGAGGTTTGAATAACCCTGGATATAATCATTCTTGAAAGTGCCATCGGGTGTCAGTTGCGGAAACCTTCCGGTAAATTTATAATTGGCCGTTATCGAAGCATTGTGTTTTACAAAGTTGTAAGTAACCATCGTATTGAAATCGGTGCTGTAATGGAACCTGTTATCAGATTTATTAGCTGTATTATCCGGGAACCTGCGGCCGATATAGGAAACTCCAGCCTTAACCGAAACTTTCGGGTAAAAACTTACTGAAGTATTTGCCTGGATACCCTGTGAAATGAACTTTGATACATTTCCATAGGTATATGTTGTAAGATCATCGCCCACCTGGAATAACCATATTGTATTGTTGACGTAATT
>Ga0079306_1001379_pt1 | contig 16295 bp, 18 predicted proteins | sample Methanotroph_Enr_FD_79181 | JGI IMG/M metagenome (GOLD analysis project Ga0079306, IMG submission 79181) | Enriched soil microbial communities from Old Woman Creek wetland in Ohio, USA - Methanotroph_Enrichment_5 | ecosystem: Environmental > Terrestrial > Soil > Wetlands | place: USA: Ohio...
GATTCATAACCCCGGGGTCGGTGGTTCAAGTCCACCTATCGCCACCATACAAATCAAGTCCTTACGTTTAGACGAAGGGCTTTTTTTATGCCTGAAATAAATAATTTCCCAATTTCGTCCCATTCTCAAAAAAACACCCGCAATAAACCGCAACACTTGCCAGAATTTCAGGCACGCCAAAAAGGGATGCTTGTTGGCGTTCCCTCCCCTATCCCCTATTAATTGTTCATAACCCGAACCCCGGTGGATTTATCCAATCGATGCCTTGAGGCTTTTCCAATATTTTTGGTAGACTCCTCATGAATTGCGCCATTTTTAGGTTACAGACTAGGTGAGGTATAAAAACATATGGCATCGTTTCATAAGCAAATAAATTTCATTACCATAATTTTGGCAACTGGGATGTCACTTTTCGCCTGTACTGAGAAGAGTGATGTTGGCAACCACTCAGAAAAAGAATTACCAACCATCACTTTCGACATGTCCGACCCAATGCAAAGGGAAGCAGCAGCAGGGGACGCTGACGCTCTATACGACCTTGCTTATAGGTATCAGGATGGAAAAGGCGTTCCGAAAGACGAAGCTATTGCGTTTGAGTTATTTAAAAGAGCCGCAAGACATGAGAGCAGCACTGTTAAGACACCCTAATTCAACAACTTATCTCGCGTAACTTTTGCAAGGAACGCGGGCATAAAAAAGTCGGTGATTAAACCGGCCTTTTCGTGAATGTGTATCAAATATTCGGATATGACTTTTCAGCCCAATTAATAGCTTTGGCTCTCGCTTGTTTAACATTTTCCACATCTTCTGTTTCGTTAAGTTTTTTCATAAATTGATGAGTTTTTAGCCTGTCTTTTGAGAATCTGTAGGTATTAGAAAAACAAGCCACAGCCCGACTTATGTCGCCTTTTGCCCCAAATACTTCACCTAAATTTGCCCATGCAATTGCACGGCCAGGGGACATGGTTAAAGTCGTAGTGATCGCTTGTTGAGCCAAGTCCAAGTTACCTTGTTTAAAATACGAAAAACCCAAGTTACTTACAATTTCAATGTCAGACTTATCTAGTTTGTTGGCTTCTTCAAACATCTTTACAGCATTATTAAAATCATAATCTTTTGATGACGCTAATCCTTGATCATTAAGCACCCTCGCAGCCTTTTTGTTACCTTGTCCTGGTCTAGGCGCATTTTCTATTTGAAGTTTTATTTGTTGTATTTCTGACTCATGACTTAATCCACCATCATCCAAAGCATAATCAAGCATACGCATAACCATCATTTCTGGTGAATCTGCTGACAAATTATTTTTTGTTTTATCGAGCTCAAACTCCTCCAGTTTAGACGGATCTTGGTTTATGGGTGGCGTCTCTTGTTTGAAATCTTTTCCAGGAGCAACATAAGCAGGAATAGTAGGTTCGGACGCATCTTCTTCGAGCTCAAATACTCTGTAATTTTTTGCCGCACCTGTATTTACACCAGGTAGCCTGAGGATTGAAATTTGTCCGCTATACATCATTTCAGCCACAATTTCACCACAATAGTTATTCCCTGTTTCAAGCCATTTCATGTGCTCAGATTTGTCATCAAATGAACTCATATCTAAACTACAGACTAATTGACTACTGTCGCCGCTTGAATTACCAAGACACGGAGTTTGTGACAAGCAAGCCTTAAATCTATATCGCTTCCCAATTGTCATCCCAGTTATCGTCTTTGCGTAAAACTGCCCATATCCAATAGGCTCACCGGTTCGAGCTATACATTCTTTCCACTTCCTTTCCGCCATAGAAGTAGCGTCTTCACCGTAACACCAGCCAAGTTTTTTAATAGCAAAAGAGAGCTGTGGTTCTTCATCGCATAATTTCATAGTCGCAATATTGCCCTCATCTTCCTCTCGGCAAGCATCATAGGATTCACCCCACTTATCAACCAATAACCTGACATTACTTGGCATATCTTTAGGATAATAAGGGGTAGATTCTTCGGATCTAGCTGCAGCTTCATCATTACTCGGTATTTGTAGCTCAGGCACTAACTGTTTTGAATGTTCATTTATTGCACCAAATATTTCACCAAACTTCCACCACATTAATATAGACAATATCAATCCGCAAACCACGAAAAAACCTAGTGTTCTGGTTATTCTTACCGCTGAATTCGGCGCCACACTTACATCATGAACGGTAGTAGAAATCGCAGCATCAATTGATCTTTCATAAACGAACGCTGGTCCGGCATCAGTCATAAGCCGTCTACCTTTCGGAGTGTCCACAGGAATCATTGCGTCTTTTTTACACCTTGGACAAACATGCCGAACTGACGAATTACGCCATATCTTGTAAACAATGCCAAAAAAGAAAAGTATTGCTCCAAACCAAATACTGATAAAAGCCCATGAAATAACCCCAACAATAAAGAAAAACGCCGTGGTAATGCTATGTCCTTTGATCGTCTTTAACCTATAGCCCTCAGTAAGGCATTCAGTACATACAAACAACTCAGGTTGCGGCTGATTGATATTTGCTCCTTTGGCAAATTTAATCGTACCAAAAAAAAGCGCCAAACCAACAACGCCAGCTGCCGTATAAATAACAACGGGATCAATCGGCATACCTACCCCAATAAAGATCAAATATTACAAGACAAGACCAGTATTACACTGGCATCCCACAGTTTTTTCATTGGCTCATTTAGGGAGTGGTGACACACACCCTATCCCATTGATGCCTTATTCCGGCATATTTGCCGCACCTCACGAGAAGTAATGCTGTCACAGTCTGACGGCATTTGATGGATCTCAGCCCGGCAAGTTGCCCTCAATTCTGAATCTTGGATGCTGTAGCAATAGCCTGGATCGTTGTGCTGCTGTGCCTGACAATAGGCTTGCTGATCTGCACTTAAGCCATAGCAACTCACCAAAGTTAATATAATGGGATTCATTTGGTCTCACCTTGTAACGATCTGCAACAACAAGCCCGGGGGCCGGGGTAAATAACCATGTCTTTTGCATCGATTGAAATCTAACATACAAGCTTGTAAGCAGTCCCTTACATGGGTAAAAAATGTCTGACGTGACTGCGACCATAACCGACGAACACTCACGCCTGTGATTTTTACCTAACTTTTACCAACTCGCGCCAATCTGTCGTATAGCGCTGTGAAATTCGGTCTATCTTGGGTTGCCAGGTCTTGTCAAAACCAGTGGCAGCAACTGAAATACCTTTCGGAAAGCGCCGGTTGATCTGATCGACCGCCTTCATTAGCCTGCGGTTCTCGGTAGGCAAGCCGTTATCGGCAAAGTCGAACAATTCAAGCTGACCGGATGTCGATTCCGGCTGAATGTGGCTTAGTTGCACGCCGCATTTATGGTAGCCGTAGCCCGCTTTGTATATTTCCTTTAGCAAGCGATTGGCCGTGGCGATGATAGTGCGGCTGTCCTGGGTGGCGGCATCAAGCTTTACGCTGGCCGATGGTTGATATTGCGGCTCTTGCGGATTAAACGGGTTGGTTCTGATGAATATAGTGATGCAGCCGGTCACCGAATGTTGCCGTCTGAGCTTTTCGGCGGCCCGACTGCAAAATTCAGCCAAGGCTGTGGATAGTTCCCTGTACTCGGTCAGTCGGAGGCTAAAGCTGCGGGAACAGACAATTTGCTGCTTGTCCGGTGAAATTTCTTCCAGTTCCAAGCAAGGGATGCCATTCAGTTCCAACACGGTTCTGGCAACTACAATATTAAACTGGGTTTGAATGTGTTTACTGGGTTGAACGGCTAAGTCCCAAACGGTATTGATGCCGATTTGATTCAGCTTTGCTGCGGTGCGCGAACCGATGCCCCATATCTCGCCAACCGGCACAATCCTCATCAGCTTTTCCTTGCGTACCATGTCCGATAAGTCTAGTACACCTCCGGTCTGTTTCCATTTCTTAGCGGCAAAATTCGCCAGTTTAGCGAGTGTTTTAGTTGGCCCCATGCCCACGCATACTGGGATGCCTGTTGCCCGGAATACGGCCTTTCTGATCCGCTGGCCGTATGCGATAGGGTCTCTATGACACACGCCGGTTAAATCCAGAAAAGCCTCGTCGATGGAATAGACTTCAAGGCTGGGGGCGAATTCTTCCAATGTTGCCATTACCCGAGCCGACATATCAGCGTACAGCGAGTAATTGGATGAGAAAAGTTGAATATTGTGCTGATTGACCAATTGTTGCACCTGGAAAAGCGGCACACCCATTTTGATACCTAAATCTTTGACTTCCTGGCTACGGGCGACGATACAACCGTCGTTGTTGCTGAGTACTGCCACCGGCTTACCGATCAAATCAGGCCGGAACACACGCTCACAGGAAACGTAAAAATTGTTACAATCGACTAAAGAGATGAGCGGTTGCATTACAGCGGATGAATCACGTTGGTGACCACACCCCATATCACCAGCTCAAGCTCTTCATAAATGGCAATATCGGAGTAGTCGGTGTTTTCCGCCTTGAGTTTCCATTGGCCGTTATCGCAGTCAAGACGCTTGACCGTGAGTTCACCGTTCAACGCACAAATGACAATTTTCCCCGGCGCTGGTTCGATGGATCGATCCACGACCAGAATATCATTGGGATGAATGCCCGCCCCAAGCATCGACTCGCCCTGGGCACGAACAAAGAAGGTCGCGGCAGGCTTTTGCACCAACAGCTCGTTTAAATCCAGGGTTTTCTCGACATAATCGTCGGCAGGCGACGGAAACCCGGCTGCTACCTTGCCGGTAAACAAGGGCAAAGCCACCGTGCGCGGCGCAAATGCAGGCAGCAGGTAAGCAAAGCCCGCCTGTTTCAAGGTTGCCGCCAGAAGCCGGTGGCAATAGGATTTACTCAATAACATGTGCGATGGTTTTATTAGCTAAAGGGGGTTGAAGCAGAATCCAAAACAAAGTTGTTCTGCATTTGTTCTTATCATACCGCAATGGCGATGCTTGTCACATTTGAAAATTGATTATTGCAATTCCCATGTAAACGCAAAAATTACCCTACCCCAATAATCCAACCTTCAACTTCAGCAACTCCTCGTTCAGATGGCTGTAGATTTGGGTTTAAAAAGTTTGCTAATTGACCATTGAGATTGACCTGTTGCATCCATGCTGCGATGGAATAAGCGTCATGCTGATCAGGAGTTCGACCAGCCATTCGGCTATGTCTCGACGCATCCAGTATTTTCGAGGACTGGGCAGGGGCAACACTCTATTGGCACTGTAATTCGATCTGCCGTATAGACTCGCAAGCCTTTTAGGCTGGAGGTTGAAGTCTCCGCGCCAGAATAGTCGATGCCAATCTAGCGCCAAACCTTCAATGCACTAAACCACCAGGAATCAAGCTGACATCAATATTTAAAAGGGGATGATTTTTAAAACGTTGATGAATGTCAAACATCCTATTGGATAGCTTTTCAATAAGCCCAAGCTGGTAGGACAGGTGTCTATGAGATTCCGAGTCGAGCATCAAATTCGGATGCTCCAGCACGACCATAATTTGGCTGGCAATATGCTGTATTGGATTGCAACAATCCCTATGAACAGCATCGGCAAAATAAATTATCATTTCTTGGCATTCAATCACTCTGCGAAAAAGAGGCTTATAAGCCTTTGCAAAACTTGTCGTCTTGGCGGCACGCTTCGACTTTCGATCGAGGTAAGAGGCAACAGGCAACGTGACACGGGCGATGTTAATAGCGACGCCAGCCAGGTAATACCCAACGGCATAAAGCCCTACCGGAACAGATGAAATAGGGCCTTTGTCGAATTGCTCGGCCAGTTCATTAATAGAATCGATAATGCCGAATATCTCTTGGCAGTCTTTATCCAGCATTATGGACTTATCCATGTTCAAATCATCTCGTGCAGATTTGAGAAGTCCCTTCAAATCAAATATCGTGGTCATGGGCGCCTCTTAAGCAAAAGTTGGGGTGGCGACCCTGATTCAGGATCGCTCAGCCCTTAAGTGACCTATACGGCTAGTTCCTGATCGATCTTTTCAACTTCGGCTTCCAGCTTATCCCAGAGACTTATAAATCGCTCTTTAAGAGCAGACGCGGAACCCGCAAGGATTTTATGATTTTGAATGTCTGGGTGCTCGACCATCAGATCAAACAGGCTGGCGAAGCTTGCGCAATCATTTTCTATGGTGTTGCTGATTGACTCGGTTGGGTTTGATTTTATTTTTGTGTTCATGGCATTATCTCTGGATTATAAATTTATAAACCGGCACCATGATTTTAAGCTGGCGCCGGGTTGGACGATATTCGCTTTGATATGAAATGCGAACTGACAACATTATGCATATCCAATCAGTACATGTAAAGCGTTTAAAATCAATGACTTATATTAACAAAACGATAAATTAATTGCCTGAAATGATAAATTAATTGCCAGTTTTTAGTAATTTTTTACCTTTGTGGTCGCGGGAGCAGGATTTGAACCACCCCAAATTCGGGTCCCCTATTTTCTTTTTTAACTGCGGACTACTATCAACTATCACGCATTTTTGACGATAGCCGCCCGAAATTTTTGGGCGTGTCAGGCTTCAGTATTGGCGCTGCTTCGTAGCGAGGGAAGCCGGGGTTTTGAGGGTAATTTTGCAGGGTTTTACTCTCAGACTATCAGGTCTGGTAGTCTCGTTTTTTTTGATAGTCTCATTTTATACCGCGCCTGCTACGACGAGGGTTAGAGCTACTTAATATCACAAAGTGAGAATATGAGAATGAGAATAAAGTGAGAATAGTGATAATCAGACCTTAGCCATTCTTACAGATCGTTTAAGTTATGCCGCCGATCGGTTGCCGGGTGGACTTGGTCGTCTGCACACTCGAACCATCGCCCAAATAGTTCGTCAGGTCAAGGCTGTCCAAGTTTTTATAGCGCGACTGAACAGCCGTCAACGTCAGCGCAATATTGTCCCGGCGCTGAGCCTTAATTAAGGTTACCTGTATCTACGGGTGATAAACTCTCATGATGCAGCTCCGGCAGCCGTAGGCGCCCCAAATTTAGTCGATATGGACATCGGTTCGGCCATGCGATTGCCTTTTTGGTCCCACAAGGTAACGTCGAGCTGATGCCTAAACTGCATGCTGTTCTCGCCAGATTGAGCCTTCTTATGCTGCTGCTCTGGCATTTGATCGGTATGCAGAGTGTTATAAACACCCATAGCCATGTCGGCATACCGCTCCGCTTCAGGACCGGAACCGTTATAGTGTTTCATAGCCTCCCTGACATCGCCGCCAGAATTGTCCAGCAGCTGTTTATAAAGCTTGGCTCCGGCCAATGTGTTTTGATAGGCATCATTCCAGTTTCTGCCATTGATACCACGACTACCAGCATATTTAGAATTATGCTGCATCATGCCAAGGTCAGTGGTTCCATTGCTATTCGCATTCGTCGCGTCCGGGTTTATTCCAGACTCCTGAGCGGCAATCTGCTTGATCAACAGCGGATCGATCCCGACCGTTTTACCAACGCTCTCAAACAATGCATCGTACTGTGATGGCGCACGCGTCTGGCCAACTATCTCACGCTGCCGCTGTGACAATGTCGCCGGGACAGTACCGGAGATGGTCGGCTGCTCGTTATCAGCGCCAAGCACAGACTTATCTGTTACAACCTCATGCCCACCTCGCGCCTTTTTCATCCAGGCTTCGGTTTCAGCAGGATAGTAATCTGGATGTTTCTGGACCTTTCTCATAAATTCAGTGTACAAACGGTCTCGATCTTCCTGATTACCTGCCATCCCTATCTCTTTCAAATTCCTATCAACCTCGTGCATAGCCATCTTTCCTATGCCACGCTCTCCTTTCATGTTATTGCCGCTTTCAGGTGCGTCTTCCTTGAAACCTGCCAACATACGCTCAACGACGGGGCCAGCCGCGCCAAATCTGTCGAGCAGACGCAATAAATATTCTCTTGAATCAGCCTCAATGCCAACCAAGCTTGAAACGCTCTCCTGTATCTTGTTGCTGATGTCGATTTGCGTGGTCTGGGACTTCAACCCATCATCGGCATCATACTTTGCCGTCAACTGGATCAGCATTTTTTTAAATTCGTCGCCGTAACCGTGCTTGGCCATAGTCTTATCGGCGGCATCCAGCTCGTCCTTGGTCATTTTTCCGCTACCCAGCAGCTTTTCGTACTGCGTAGCCATAGCTTTATCGCCGCCACCGAGAAGTCCGGATAATGCGGAAATTTGCGACACATTGACGTTATCCAGGCCAACGCCGTATTTCTTCAAGTCTTTCTCTAGGCTCCCAAGACCGGGATCATGCTCCATGCGTTGCATAAGCGCGGCCGCCTGCTGGGTGTTTCCGCCGAACATGCCCCGGAAATTCGCATTCTCCAGATAACTATTGCCGCCACTGATCGCCTTGATGTGCGCCATGCCGACCTCAAAGTTGTTGCGATAACCAGAGTCCTGAATGCTCTTGCGCGTGCGGTCCATCTGCGCCCTGGCCTCGGCATTGGCATTGTCATAGGACGGGGAGCCTGGCGCAAATAACTTGGCCAGATCGCCCGTAGCGCCAGCCGTCTGCATGGTGCTATTGTCCAGGGCAGACATTCCTTTAAACGCAGCCTGTCTCGCCTGTAGCCAGTGATATTGAGAAGCCTCGCCCATGGTTCCACCACTGCTAACACCGGCATCCATCATACCCATAAGATGAGCTGCGTAGTTCGGATCACCCTTGAGCCCGGCATAAGAACTACCAGTCAATGAAGCCAGATATGACGAATACTGCCCGACATTAGGCGCCGTTAGCATCTGTTGAGATGACCTTGAAGCAAAACCGGAAAGGGCAGACAGTACCTCATCCACCTTAGCCGACGTGCCGCCCCTCTGAACCGACTCGCCGATCATCAGCGCCAGACGCCGATTATCCTTGTCATTATTGGCATTGCCAGACAGCCGCATCTGGGCGAAGAAAGCCGTGGTTTGTTCTGGCGAAATCGCATAACCCTGAGCCATCCCAGCCGATGTGCCTATCGTTTTTGCAATGGTATCACCACCGGTCAAGCTTGCGGTATGAGCAAACTGCTTGGCTAGGTTCGCTGCTTCGTTATCGGTAACACCCAGCCCATGAATGACAGAGCGCACAGAATCACGAAGATTATCAAAGTCGGTCGTGGTTGATCCTACCATCCGGCGCAATTCAGAATAAGTCTTCGCCTCATCGCGTGCCGGTGAGATAAAGCGATCTGCAGTACCGCCAACTAGACCACCAACCAAACTTCCAATGGGACCAAAAGCTCCGCCAGCGAAGGAGCCTATGTTTGCATAGGTTCCGCCGCCACCGAGGACCGAGCCGCCGACAAAGCCAGCAAATTTGGTCGCCCGCCCTGCCCATTTCGCGTTTCGAGCATGAGTTTCGGCCGCCATTCTTGATTCCATGGCAACTCGCTCTTTTTCCGCAAATTTGCGGCGAGTTGTATCGCCATAATCCTGAGCCAGTTCAGTAGTATAATTGCGAAAATATCCAGAAACCTTGGTGGTTCTGGATGTACCTGCATCTTCAAGCTTGGCCGATAACTTAGCGGCCGCAGCCATTGCCTCTTGTGCGGCCTTGAGATTTTTTGCGTATTGCGCGCTGGTCTTGTTTGTTTTTTCCAGCGCTGAGGTCAACTTATCCGCACGGCCAATAAGCCCGTCCAATCCTTTTTGGGTACCGTTAAAATTGAAGTGCGCCTTGCCGGACTGTGTTTTTAATTGATCGCCGAGCTGACTGATTGTTTGGTTTAATTTTGCGAGCTCCGCATCAAATGATGAGAGGTCAGCGTCTACTTTGATTTTTGGATTGGACATAGAGGGACCTACTCAGGTCATTCAGGCGGCTGATTATGACGAGGCCGGCACTAAGTTATCCGAACTGCGCACCGGCATTGTTAAGTTATTAATGGGACTAACCTTCGGTGGGCATGATGCAGCGCTAAGCAAATGATCGACGGATATTGGCCAGCTCTTTTAGCAAAGAGTCAAAGGTCGTTGCGCCATGGCCGTTATTCATAGACTTTTGCAGGGGCTCCTGCTTCTTGAAAACCACTGGCTTTTTAATGATCGGTTGACTCTCCCGCAAGGCTTTGATTAATGGCACAGACCGAGTGAGTGCTTCCGCGCCTCTTCCAACACCAACCAGCGCTCCGTTTTCATCGGTCATAATGACTGACATTGCATCACCACCCAGCCCTAGCGCTTTTAGCATGTCGCCGCGACCTTGAATCTGGTGGGTCTGTCCGTTGTTATCAAATAAAATTCTCATAAAAAGTTTCTCCTAAAAATTAACTCATTTACCTGCAATAATCTTTTGCAGCTCTTCATCCGAAAGTTTTTTTAAATCTGGGTAAAATTCCTCGGTTGGAGTAACCCTGCCCCAGGCTCGATCAAGTAGCGAATTCGCCGCCTGAATCCTTGAGCTGGCTGGAACATTAGCATCATTCATGACACCCACTAGCGTCGCCAGTGCCTCAGCGGTATGAAGTTGCGCCGCTTTCCGAACCGATTTAACGCCTTTGGGGCGTCCTCCAGGGTTGCCAGATATTCCCTTGGTAAATGCCATCTTCGTTGTTACCTGCTTGTTCTCAATAAAGTTAATAAAACGCTACTAACAGCAGTGGTTAAAAAATCGATCCGCCGCCATTGATACTATTGTTTTGTTACGACGTTCTCATTGCAAAACAACACAGGTAATTCTTAACAAGTCCTTCTCGGTTAGCTGGATTGATCGTACGGCCTCGTCCTCAGACAAGACCATTTTTAGTTCACGTTCCTTGGTTTCTCCACTCCGTGTTTCTAACGTGACACTGGCCCTGCGGTAATGTCGGACAAGCTGTAATGGGTTTCCGCGCTTATTGAGGCCGGTTGCGTTCTCAAGCTCTCTGTTATAACAACTTACGCAAACCACACCACGAACCAGTCGATTTGATTGGCGAACGCATCTGGCACAGGTTTTAGAGCCAAACAAAACAGAGCGTTCAATATACTGATCGGTGCCAAGATTTGCGGCGCCAGCCGGACATCTCCGGCATTTTTGCCGCCACATAGTTTTTATGGCCTCTGGCGTGTTGGCTTTTTCATGTGATTTGGCGCAATACTCGGCGCTGAATACTGCGGAATAAGGGGCGCATTCGATTTTTTCGAGCATAACTGTAACCTAGTTGAGTTGCAGTTATGCTTATGTCACGAGTGCATTGGATCAAAGCGTGGTATTCATCGGTAAAGTGCTAATGCAGTACGACCTTTGCGGAGGTGTCTTTTAGTCGGCCATCGAGGATAAAATCGACCGTCACGGTGAGCAGGGCAAGCAGCGTCGCCTTGTCGATTTCGCTGCTAAAGCGAATGCTATTGTTATCAAGAGCCTCGATTAATCCAATACCACAGGCTGAGAACGCTGCTTTTAAATCCTCCGGGTTGTGGACATTGGTTGGCAGTGTTTGAGCTAATTCGTGCAAACGTGCAAGTGTGGGACTCATCATTAATTTTTGCTCAATGTCGATCATTTAGTTTTTCCTTGTCGAGTATTAGCATTTTTTAGGAATGTTTAACCTTTTAGCCTTTTAGCCTTTTAGCCGGATTGTAATTTTTGTTGGTTATGTTATTTCCTGCAATTTCTCAGCAACTCGATTAAGCATTTCTTGTCTGTGTCGTTCAAAGGCAGCGCGTTCCTGCTCTCGTCGTGCAATACCATCGTCGTCAGGAATGCTCAGAACAGCCTTGAGTCCTTGAAATACCTTTTTCGCTTTTTCTTTAAATTCTTGGTCAGAGGATTTTTCAGCTTTTTCGTTGGCTGATTCGATCAATCCGGCAACGGTTGTGGTCGGCGCTTCAATGAGATATTTACTGGCTGCGCTTGCCGGTAAACGGCCTAAGCCAATAGCTTTTTGCACTGCGTCGGCTCGACGCGCGGCATCAAACCCGGCAGACACTAACCAAACTGGCTTATCTGCGGTCGAGACAATGCGGTTGTAGGCATCCCGAAACGCCATTCTGGCCCCGGTAATGTCACCCGCTTGGTAAATTTCCATCACCAAGCCCCTGGCTTCGGCAATTTCTTTCGTGATGACAACCGTTGAATTTTCATCGAGCGAATCAAGCACCAAGCCCCACGCCTCGTCTGCGCCGATATGCTTTTGTCCTGTGTGCCCGGCTATTATTTCAACGATGTCGCTCGGTACCGGAGCGAACTTGCCTTTCTTCGTGTGAATCTTGATTGCCTGAAAAACAGCTTCCAACGGATAATCCTCAAGGGCATCAAAAACGACCGTCATGGCGCGCTGTGATAATGATTTTCCACCAGCCATGGCTTCGTGAGCATCCATCCACTTTTCGGCGAACTGCTTAAATTCGTTCTTTTGCATCAATCGACCCTCTCGCCAGTGATTACCGGCATATTGTTGAAATTGTCATCCAGTGGCTCGTATTCCCCGTACTCAGGGCGCTGCATGGGTTGTTTTCCGTAGCCTGAATTTCTGCTTGAAGCTGAGCTCTGGCTTTTTTGTGTAACCTCCCACGACTCTAAGAAAGCTTTGTCAGGACCGAAGAATGTCGCCGCTTGCTTGACGTATTGGGTTCCAATATTTCCCTCCGCTTGGCAAAATGCCAAATACCGCATAACCCCTGAAGCCATTTTGTCCGCTGTAGATCCTTCTCTTAATCTTGCTGTCCAGGCTCTAAAAGCTTTTTCCTTGGGGTTGTCGCCTTGGCGTTTTGGGTAATTAGCAAAGGCATTGTTAAATTCTTCCGAATATTCCATTTTCGCGGCTCGTTTCTTTTGTTTTGCTGGTGGCGGTTTGGTAACGCCGTCATTTTCTTTATCTTTATTTTTTTCTTTATCTTCATTATATTTATCTTCTTCTGTTTCTTGCTTAGAAGTTACTTGCAAGTTTTTTGTATGATTATCTCTATGTTTCAATAGGTTAGGAATTTTAACTATCATATCGTCATTACAACGTTGAGCAATCATCAGCCCAACGTCATGGCAACATTGAGCCAAGAATAAGAATTTTTTAGTGCTGATGTTAGTCTGACGCCCCCACCTCGATATGCTGTAAGTTACTTCACAACGGTCTGATGCATCGACGCCTTCAGCAACAATCTCAAGCATTTTGAAATAAAAACCATATCCTTCAAGCCCACACTTATCCTCCAGCCGGGCAATACGCTCGTCATTTCTGGCTGTAGATTGGTGCTTAAACCATTTCACAGCCACACCCATTTTGCGCAAAATGTTCAACCGCGCAGATAAATTTATCTAGTGAATTACCTGAGTCTTCTTTTAACCGCATTGATGTATTATTGTGATTAAGGTTGACCATCACATTCTCCTGGCAACAAAACGTAGCGAGCAACGCGATGTTTGCCTTTGCCGGTATCGGCGGTCGTCCAGTGAGTTACGATTTTATGGCCTGCCTCGCGCAGCTCTTGAACGCGCGCGGCAGGATGGAGAATATCGAGCCGTTTACGGGCTTGGAGCGTTGTAATCGTTGCTGTTTGCAGCCACGCTAATAATCTGGTGCGCTGGCTCTCTAGATTTATCGAAAAATCTTCTTGTGCTTGCGTAGTATTTAACTTTCCCATGATTAAGCATCCTTGATTGGTGCTTCGACCCACGAAAAATATTTGCGCTCGTGAATTAAAATCTTCCTGCCGAGGCGAACTATTGCCCCGGATTCTTTCAACCCATTCTTGTCAGCATTAAATATTTGGGATCTCACGCCCCCAACCTTGAACGCTTTATGTTTATCGCAAAGTTGCCTTACCGTTAGGTAGCAATACGCAGCTACTTGTTGCTCTGCTGATTGTTGCTCTGCTGATTGCTGTTCAACTGATTGATTGTTTGGTGCACCCATAATTTCACCATCATTTATTAGTTAATAAAATTTGTCATCAACGCTTGCCGTTGACGATGGTGAAACTATATGCACTTGAAATTATTAAATAAATGATGCGAAATATGTCATTTTTAAAACTCGCACCATTCGCACCATTAAAAAAGCAGCGAATATGACGCGCACAAAAAAGGCGACATCAAGCCGCCTTGTTAAATTCGCACTATACTGGTTATTAAGTCGCCTTCGCTTTGCCCCCTTGGTCTTTTTTAAATCCCCAAACAGCTGCGCCATTATCCATAAACCACCGTTTGGCCTGCCGTATCGTCCAAATAAATTTATCATTGTCTGGAGTTAAATTCTTCAACTCCTCTATTATTTCGTTATTTGTTAAGCGATTGATTTCTTCAACAATGAGTTCATGATTATTGTTATGCTTAGTACATAAGTTAGAATACCAATTCTTAAGTATTTTCATCCGCCTTTCATTTCTCCCGGGTTGTTTTTCACCGCCTTTAATTTTCGTGCTTACTGGTTCAGCATCGGCTTGACCACTTGCACCACCATCCAAGGGTTGTTTTAACAAAAACGGCGCAAGATCCTCTCTCTTTATCACCAATCTGTCTTTGGCGACAGGCACACCTAATTGGGTTACCACCTCGTCAAAATGATTTTCATTGTCGAGTGTACATACCTCTTCATCATCCATATTTTCCAGATAACTTTCGGGATATTGCTCAGAAAAAAACAGCGTCGCCTCTGCGCCATTCAAAACTTTCTTCAAAACCACATGGTCATCAACCCAAACGGGGTCATTAATAACATAAGCCGTGCACGGATTGTTCTTCTTTCTATAAGCCCAGTTTTTAGGTCTGACATAAAATTTCAAAGCTCGTTGCGCCCCAAGAGCGTTGAAATAATCTTCGTTCTTTCCTGTCATCTCTGCGACCAAAGACAAAGGATAATAATCCAATTCCAAACCCTGCTCCATTACACGCCTCCAAAGATTTTAGCGTTCATACTGGCAACTACGTTGCTTACATGGCCGTCTGAAAGGTGCGCGTATCGCTTAACCATCTGTAGCGTTTTATGTCCCAGGACGGCCGCTATATCGGCCATGCTCGCGCCATTCATCGCCAGGTATGAAGCTGTGCAATGCCGTAGGTCATGCCATGTAAAATCAGTTATCCCGGCGTTCTTCCTTGCGGTCTCCCACGGTTGCTGCAAATCAATCGGGTTCAGTGGGTTTTTAATGCCAGGGAATAGCAATGGCGTATCAAGTCGCCTAACTTTGGCGTGTTCCCGTAACAGCTCCAAGCAATGCCCAGCCAAAGGAACGCGCCGCCGGTCGCCGTTTTTAGTTTCGTGCAGAATTAAAAAGCCCTCCTTTAAGTCAACATCCGACCATTTTAGGTTGAATAGTTCGGCCTGTCTCATGCCGGTAGACATTGCTAGAATCACACACGTATAAAGCAATTTGTTTCTGGATTCTTTACACGCTATTAACAGGCGCTCCCGTTCGCCGTCATCCAAGAACCGGACACGCCCCCGCGCTGCTTTGGGTTTTTTGATGTTCTTCATGGGGGAGTCTTCCAGCCACGCCCAATCGCGGACGGCTGTAGTGAAAACCGTACTCAGTGAAGCCATGTATCTTAATACGGTAGTCGGGCTGCGCGGCTTGCCTCTGAATTCCTCGTTAAGCAGCTTTTCCTTAACCAGCGTTAAAGTGTCGGCTGTCACATCGGCCAGCAACATATAACCGATTTCTTCTTTCCAGCGTCTTAAGTGAAGGCCGGTATGGTCGTCTTGGACTTTTGTGAGTTTTGCCCCGGATAGGTAACGGTCAATCATTTCATCAACCGTGTGTTTTTTTGCTTCAACTGTTTTAAAGTGCCGCCCTTCCCTGATTGCCGACTCTGTGTCTTGAATCCACTTGTTAGCGTCAGTCTTTCGTTTGAAGGTTGCGGTTTGTGCGGGATAGCCTTTTAGCCGGACTTCTGCTGTATAGCGCATTGTTCCGTCTGCTGCTGTGCGGGTTTTAATTCGTGCCATGATTGCCCCTATAGGATAGCAACAGGCATTTTGATATGATGCTCTTAGCCATTGCTTAACCCAGAATTAAGTTATTGGTAAGGCCTTGTTGGTGCTGATACACCCTCAAGGCCGCTTTGTTTCTAGGGTTATAGTATAAATCTTTGTCCCAATTTTGTCCCATTACACTATAAAAAATGGCAACAAATGGGAATAATTGAGAACAAGAAAAACATGTTAAGCTTTTGAATTAATTATTATTGTTTATTATTGTGTATTGTGGTTTTTAGGTTTTTTGGGATTCATAACCCCGGGGTCGGTGGTTCAAGTCCACCTATCGCCACCAAATAAATCAAGTCCTTACGTTTATACGAAGGGCTTTTTTTATGCCTGAAATTCTATACGTGACACTCACGTGAC